>Ga0116227_10002163_pt1 | contig 44886 bp, 36 predicted proteins | sample S1TSphgellanicum_FD_89693 | JGI IMG/M metagenome (GOLD analysis project Ga0116227, IMG submission 89693) | Host-associated microbial communities from peat moss isolated from Minnesota, USA - S1T2_Fb - Sphagnum magellanicum MG | ecosystem: Host-associated > Plants > Peat moss > Unclassified...
CCAGTCTTCCAGCTTGTCCTTCTGGCCGCCGTCTGCTTCGAGCGTCAGGTTGTATTGCACTTCGACCTGATAGTGATGATCGTCACTCCCCTGGGTACCGTTGGCCCGACTGAAGTCGGACATCTCGACGTATCTGCAACCGCCCAGTTGATCTTGAACGGCTTGCTTTGCATCGCTTTCGCTCGGGGCGCTATTGCCGCATGCAGCAAGCAGGACGGTCAGTGCGGTGGGTACAACGAGGTGGGAAATGCGGTCGTAGTGATGGTTCTTCATGCCTTGATTTCTCTTTCCGACTTGTAAGGTTTGAGGGGGTACTGTGGGAGCTGTTTCAATGGGTAACGGCAAATCAACTTATAAAGTTTAATATCAACTTATAAAGTCCTTAAGTTTGTTGGGTCGATGCTCAACCATTCGGGTTGAAATGGAGAGCACATGACGCAGGCAAACCTGGAGGAACTGGCCGGAGTGATCGGCCGCGCGATCGCGAAGCACCGCGTGGAGAGTGGCTTGACGCAGGAGCAGGTGGCGGAATTGCTTGGGATCGGCAACGAGGCGGTATCACGCGTGGAGCGTGGGATCGTCATGCCGACCGTGGCCCGGCTGGTGGAGCTGGCGGAGATCTTCGAATGCGATGCAGCCGACCTGCTGACCGAGGCCAGCACCCGTACGAGCGATCAGGGTAAATACATGGGGCAGCTGCTTGCGAAGCTCAACGGCAACGACCGGGCAATGGTGGTCGAGATTGTCGAGCGTCTGGCTGGTCGCCTTTCGCGACGCTGAGGGAGGAGTGCCGGTTGCTGACGCTCATATAGCCAGCATCGGTGGGAGACGTCGGGGCGGAGTTCGGCCGAGGTCGTGTAAAAACGCGTGAGCTGGCAGTCTGTCGAGCGACCGGTGAGACTGCGCGTTCCCGGTTTCGTGCTGTCTACGACTGAACTGATTGCGGCGCGCAAGCGAGCATAGGCCGGTGTGAGATTACGCACCTGCCAGCTTCATCGCTCGCAGTGTCTTTGCAAATCCGAGGATTTTCATGACGCGTTTGAGGTTGTAGGCCAGCACATGCAAGCTCATTTCAGTTGAGACGTTCTCAAGCCTGCGCATCTGGAAGTGAGTGGAACCCATCCAGTGCTTCAAAGTGCCGAACACGTGTTCGACCGTTCGTCGCCGTATTGTCATCGCGTCCAGCTGACGATCCAGTCTGCGTTGCACTCTGTCGAGAACCGCTTCGTGTTCCCACCTGCGAATGCGCCGATAGGGCGCTGGCGTGCACTGCTTTTTAAGCGGACAGTGTGGGCAGGCACTGCTCCAGTAGGTCCGCAGCTTCAGCAGATTGGCTCTCTCCAACGACGTGTAACGGTATATCGCGCGTTGCCCCGCCGGGCACACATACTGGTCGTCTCTGGCGATGTAAATAAAGTCGGCCCGGTCGAAGCGGCCCTCAGCCTTTGCACCGGAGGTTTGTGATTTGGGCACCAGCGCCGCAATACCCGCTTCCTCGCATGCCTTGATCTCTGGTGCGCTGAAATATCCACGGTCTGCCAGTGCCTTGAGTTTCTTCTTTCCCATCGCGTCGCGCGCCGCCTTGGCCATCGGGCTCAACTGCGTGCGGTCGTTGCCGACATTCGTGACTTCGTGGGTGACGATGAGATGGTGCCGGGCGTCGACCGCGACCTGAACGTTATAGCCAACCACGCCCGTACCCTTCGCTTGAGAGATCATCGAGCGTGAGTCCGGGTCGGTCAGCGAGATCTGCTTTTCTGGCAGATCGTTCAGAAGCTCAGCTGCATGACCCAGATCACGCATCTGTTCACGCAACGTTTCGATCTTCTCCCGTAGACGTTCAGTCTTCGCTTCTACTTCGGCTGGTTGAGTGCGATCGGCGGTCTCTAGCGCGTCCAGATAACGCTGGATGCTTTGCTCGATCTGCTTCTGTCGCCCAGCTATCTTGTTAGGCGTGAAGTTGTTGTCGCGACTGTTGACCGCCTTGAACTTACTGCCGTCGATGGCTACGACTGCTTGCGTGAACAGCTTCAAGTCACGGCATATCATCACGAAGCGCCGGCATACGTTGCGAATGCCTTCGCCATTGCTTCGCCTGAACTCGGCAATCGTCTTGAAGTCCGGCGCGAGCCGGCCGGTCAGCCACATCAATTCGACATTGCGCTGGCACTCTCGCTCCAGGCGTCGGCTAGACTGCACGCGATTGAGATAACCGTAGATATAGATCTTGAGCAGCACGGCCGGGTGGTAAGAGGGGCGCCCGGTGATTGCCGGCGTGGTGCCTTCAAATCCGAGGGATGCCAGTTCAAGTTCTTCGACGAATGCGTCAACAATCCGTACGGGGTTGTCTTCAGCGATAAAGTCATCGAGACATTCTGGCAGTAGTGTCGTCTGACTGCGTTGCGCACCTTCGACAAATCGCCCCATCTACGCCTCTCGTTTCAGCAGGTTGATTCAGTCTAGGTGATCACACGCGTTTTTACACGGCCTCGGCCATCAAGAGCCGTTCGTCCTTACCGTGGCTGCGACGTTTGAACGGCTTTGTCACACTAGAGTCGGCCATCCGGTTGGACGACGTAGGGCACAGCAGGTACTTGAGTACGCGTCTCTTACGAGTCACGAGCGTCTGAAGCAATAAATTGCTTGGCGCATTCGTCCGGTACCTCCACTAATTGCCTTTCTTTAACGGACACACAAACAGCGTACGAGCGGCTACAGTTATGTCACCACATTCACCTGGTGATGGACCGTTCACATGACGACCCCAGCCGATCTGGCAGCAGCGGCGTCTCAATCCGCCGCAATGGCGAAGTCCGCCGCAGAAGCAGCAATCGCCGACGCCGATTCGGCGCGCAAAGCCAGGGAAGCCGCCGCCGCGGACGCGGTCGCGCTGGCCAAGGCGACCGCCACCATCGTGACACCAGCGGTGAGTGACGCGATCGCGACATCGGTCGCTGCGGCGATCGCCGCCGCTATTGCGCCCACTAGCGGCGCACCACGAATGCAGTCATCCCCGCCTAAGGCGCGGGCCGGAAACGACCTGGGCGAAAAGATCGTCGTTGGCCTTGATCCGCAAGATCGTGCCTTTCTCACCAGCATCGCCCACCCGGAGCTCGACAAGGTGACCTCGCTCGAGCAGCTTAAGCACTTCGCCGACGTATGGTGGAACCTCTGCCAATGGGAAAAACAGAGGGCGGACGCGATAAACAGCAAGGCCCAGATGCTGCTCGGGCTATCGGGCGTAGCCACGGCGCTCCTTGGAACAAGCGGGCTTCCTCCGACGCTGGAAGGCCTGTTCCGCGCGTTCGCGATCGCTTTGTTTCTCTTTACTGTCCTGCTGTCCGTCTGGGCGTCAAGAATCCGGCAACACGCGGGCTTCGCGGAGCAGGACGTGTTCGAGGCGCTATCCTGTCACGAGACGCCGGTGCCAAACACACCTGCGTTTCAGGATGGCAAGCCCTTCGAGTGCTATCTGCGTGAGACCTGCATACAGCGCTGGTTTATCTACAGGAAATTCAAGAAGGCTTCTGCGAGCAAGACAGGCCAGATCCAGCTGGCGCAATACAGTGCGTGCGCGGCAATCGCTGCAACTGCCGTTTCGGTCCTGCTTCCACTTCGCGATCCTCTCGGTGCGAAGCTCGTTCCTTTACTTGCTTCAATCGCCCGCTTCGTTTCGTGTGGGTGATTAAATCGCCCATATCTTGGGGCCGTGCCGACTTTTGATTCAAACAGCCCCGCCCGGCGACAATCGGTCACATACGTCCAGAACTAACGAGGAGAATCAGCATGGCAATAGCGAAGAAAGCCGCCGCAAAAAAAGCGGCACCAGCCAAGAAAGCAGCTGCAAAAAAGGCCGCACCAGCCAAGAAAGCCGCTGCGAAAAAAGTCGCCGTGAAAAAAGTTGCGGCAAAGAAGGCTGCGCCGGCCAAGAAGGCAGCCGCGAAGAAGGTTGCTGTCAAGAAGGTGGCTGCGCGTAAGGCCGCACCGGTGAAGAAACTCGCTGCGAAGAAAGTCGCTGCCAAGAAGGCTGCAGCTCAGGAGGTGCGTGGTGGCAGCGATGGCAACCAGATCGGTGGCGGGGGTGGTCGGAGGCGATTGTCGCGGAAACCCTGAGCGCTGGTGATTGCCGGGTATCAATGCCCGGCGTCCCATTTTTGATGGTTCGCGACAGCACCGAACTTAGGCAACCGCATCAATTCTGTCAACGTTGCGACATTGAATGTGTCACAACGCGCCGATGTCTCCGAACTACCGGTAACGGCCATCTACGGACACTGGCCCACGCTTGCAAGCGAACATCTGAGCGGCTGCTTAGGTCAGTTAACGGACTCCTCCACGTTGGGGGATCCAAGACGATCCCACGTCATAGGCGGTTGCTCTGTAGACGGTGAACCTGAATGCATGGCGGCTTGGACCAAGTGCCGGGCAAGAATCATCGCTTTGTAGTTCAACGGTGGTGGCGAACTGGACCTTGGCCGAAAAACTGCGTCTCCACGGTGGATGGCGTCACCGCTTAACTCGCAAACGCCTTTTGCTCGGGCCAAGGTGGAAAACCAGTGTTGCTCGCCGTAATGGCCCACGGTGGGATTGCTCCACATAACTGTGAGTGTATGGTCGTTGAGCGTACCCGTGACTATCAGCCTGGTTCCAGACCTAAAGCCCGATAGCGCAAAGTCAACGCGTTCATTCTTGACAGAGGACACTGGTTGCTCGATCCAATCGGCATCCGCATCAAGATTTTTCACTATGTGAGCCCAAGGATCTTTGCCAGAATAGTAATTGCCCATATGCCATCCCGTTGACATTGCCTCTTCCGCGTCACTTAGTAGTTTTGTTACTGAAATCCTCCGAACTTTGCCGTGTTTCGATCGGATAGAACTTTCTGTGTAAAGGGACAACTACGCGGGAATGGCTCCTCATCAGAGCCATTCCCGCGCAATGTATTTGATTCCTCGTTACTTGCCAGAATTCTCTGCTGCTTGCTCAATCAGCTTCGCCACTTCCTTCGGGTGAGAGATGTACGCCACATGGCTCGAATTAAGCTCGATGGTCTTGCTTCCGGCACGCTTCGTCATGAACCGTTCGAGGTCGGGATTGATGGCCCGGTCAGCGGTTGCGACAACTGCCCAGCTCGGCTTGGTTTTCCAGGCGGGCGTCGAGATGGGCGTTCCAAAGGACGCTGCTGCCGGCATAACCTGGGACACCGACATGAATTGTGCTTCAGCAGCCGGAACGTCTGCCGCAAAATCGGCGTGGAAGCTTGCCGGGTCCAGATATAGATAGCCATCAGCGGTCGCCTTGATTGCCTTGGAGGCTCCGGGCATTTTCTTGGCCAGATCCATTGCGCTTTCGCCCGCATCAGGCTGGAATGCGGCGACATAAACCAGTCCCGCAACCTTTGCATCGCTACCTGCCTCTGTGATCACAGCGCCACCGTAGCTGTGGCCAACAAGGATGCTCGGGCCGTCTTGTGCGTCAACGACTCGGCTTGTTGCCTTGACGTCGTCGGCGAAGGACGTTTCCGGTTCCTGAACGACGGTGACGTTATAGCCATCGCGCGTCAGGATCTTTGCGACCGCTTGCCAACCTGATCCATCCGCAAAGTAGCCATGAACGAGGACGACGTTTCTGATCGGCGCTGCCATCGCAGCAGTTGACCCAAACACCGCGGTCGAAAGAGTGAGCGCGTTGACAATACGGTTGAGGCGGAACTTCATTTTCATTTTTTATCTCTAGATGGGTGAGGCTAGGGTTGCGATGCACATACTCAATTGCGGGCCTACATAGGACACGGCGAACAGTGCATTTCGAACGGCATTGCTCCGTTTTGCGTGGCCGGAATGCTGGTAGCGGAATTGCCCGCATTCCCCGAGGACGTGGCGGAGGCTATTTCGACATTTCTCGTTCCGACCTGACGCTGGTCGTCCCCGGCGCTTCAAGGCTGTCAATGGCGTGTCGTACGCCGGCCCCGTATGCCGGGTCAGCCTTGCTGCAATTCTCGACATGCAGGTCCTTGATTGCCTGGGAAACGCCGTGCATCGCACGCGCCGTGTTCTCGAACAGAACCTGACGCTGCGCCTCCGACATCAGCCGAAACAGGTCACCCGGCTGTGAGAAATAATCGTCGTCGACTCGGTGATTCCAATGGTCAGCCGCGCCCTCGATAGAAAGAGGAGGTTCGCTGAAGTCGGGCTGATCGACCCAGGCGCCCTTTGTGTTGGGGTTATAAGGCGTTGTTCCGCCGTGATTCCCATCGACGCGCATGACGCCGTCGCGGTGATAGCTGTTGTAGTGGCTGGCACCACGCGGCGCGTTGACAGGAATCTGGTGATGGTTGACGGAAAGACGGTATCGCTGTGCGTCACCGTAGGAAAACAGGCGGCCCTGCAGCATCTTGTCCGGTGAGAAGCTGATGCCGGGGACAACGTTTGCCGGATTAAACGCCGCCTGCTCGACGTCGGCAAACCAGTTCTCCGCATTGCGGTTTAGTTCGAAGTAGCCCACCTCAATCAGCGGATAGTCTTTCTTTGACCAGACCTTGGTCAGGTCGAACGGGTTCACCTTGTATGTCGAGGCTTCCTTCTCGGGCATGATCTGGAAATACAGGGTCCAGCGCGGAAACGCCCCCTTCTCGATGGACTCGTACAGGTCACGGTGATGGGTTTCGCGGTCGCAGCCAACCAGCTCTACCGCTTCCGCGTCGCTCATGTTCTCGATGCCTTGCTGCGTGCGCATATGAAACTTCACCCAGAAGCGCTCGCCGGCATCGTTGATGAGACTGAAAGTGTGGCTGCCGAATCCGTGCATGTTTCTGAACGTGCGAGGAATGCCGCGGTCACTCATCACGATGGTGACCTGATGAAGCGCCTCCGGCAATTGCGTCCAGAAATCCCAGTTGCTCTCCGCGCTGCGGAGTCCCGTCCTCGGATCGCGCTTGATTGCGTGGTTGAGGTCCGGAAATTTCAGCGGGTCTCGCAAAAAGAAAACGGGCGTGTTGTTCCCCACGAGATCCCAGTTACCTTCTTCGGTATAAAACTTGAGCGCGAAACCGCGGATGTCCCGCTCCGCATCCGCAGCGCCTCGCTCCCCCGCAACCGTGGAGAACCGAGCAAACATCTCCGTCGATTTTCCGATGTCGGAAAAAATTTTTGCGCGAGTGTACTGAGTTACATCGTGTGTGACAGTGAACGTTCCAAATGCGCCCGAGCCCTTGGCATGCATACGACGCTCCGGAATCACCTCGCGATCAAAGTGGGCCAGTTTCTCGAGAAACCACACATCCTGAAGTAGCGCCGGCCCCCGTGGTCCAGCCGTTTGCGTGTTCTGATTGTCAGGTACAGGGGCGCCAAACGCGGTCGTCAGTTTGCTCATTGCATTCTCCATGGGGTATCGGTAAGGCTTGAGAGCGCAGCACAGCGCATGCGCAAAACGGAAGCCGGCGCGTGGTTCGACCACATGTGCGCCGGGGTACTCCGTTGCGTGATACCTACTTGGCCGCCGCCAGAATCGCTTCGCTGACTTTCTCTGGGTGAGAGAGCATGACAAGGTGACTGGAAGCCACGGACACCTTCTGCGATTTCGCCCTGTCGGCCATTTTGTGTTGCAACGAAGGTTGAATCGCACCATCCTGTTCGGCGACTACATACCAGGACGGTTTCGATTTCCATGCGGGCTTAGATACAGTGTCCCCAAGCGCTTTTGCGGCCGTCGGGCCCTGTGTCGCGAAGGCCAACAACCGTTCATCTTCCGTCAAGTCCTGACCGAAGCTCTCATCAATGCCGTTTCGCGTGAGCTTGAGGAAGCCTTGTGAATCGGGCCGGATCTGCGCACCGAGTGGTGCCGGGTCCGCGCCGGCCCCGAGCGAGCCTGCTGACTCGCCTTCGTCCGGCGCGAAAGCCGCAACAAACACCAGGCTTTGCACGTGGCTGTCATTGCCTGTAGCAGTCGCGACGACGCCACCGTAGGAGTGGCCGACCAGCACCACCGGCCCCTCAATCAAAGCGAGCGCCCGATTGACTGCAGCGGCGTCGTCCACGAGCGAGGTCAACGGCAATTGCACGGCGACGCTGGATAATCCGGCCGCCTGCAGCAGCGGAATGACTTTGGACCAGCACGCGGCGTTGGCCCATGCTCCATGGACGAGTACGGCGGTTACAGATTGACTCATGGTCGTTTCCTTAACGAATGCTGTCGAAAATGCAGTTGAGAGAAGACGCGAGATACAAGTGGAAAAAACAGGGGTATTTCTAAAGCAAACAACCAGGCAAGTATTGATGCCCTTGAGCGATTGGGCCAACCTGCCATTGAAATGTGAGGTCGTGACGATCTCACCGCCATCAGACGTTCATAAACCAGAAATAACTACGTAATAATCTTCTGCGGGCCGAGGTCGTCGCATGTGCAGCCGAAAAAAGGAAGCTTCGGGTCGAACCTCAGTCATCGCGCTTGTCCGGCCGGTGCGCCGAAATAGAAAACCCTGCTGGAAAGGTGAAACAACCGGGGAGTGACCTACCCGCGACCCGCTCGGCGATTTCCCTGCCGAGAGCGCGATCCGGGACCTCGACGCATGCATATCCATCGTTTCTTCTCCAAACGCTGAAAGAACATCAAGGCATTGAACGGATGGTGATTCGGGCACACAACACGCGCACGGCAAGCCATTGCTCATGCGCACTTTGCCTGCTTCACTTTTTCGGATCTGCGGTCGGACGATTGCAGCTCAGAGCTCGTCAGGCTGAGAGGTCGCGCGGAGCACATTCTCGCGATATGTGCGGTCCGCGTTAATGCTGTGTTCTATGTGTTCAAGCGCGAATGGCGGTCGGGCGCTGTGTATCGCGTGTGCTGATATTTGTGCAACTGGTCTTGCGCTGGTCGAGACATACCCTAAATCGTAACGTGCTCGAAGTGTAACGGAGCGCGCACGCTGTGCGATGCCTGCGCCGCTTGACTACATTCTTTATTCCGTTTCGAGAAAGTTTCAGGTCAGTCGCGCGGAAATTTGACATCGGCTATCATCACAAAGCGTTGAGCGGCTGCACAACAAGACGATCGGTGCATCCCTGTCACGGGGATGATTCTTCTGACGGACACGCATGACCGGTACGACGATGAACAGAGCCCCCGTTCTAATTTCCACTGAGCGCGTGGCGCCTAACGCCAGACTAGCCTTCTGGCAAACCAACGTCGCAAATCTTTTGACTCATCTGGAATGTTCGAGCGCTCTCGATGAAGGCTTTTCCGGGTCGATTACCGCTCATCTTTCGAGTCCAATCAACCTCATCGAAATCGTAGCGGCATCGCATACGATAGCTCGGATCAAGCCGAAAATCTCACAGATCGGAGAAGAGCAGGTATTCGTCTGCATACAGGTGACAGGAGAGGCCATCGTCGAACAGGACAACCGGCGCAATGTTCTTCGTCAAGGCGATATCACTTTTCTGGATACATCGAAGACATTCCGCGCCGAGTTTCCCGAGGCAACATCCCAATTAGTTCTGCAGATTCCACGAACGCTTGTGCGCAAACAGGTTGGCGCCATCGAACACCTCACCGCGACCATCGTCACGACAGATAATCCGCTGTGCAATATGACAAGGGATTTTGTCAACTCGTTGGCCCAGAACTTCGAGAGCTTCAGTGCGGATATCGCGCAACGCTTAACCGCACAGGCGATAGACATGGCCATGATGGCATTCATGTCGCGACCGGAGGACAAATCTACAGCAGCGCCAACGAACACGGTGACGAGGGCTATGCTCGCCTATCGTGGTCGCGCTTTTATCGAAACGAATTTGCGAAATCATTCGTTGGCGCCCGCCGACGTTGCTGAGCATCTGGGAATCTCGAAGCGATACCTGAGTTCGGTATTCGCCAGTGACGGCCAGTCGGTTGAACGGTACATCTGGGAGCGAAGATTGGCCAGGTGTGCTCGCGATCTCGAAGACCGGGGACAGGTAAATCGCGCCATTGGCGATATCGCCTCCTCATGGGGTTTCAATAATCTCACGCATTTCAGTCAATCATTCAAAATGGCCTTCGGCAAAACGCCTCGTGAGTTTCGGAAGGGTTGACAGCGACGTTTTTCCTTCATCTGGGGATTCGGGCAGCCCGGCAAGCAATCGGCCAAGACTAGCCTTACTCACCCAACTCAGCCAGCTTGCGCCTCGAGCAGTCGCATCCGACGGTCTGCATCCCGTATTTGCGTCCAGGCTTGAGGTTCTGCAGAGCGAGGGTGTGTCGGCGTACTTCGGCGGAGCCCAGCGGACCACCATGTCCCATGTGAAAGCGTTCCATGCCGGCCTCCACCATACCCATCAATTCACCACTTACAGCCTGCGGGTCATCCTCGAACGGCGGGCGCATGGCGTGCCGCTTACGGATCAATCCGCCTAGAAAGACACCCGAGGCGATGAGGTCGCCGACTAACGCATCTCCACTGCCCAGTTCAACTGACACGGAGCCGGCTGTGTGGCCTGGCGTGTGCCTAGCCACGCCTTCGATTCCGTAACCGCTTAGATCGATGGTGGCGCCGTCCTGAATCAGGATGTCCGGTGTGAACGGCAAGTATGGCTCGCCGGGCAGGCCGGAGCGTAAAAAGAGAGGCCCCCACCAATGCGTAACGCAATACGTCATTTCCTTGCGCCGCTCGTAGTAGTCCAGATCTCCGGCATGAGCAAGGATTGGCGCACCCGTCAGTTCGCGCAGTCGCGCAGCCGAACCGGCATGATCCGTGTGCGCATGAGTGACCACGATCAAGGTGACATCGCGAAAGCTTCGACCGTGCTTCTTCAGGACGCGCTCAATCTTGTTCTCTGAGCCCGGCGTGCCGGTGTCTACGAGGACGCAGCCCTTTGCACCGATGATGAGGTGAGAGTGGACCATGCCGAACGGCAGGATTGGAACCGTAATGATGGTAGGCTTATTCATGATGTGCTTCCTGTCGGTTGTTCATGGCGTCGTTCCCCCTGTACCCTTCAGTTCAACCCAAGCGGATTAGAGATCAGCAGCCTCCACCCGCCGTCGGGGCCCTTTTCCATGACCTGCGTGGCGGTGCCGTGTTCCTCGTGCTCCTGGCCGTCCGGCAGCGTCACGTTCAAGGTCCAGTCGAGCAGGACGAGCGCTATACTGCTGCTGGTCAACACTCGACGCACCTCGTTGTGAAGGCGCGGGCGCAGTGTCAGCAACCGAGCCAGGCCGTTGCGCAATTCGGTGGGGCTTTCTTGCACCACCTTGCCGTCCGTCATCCGCATCGTGGCTTTATTGCTAAACATACTGAGCAGGGAATCAAGATCGCCGGCGTTGAGCGCCGCGTCGAAAGCGATGGGGACCTGCTCGGGCGTGCTGCACACGGCGGACTTGTTTTCGATCGCATCGACGAACCGCGCAATAAGCCGCGCCACCTCGATCGGCGCCTCTAGCGGCGACAAGTGTCCAATTCCGTGCAGGATATACATCGCCGCGTGCGGAATACGAGGCATCAATTCCGCCTGCAACGTTGCGACGCGATCCACCTGGTCAAGCTCACCTGAGATGATGATGGTCGGCGCATCGATTGATGCCACCGCCGCACCAATGTCTTCCCGCATGGCCACGTTCGGCCAGGCCGCCCTGGCCTGCGGTGCGCCCCTCAGGCTGTCCTCGATGACCTGCTCCCGAAGAGCAGCGTCAAGCGATTTTCCGGTGAGGACGTGATCGATAACAAATTCGACCGATTCACGCGACTGATACGCGCCGGTCAACGTCGCACGCTGCTCGTCCGGGAGGAGCATCGGCGACGGAGGCGACGGCGCGACGAGCACAAGGCCTTCGAGCCCGCGCGGTCGGCGCGATGCGATGAGTTGAGCGACCTTGCCGCCCATCGAATGACCGACCAGAACATAGCGCTGCAGACCTAGCGCCTCGATGACGCCTTCGACATCGGCGGCAAGATCCGCAATGCGGTAGCCGTCGGCGGGCGCCTCGGAATCGCCCCAGCCGCGGTGATCGGTGGCAACGATTCGATACTGGTCACACAATTCGCTTGCTACCCTGTCCCACGTACGCGACGAGCCCCCGTAGTAGTGCAGGAACACCAGCGCCAACTCGCCGCTGCCTCGCTGCGTGACGTGAATCCGCGTACCGTTTGAGTCGATGTCCATTTCCGTGCCACCTTCCGGTCAGTTAGTGTCTCAATGGTAAATTCATGTCACCAGTTTGATAATTGCCGAATTGGTGTAGTCAGTCGATAATGGGGCTATCGAATTGGAGTGCATAAAATGGATCGACTGACGAGCCTTGGCGTATTCGTAGCGGCTGTCGAGGAGGGCAGCTTTGCTGCTGCGGCGCGCCGCTTCGGGCTATCGCCAGCGATGGCCGGCAAGCATGTCAGCGCAATCGAAGCCGAGCTGAATGCGCGACTGCTGCAGCGCACTACTCGGCGGTTGAGTCTGACCGATGCCGGCCAGACTTACTATGAGCGCTGCAAGCGGATCCTTGAAGCGTTCGACGAGGCGAATCGGGAAGCGGGCGATTCGCAAGGCACGGCGCATGGCGTACTGCGCGTCGCTGCGCCGGTCACGTTCGGCGCCATGCACTTGGGCGACGTTGTTGCCCACTACCTGGAGGACCATCCGCACGTCAACGTGGAAGTGCTGCTCGGGGACCGCTATGTCGATCTCATGGATGCGGGCGTTGACGTGGCAATCCGGATAGGACGGTTGACGGACCCACGACTGGTGACGCGCCGGCTTGCGCCCTGCCGAATGGTCGTATGTGCGTCCCCCGCGTACATCGAGCGCCATGGAGCGCCGCGCAAACCCGAAGACTTACGACTCGCGCAGCGGCTTGCCTTCAGCGAAGCCGTGTCGTCTGGCGACTGGACATTGCTCGATGCGAGAAACCGCGCGCACGTGATCGACGGACCATGCCGGATGACAGCCAACAATGCGCAGATGCTTCTTGCCGCCGCGCTCGCGGGCGCCGGTATTACGTACGGCCCAACCTTCGTGTTCGGCGAGCATCTACGGCGGGGCGAACTTGTGGCACTGCTACCGGGTTACCGCGCGGCTGATCTGGCGATTCAAGCGGTTTATCCGAGCGCGCAGCGCATACCGCTCAAAGTACGCCGGTTCGTCGATTACCTTGCCGGGACGTTTGGCGATGAACCGCCCTGGGATCGGAACGCAAGGCCATAAAGGAGCGGCCGCATCCGTCATTCAATGTCGGGGAGTTCACCCAGACGAACCAGAACGCCTAGCTCAGCGGTTGTTGCTTCCCAGCCTCGCGCTGCCATTTGCATCTTCGTCGGAAGGATCATCGAGTGGCCGCTTCTCTTCGAAAATCGGAACACGGGACTGCCGAACCTCGACTGACCGCTCAGGGTCGAACTCGGCCAAATGCAACATGCCGAGTTCGCCCAGCAGCTGTCTTTCGCTCAATATTCTTCCGGCAGGAGAATCGTAGTCACCGAGCGATCTGCCTCGGTAATGATCCAGACTTTGCGTTGCCCGTTCCGCAAGTCGTAGCTCGAGAGCAGGCGCCTGCCGGTCAGCAAGGCCAGCTCGTTCGCCGCTAGATCCTCGACCGACAGCTCACCCCAGTCGCAGTTCGCGTGCCGGGCTAGCAGCAGGACACCCGGCATACCCGCCGCATCGAGCGCAGCTTGAGCGCCCGGCGTGATGACGGGCCGTCCCATCGGGAAACGTGGGCCGTTCGTGTAGCTCATACGCGGCCCTCCAGTGCGTAGTGGGCGTTGGGCCAGACGGGGTAGCGACGGCTTGCCGGCTGAGCCGGGCGTGTGTCGCTACCGGGCACGACGTCATCGAGGCGTTCGATCGTTGTATTCGCGCGATTCCACTCCGTGGTGACCAGGATGCAGGTCTGGTCCGACAGGCGGTAGATCGAGATCACTCGCAGGCCGGTCGCGATCGACACGTCGTTCTGGCGTTTGTCATCGTCGGACACAATGCCCCAATCACCAGCAATGTGGCGAAGCACGACGCTGACGACTGGCACGCTGTTGGAGCGCAGTGCTAGGAGCGCCGCGTGCGAGACGAGCAGTTTGCCCGGATGAAATAGCGGTTTGAGACGGGTAGGTTGGAACATCGACTTCTCCTGAAAATGGACGAGCACGCCCCTCCGGTCGAGCCGGATGCATGCGGGAAATGAAGGGAAGCGCGGCAGCGTGCGCCGGCTTGAACAGGTTTGGGAGTTACGGCCTACCGTTGTTCGGCTACAGCGGAACGCCTGCACCGAACTGTCTGGGCGCCATCTCCAGATGCGCGCGGAGCGCCGGAAAGATGCTGACTACGCGGGGCACCGAGGCGAGGATGCGGACCAACTCTCGCTGGCGGTGCCGCTCGAAAGCCCAGGCTGCGGCGAAGCTAATGGCCGTGATACCGGCCACGATGCCGAGCCCCTTTGTCACGGGACAGAGGCGCGGCGGCAGGTGAACGAATGTCGTTTCGTGCATGGATCGCTCCAGATAAAGGGCGAACACGGGCCTCCGGAAGGACCGGATGACGTGATCGCGTCGTGGTGGAAAAGAGATCGGGCGCAGGACGCGCCCGGCTTATGCCGTGAGGTCGGCGAGCTGGCGGCGCAAGGCAGACGCCTTGGCCTGAGAGCAGCGGAGGCGCTTCCGGATGCCGGCGACGGTAGGTTTGACGGCTCCGGATTCGATGTCGAGCCGCAGCCTTGCGAGGTCGGATTCGAGGAGCGTGACGGTTGGCTTTACGACTGGCGGAACGGTTGACTGGACGGTTGTCGGCGTGGGCGGCTGGGCGAGCGTCGTCACCGTAACCGTTTCGGCAGTCGCGTCGTGCGCTACCGCGTGACGATCCGTAACGGATGGGTCTGGGGCCTGAGGAATCAGTGCAATCCACCAGAGCAGACAGGCCACGCCTTCGAGAACAGCCGCGAACGCTAGGCCCGCGAACAGATCGAGCCTGGTATTCGCGATTCCGCAAAGCGTCGCGAGTCGTGCCGTGACCGGATCGTCACGCGCAGTCACGCGGCGCTCTGCGTTACCGTCCTCGATGCCCTGATACCGGCGGACATCAGCAGCTTCGGCATCCAGCGCGTCGAGACGGGCGGCGAGTGACGCTCGACGAGCCTGCAAGGTCGGACAGTCACGAATGCAATGCCGCGCATCCGCTCGTACCAGTGCCGCCATGACCGATGTCCGATCCGCCATCACGGCCGTCAGTTCCCGGTGAGCCGGGAGACTGGCGATCGGGACGGCCGACACGCGAAGCTCCCCCGCATGGGACTGGGACAAGAGGAAAAACGTCGCATGCCCGTATGAGGCCGCAGCCATACACCCCAGCCACAGTACGAAGCCGACTAGGCGTCCGGAGAGCGGAGCCGGACGGCACAGTGCGGGCAACAGGTGTGCACCCGTCACCAGCACGACACCGATCGCTACCCACACCAGCCGTTCGGCAAGCCACCCGCCGCGTTGCCAGCCGGCGAGTACCGACGTGCTGACGGCCGTTCCCGTTGCCGTGACCGCCAGAAGCAGTGCCGGACGGACACGGATCATGCGGCCTTCCCGCCCAGTAAAGCGGCGCGCTGTTCGAGCTTGCCTCTGAGTCCGGACGCGGATGGCGCCCCGGCTACAGTGTTGCCATCTCCCTGACTGTCGCCGCTACCGGATTCGGACGGATAGAACTCCTCGGCGACGGCGGCGCTTTCCTCGACACTGTCTTCGAATGCGCCGTTACTGAACCCGGCACGTGCCGCAGCATCGAGCGCCACCTGATCGAACCCAGCCGATTTCCGTCGCGCATCCAGCTCGCGCGCTTCAGTGATCGCAGCCTCAAGCGTGCTGCCGGACCGCACGGCGAGATCCACGTAGTAGATCGCGCTCCGGTAGCTCTGCGTCGTGGACTTGCCGCGCAGCTTTAGTTCCAGCGGCAGACAGGCGAGCAGATTGCCCGATACCGCGCTGAAGTAGTGCAGTCGCGCGGCGAGCACCCGAATCGAGTTGTACGACGTGGTGCGAAAGATGAAACTGCCCATTTCGTCCTCGTCGCCGATCAGCACGTTCAGCCGGCCATAGGGCTTGCAGGCACCGCCCTGACCGAACGTGCAGCCATCGGGCGACGGACATGGTAGCTCCTCGATTCCAGCATCACCCACACGGCGGCAGGTTTCGCCGTTGCCGACGCAGACAGGCCGCCCGCTCTCACGGTCGAAGCATGAATACTCGGCCCGAAGGTTCAGGTCAGGATCGTTGAACAGGAACCGCACGGGGATCGCGCGCAGCTTGCCGGTGTTGGCCTTGCGCAATTCGGCGTCGACAGGATGAAGCATCCATCCGTCCCGGCTCTGAACTTGTGTCGTGATGGTGAACTGGTCGTCCTTCTCGGGCAATCGCTTGCCGTTCTTCTCGACGATACGACCTATGGAAATTCTGCCGATGATCGGCGGGGTGATAGCCAGGCCTTTGAGCATGGAACTCTCCTGTATACGTAATCAGTGGGAATGAAGCGAAGGGAGGGGAACGGTAGGGAATCAGGTATTCACGAGGAACCGGCGCGAACCGGGTTTCGTGATGGCGTACTGCGCGATGAGATGTGGCTGATCGACGAGCAGACGTTTCAGATCAATGCGGGAGCCGTCCTTGCTGCGTCGGTACGAAACTTCACCCGTCTCGAACACGGCCCGGTCGGCTTCGCCCATCGTCTGCACGATGGTCTGCCTGAGCTGCGCCTCGACCTGCTGACGGGCCTCGATGTCAGCCCGCACGATAACGAGATCAGCGAACACGGACGATAGCCTGCGATCGTTTGTGAAATCGACCGTGCCACCGGCACCCGGATACAGGCAGCGCAGCGCGCGATCTGCCGAATCTGAACCATCAGCAGGCGGCGGAGAATCCGTTGTCACGAATCGCCAGAACGCAGCCTCGAGTTCGATCAGACGGGCAATGAGCCCATCGTCACGTTCGATCCGATGGACCTCAAGTCTCTGTCCGCAGAGCAGCACCGCGACGTCCGCCGCCTGCTTTCCTGTAACCGCAAGCTGGTGCTGCACCTGAAGCTGGACGTACTCCGGCACGCCATCCCGCCACAGCCGAGCGCCGAATTCGCCGGCCGTCTTGCATTCGAGCAGTTGCACGTCGCGACAGCCGACTACTTCGCGATCGACATTGGCGAGCATGAACGGGATCGTCGGATGCTGGAGTACGGCGTTCACTCGTCTTACTTTGTTTCCAGTTTGCTTCGTGTACGACGCGGCTACGATGGGTTCCAGCAACGTGCCCCAGTAAATCGGTTCGGTGGTGTCGTGCGGATCGGGGCGAGGCAGGTTGGCATCGCGCCCGGTCTTGATCAGCCACAATTCGAGCGGGCTCATGTACGGCGAAAGGCCCACGGCAGCGGCCGCATCGGAGCCACCGATCCCGTTTTTCCTCACCTCAAGCCAATCTTCGCGCGGCATGTCTTTCGTTTCCACAAGCCGTAATGCAGGGCGTTTGCGACGCGCCGTGGGTTCAGGCAAAGGCATATCGACCTCCAGAAATGAAAATGCCCGGCGGGAGCGATCCCGACCGGGCTGTTATGACGTCGAGAGCATAGTCAGGAGACCAGCTTCATCGCCTCGTTCCAGGCGCGTTCCTTCAATGTGGCGCCTGCGCCGAACCATGCTGCATCGCGACGATGATCGTCGCTGCGCGCGCGGCGGTGATGGTCCGTGTACTCCGTCACAGCGTTCAGCAGGCCCCATGCGGTGCCCGACGCTGACGCGAAATCCGCGCCCTTGCCGCGTCCGGCATAGAGCTGACCGACCGCTTTGATCGCACGTTCGTTGACGGTGGTGGCGTCGCGATCCGGCGTACTCGTCGAGGAATGAGTGAGCACGCGGCGCAGGAACTTCTCCGCGACCGCGTCCGACACCTTGCGTTCCGAGAGCGCTTTCATCCGGGCCATGAAGCCGTCCCAGGACGAGATCGCGATACCAAGCTGGCGCTTTACCGCAGCAGCATCGAACTGACTGCGATGCGGTACCTTGACTGCGCCCGCGCTGTCGCCCAATGCGATCTGCAGCGTGTTGTTGCAGACGACCCGAATGCTCGTGAACTGTGCAGTGGTCGCCAGTGTTCCGTCGCACGCTGTGGCGAGTAACAAATAACCCTGCACCTCGTCCTTGCCCATGAGCGTGGCAGATTGGCCGGTACGGGCGAGCGCCCACAGTTTGCGCCCCTCCTTGAGCACGCCTGCGGTTTCCAGCTCGAACCCGCCTACTTCCGTGAGGTCGCGGTAAAACTCGAGGATTTCACGGGGCTGCACAACTTGATAGCGCGACGAGACAACCGATAGAGGCGATTTCGTATCAGAACGGTACAGCACCTTCTGTTCTGGAAACGCATGAATCGATCCGAGATTCGTTCCGGCGTTGCCGGACACGAAACGCACTTCAGTTTCTTCGATACGCCAAGCCATGCCAGCGGATTTCTCCCATACTTCGATCGGTTGCGTTGCGGAAAGTGGGGTGCCAAGCCCATGCCACGGGGTTTCGCCGACATAGGCCATGCTCTGTACGAGATGCATCTGAAAATCTCCAGTAAACGGCATAGCGCCCGGCAGGATGCCGGGCAGAATGCAAAGGTGAAGGGGAATGTTGCGAGGGACTGCGGACAGGGAAAAACTACGGATCAGGTTGATGTCTTGGTGCGACTGTATGTATGACCGCAGGTATGGCAGATGAAGTTGTCGAGCACTTTGTCGTCAACGATTTCACCGAATGCGGAGCCCGCCGCGCAACCGGCCGCACCGACGACAAGGCCGGCGATCACCGCACCTGCAATCGCTCCGCACAATGCACCCACCGGACCGGCAAGCGATCCGGCGACTGCGCCGGTTTCTGCCCCGGACAGCGCGAGCGCGATGCCGCTGGTGGTTCCGGCAACCGTGCCAATGGCACCGCCCGCCCTGCGTGCACGATGACGCGCCCCGACGCGGGAGGATTCACATTTGGGGCATAGCGGGGTGAGACCCGGTTGCGGGTCTGCATGGTCGTCGGTGCGCTCACGCGGTGGAACGAAGCCCTGCTCGAACGGCTCGTTGTCGTCGTGTTCATGCGGGTACGTGTCGTCAGGGTCATGCGGATCGTGAGGATGAGGGTAGAAGCGGGGATCATTCATGGGCAGCGGCCTCCCTGCGGACCCCGTTGGTATACAGGCGCATGCCGACCGAGGTCAGCACGCCAGAGGCGAAGACCAATGCAAATGCGAGAAGATATTCGAGGGGGGAAGGGTAGGTAGGCATTACGGCTCCCGGAGAAGTTCGCCGGCACGGGATTGCGCGGGCGGAGCGGGCAGGCAGTTGCCGTGCTCAGAGCAGTGATATATGTCTGACGCAATTTTGAATCAGCGATGCTCATGGGAATCGAGAAGATAAACATTGAGCAGATTCACAAGCTGCTCCCCAAGCACAGATATAAAGTGGCATCAAGGCGTCGAGAAGACATAAGTGAGACGTCGAACCGCATCATGGTGCTGGCCTACCTGTCGCCAGCTATCATCGAAGCGGTCCTTGATGGCCGACACCCTGCGCACTTGATGATGAGAGACTTGATGGATCGGTTCCCCCTCGATCAGGAGGAACAGCACCGGCATTTCTTCGACCGAAATCTGTAGCCCTCCGGCGTCTCCCACTGCAATCGCCTCCTCGCGCCAGTCGCTCAACTAACGCGGCTTCACCCAATCACCGCTGCCGTACGGCGGCAGTTTCGTCACCGACGCTCCGAGCGTGGTTGGGTAGGCATCGTGCCCAGAACGGCGGCCAGAGATCTCGCCCGCTCGTCGGTACGCTCGGAAAGACGCCCAATCCCAGCACCAGCATTTGTCTTATAAGGCCCACCCTATGAGCCGCGATGCAGGCTAAACTTCCGACCTCGCGTGCTCAAATTGAAAATTTTTACTATTCCGTCCCTTTTTGCCAAACGGCAATGTCCATGGCATCCAGACTGGGCGACAACGGAATCATAGCGACGAGGGGCGCAGATTCCCGGGGGGGCACTAAGAGGACAGTCTGCCGGCTGGCTGAAGCCAAGAAGAATCTGACCGTCAAGGTCGGGGGGCGTTGCGGTTTTCGCTTGTGGACATCGACAACTGAATCAAGCGGCGGTCGATGAAGGGACTCGATAACCGTTACTTAATCACTATGTGTGCTAGCCGCGACCAGCTTCAGTTGATCCGTCGTCGTGTATTTAGCAATCTAAGAGAGGCGCGTAATGCAAGCACTCCCCGAAATCGGTCAACTTGCCATCGTCCGCAAGCGCCCATTTGTTGTCACTGAAATAATCCCGCCTACCGCTGGCATTGGTGGTAATGCAGCTCGACAAAGCCACCTGATCAAGCTCTCCTCCATCGAGGACGATGGGCTTGGCGAAGAGCTTCAGGTTATCTGGGAATTGGAACCCGGCACTGCGGTCCATGAGAAATCCGCCCTCCCAGATCCGGACTCCTTCGACCCTCCCAAGCGCCTCCAAGCCTTCCTCGACGCGGTGCGCTGGGGTGCCGTTTCCCAGGCCGACGACAAAGCCCTTCAATCGCCTTTCCGGAGCGGCATTGAAGTGGATGACTATCAGCTTGATCCGGTAGTCCGCGCGCTCTCCATGCCGCGTGTTAACCTGCTAATCGCCGACGACGTCGGCCTCGGCAAGACCGTCGAGGCCGGCCTGGTGGTTCAGGAAATGATGCTGCGGCACCGGGTTCGCTCGGTGCTGATCGTCTGCCCGTCGTCGCTGCAGGTGCAGTGGCAAGAGGAGATGCGCGACAAGTTTGGGCTGGAGTTCCGCATCGTTGACAGCGAGTCAATCAGCCAGCTGCGCCGCAAGCGTGGCATCCACGTCAACCCCTGGACGCATTTCCCTCGGTTGATCACTTCCGTGGACTTCCTCAAGCGCGAGCGACAACTGCGCACCTTCCGAGAGACGCTTCCTGCCGGCGACCAACCCACGTACCCGCGCGCCTACGACCTGCTGATCGTCGACGAGGCGCACAACGTGGCCCCATCGGGCCGCGGCAAGTACGCCACCGACTCCATGCGAACCCAGGCCATCCGTTCACTGGCTGCTCACTTCGAGCACAAGCTCTTCCTCTCGGCCACCCCGCACAATGGCTATCGGGAAAGCTTCGCCGCGCTGCTTGAGCTACTCGACAACCAACGATTCGCCCGCGCAGTGACACCGGACCGCAACCAGCTCGACGCCGTCATGGTTCGCCGAATGAAGGACGAACTGAAGTTGCGTTGGGATGGCAGCCGTCGCTTCGCCGAGCGGGTGGTGCGCCATCTGGAAGTGCCCTACACCAACGAAGAGCGTCAAGCACACAACGACCTGCAGGCGTACTCCGAGCTGCGCCTCAAGAACGCGACATCCGAAGGCGAACGCATGGCCGCGGAGTTCGTGCTTAAGCTGCTCAAGAAACGGCTGTTCTCCTCACCAGCGGCCTTCGGCATCACGCTGGAAAAGCACATCGCCACCGTTGGCGGGCGCAAGGCTGTTGCGACGGCCAACCGGGACATTGAGGACTTTTCCGACGACTACGCTGATGACGAGGAGTACGAAGCCGAAACCGGCGAGGTGGTCGCCTCAGCTAGCCAAGTGCTGTCTCCGCTCTCAGCCGAGGAGAAGGGCCTGCTCAAGCAGCTGAGCGAATTCGCCGCCAAGGCCAGCCAGCGCGCAGACTGCAAGGCGCAGACCCTGATCAACTGGCTCAAGACCACCCTGCGACCTGCCGGCCAGTGGAACAACGAGAGGGTCATCATCTTCACCGAGTATCGCGCTACCCAGAAGTGGCTCTACGACCTGCTGGCGCGTGAAGGCTTTGCCGAAGAGGGCCGGCTGGAAATGATCTACGGCGGCATGCCTAACGACCAGCGCGAACCCATCAAGGCAGCCTTCCAAGCCCACCCCAGCGAGTCCAAGGTGCGCATTCTGCTCGCCACCGACGCGGCCTCCGAAGGTGTGAACCTGCAAAACCATTGTTCTAGGCTAATTCACTTCGAGATCCCCTGGAACCCGAACCGCATGGAGCAGCGCAATGGCCGCGTGGATCGCCATGGCCAGAAGGCCGACGAGGTCTCGATCCACCATTTCGTTGGCAAGGGCTTCGACACCGCCAAGACCTCCGGCAAGGTGGGCGATCTGGAAGCAGATCTTGAGTTCCTGATGCGCGCAGCGCTCAAGGTCGAGACCATCCGTGAAGATCTGGGCAAGGTCGGCCCCGTCATTGCCACCCAGGTCGAAGAGGCTATGCTTGGCCGGCGCACCCGCCTCGACACCACCCGTGCCGAGCAGGAAGCCGAGCCCGTTCGCCGCATGCTCAAGTTCGAGCGCAAGTTGCGAGAGCAACTGGAAAAGCTCGCTGCTCAGTTGCACGAGACTCAGCACGAGCTGAACCTGACGCCTGAGCACATCGAGAACGTCGTTCGTGTAGGTATGGAGTTGGCCGAACAGCCTGCACTGATCCCCGTCGAAGTATCCGGTATCTGGCCCGATCCGACCGGCGTGCGCAAGAACTGCCCGGTGTTCCGCATGCCTGCGCTGTCGAACAGCTGGGCGCAATGCACCGACGGCCTCGCACATCCACACACCAAGAAGATCCGCCCGATCGTGTTTGACCCGGCCCTGGCCGCGGGTCGAGACGATGTGGTGCTGGCCCACCTCAATCACCGCCTTGTCCAGATGTGCCTGCGCCTGCTGCGCGCCGAAATCTGGTCACTGGGTGGACAGGCCAAGCACCTGTCGCGTGTGTCCGCTTGCGTGGTCGATGACGCCGCGCTGACCCATCCGGTGGTCATTGTCCATGGCCGTATCGTCGTGCTGGGCGGTGACAACCACCGCCTGCATGAAGAAGTCATCGCGGCGGGCGGCGCACTCATCGAAGGCCGCTTCCAGCGCCTGAATGTGGGCGAGACCAAGGCCGCCCTTGCCGCAGCGACCGAAGTACCGGCTCCGCCTGCCATCGAGTCCCGCTTCCAGGCCCTTTGGCCCAAGCACCACGATGCCCTGATGAACGCCCTCGACGCCCGCAAGGTGGAACGGACTAAGAATTTGGAAAAACACCTCGAAGAGTTGGCCGAGAAAGAAGTGAACAAGCTCACCACCGTGATGACCGAACTCCAGCGAGCCATTCAGGCCGAACTCGAACGCAAGGATGGCCCTCAGATGTTGCTTGACCTAGGGGGCGACGAGCCAGGCAAGCAGCAACGTGAGCGCGATTTGGCCGCCCTGCGCCGCCGTTTCAAGGAAATTCCGGAGGAAATCCAGCGCGAGTCCGACCACATCCGCTCCCGATTTGCCAACCCCGCTGCCCGGCTTTTCCCTGTTGCCGTCACCTGGTTGATTCCGCGGCGTGCGGTCCTTGAAGTCAGGGGAGGCCGGGCATGAGCATCACCCGCCATCACGCCGACTGGCTGTCGCTTGTCGAAGTCTCTGGCCCCTTCGTCTCCTTGCCAGTGCTCATGCAGGCCTTCCCGCAAGGACTGGAACCTCGCGATCCTGCTCAGGCGAGGGTGCTGCGTGCCGCTTATGAGGAGTGGCATGACAACCCCACGGCCCCCGGCAACCAGCGTGCCTGGGTCACGCATGTGCTGACTTCGATACTGGGTTATCCGGAAAACCAGATCACTGAAGGCCAAACCCTGCCCGCTGGGCTGGAGGCCAGCATGCCCGAGGTGGGCGAAACCTTGCGCCCCGACTTCGCTTTGGTGGGCCCCGCAGGAACCGCCACAGCCGGGCAGCCACAACTGCTTATCGCCATCTACTCGGCCGACCAGGGCTTGGACAAACCAGTCATTGGCAAGCACTGGAAGGTCACGCCCGCCACCCGCATGATGGAGCTGCTCCACGGCGCCAACGTCCCACTCGGCCTGGTCACCAACGGCGAGCAATGGATGCTGGTGTATGCGCCCCGCGGCGAGACCACCGGCTATGCTTCCTGGTACGGCGCACTGTGGCTTGACGAACCCATCACCTTGCGCGCCTTCCACTCGCTGCTGGGCGTGCGCCGTTTTTTCGGCGTGGCCGCCGACAGCACGCTGCTGTCCTTGCTCAAAGAAAGTGCCAGTGACCAGCAGGAGGTCACCGATCAGCTTGGCTATCAGGTGCGCGAAGCGGTCGAGGTGCTCGTGCAGTCCTTCGACGCCCTCGACAAGGAAGTCAACCGCGCCCTGCTGAAGGGCGTCAAGCCGGCCACCCTCTACGACTCGGCGCTCACCGTCATGATGCGCTTGGTCTTCATGTTTTCGGCGGAGGAGCGCGGTCTGCTGCACCTCGGCAAGCCGCTCTACGACGACAACTACGCAGTTTCCACCTTGCAGGAACAATTGCAGGAAGTCGCCGACCGCCACGGCGAAGAGGTCCTCGAGCGCCGTTATGACGCGTGGGTGCGTCTGCTCGCCACTTTCCGCGCCGTGCATGGCGGTATTCAGCATCAGGACTTGCTCATGCAAGCCTACGGCGGCTCACTGTTCAACCCCGACCGTTACCCATTCCTCGAAGGCCGCCCCGCGGGCACTCATTGGCGCAGCGCTTCCGCCGAGCCGCTGGCGGTGAACAATCGCGTCGTACTTCACCTCCTTAACTCCCTACAGCGCCTGCGCACAAAAGTCGGCGCTGGCGGGACGGCGGAAACCCGCCGCGTGTCTTTCAGGGCGCTGGGCGTGGAACAGATCGGCCACGTCTACGAGGGCCTGCTCGACCATACCGCCTTACGCGCCAACGAGGCTGTGCTCGGCATCCGCGGTACCCGCAGCAAGGAACCGGAAATCCCGCTCACCACGCTGGAGGCCCTGCTGACGCAAGGCGAGGACAAGCTGATCGGGCATCTCAAGGAAGAAACCGGGCGTGCCGTCTCTGCCTTGCGCCGCGAACTAACCGAAGGCAGCTTCATCAACGAGCACAGGCTACGCATCGCTTGCGACCAAAACGAGACGCTGCTCGCCCGTTTGCGCCCCTTCGCCGGCCTGATCCGCGACGACTCCTTCGATCGCCCCTGGGTTGTGCTGCCGGGTAGTAGCTATGTCACCACTGGCACCACCCGCCGCAGCACTGGCACTCACTACACACCGCCCTCGCTTACCGAACCCATCGTTCAGCACACGCTGGAGTCGCTGGTTTATGTCGGACCGGACGAAGGCACGCCGCGGGAGCAGTGGAAGCTAAAATCACCGAAAGAAATTCTCGACCTCAAGGTCTGTGATATGGCCATGGGTTCAGGGGCCTTTCTCGTGCAAGTCTGTCGCTATCTAGCGGAGCGGCTCGTCGAGGCTTGGGAAAACGAGGAAAAGCAACATCCGGGCGAAATATTGGTCACCCCGGAAGGCAACTTTTCCAAAGCTTCGGCTTCCGAACGCTTGCTGCCTGCCGACGCAAATGAGCGCATGGCCATTGCCCGCCGCGTGGTGGCCGACCGCTGCCTTTACGGCGTGGACATTAACCCTATGGCCGTCGAAATGGCAAAGCTCTCGCTTTGGCTTATTACAGTCGATGCTAAGCGGCCCTTCACCTTCCTCGACCACGCCTTCAAGTGCGGTGATTCCTTGCTCGGTATCACTTCGCAGGAGCATCTCGAGAATTTCAGCTTGCACCCTGGTGGCGGCAAACAGCAGGCATTCACCACGTTAGACCTGCGGCGACACATTGACGAGGCTCAAAAGAAGCGAGAGTTGCTGGAAGCAATGCCGTCCGATACGCCGGAACAGATCGTCGCCAAGGCAGCTCTATTTCTTGAGGCGGAAGATGCGGTAGCCAAGCTGAATGCGACCGCAGATGTGCTATTGGCAATCGAACTCAAGGGGCTGAAAGGACGGGCCTACCAGGTGGAGCGCGAAACTGCTGCCGAGCGCACAATGGCGTGCTGGGCACAGGGACTCCCTGAACTCCGGGCTTATGCCGATGAGCGTTTGGGTGGGCGCCACTCCTTCCATTGGGCGTTGGCTTTTCCCGAAATAGTCAATGATGGAGGGTTTGATGCATTTGTTGGCAATCCTCCTTTTCTCGGCGGCCAGAAGATTTCGGGCGTCCTGGGATCTCCATATCGCGACTTCATCGTTGAATTCCATGCTCAGGGACGAAAGGGCTCTGCTGATCTCAGTGTTTTTTTTCTGCTTAACTCATGCAGGTTGATCCGCGAATCGGGCGTCGCCGGGCTGGTCCTTACAAGCGCAATTGCGGAAGGCGATAACCGGGAAGTTGGTCTCGAGCACCTTCATGCCGACGGCACTACCATTTATCGCGCCGATACGTCCAAATCCTGGCCGGGAACGGCAACCGTAACTTATTCGGCTGTATGGTTTTCCAAAACCAAGTGGCACGGCAACGTCTATCTCAATGGCAACATGGTTTCCGGGCTCAGTCCGTTTCTCACGCCAGTCGGCAGTACCACCGGGAAGCCATATCGGCTAATGGCAAATGCTGGGAAATCGTTTATCGGTCACTATGTCCTCGGGATGGGTTTCTTAATGGAACCACGGCAAGCGAAGGATTTGATAGAAAAATACCCAAACAATCAGGATGTGTTGTTTCCATTCCTGAATGGATCAGAGTTGAATGCGACATGGGACTCCGCTCCCACCAGGTGGGTTATCAATTTTAGGCAGTGGCCGCTTTCTAGAGAGAGTGCCCCACTCGGATATTCCGGACCCGTTGCGTCAGACTATCCGGATTGTCTGGAAATCGTTCGGAAACTTGTGAAGCCGGAGCGTGATAAGAACAACCGACCACGTAGGCGGGAGCGCTGGTGGCTATTTGGCGACTTTGCTCCAAGCCTCGAACTCGCGATGCAGAAGGATAAACTAATTTTCGCCATATCGATGACAGCTGCGAAGCATATTGCGTTTTGCCGCGTTGAGAAGGGTAACTTGCTCTCGCACACTCTGGCCGTCCTTGCATTGGACCGGTGGGCGGAATTCGGTGTTATAAGCTCGTCTTTTCATGATCATTGGACCCGCCTTTATACATCTTACAACTTGGCATTGCCGCGCTATATACATACAGATTGTTTTCTTACGTATCCGTTTCCAGATGGTTTGACGGCCTTGGACGAGGTTAGCTTGGAATACCATATACTCCGATCGAAAATAATGGAAAGTCGACGTGAGGGGTTGACTGCAACGTACAACCGCTTCCACGACGCCGCGGAAGCAGATGAAGATATTCGTCGCCTACGGAGGCTGCAGATTGCCCTTGATCGTGCTGTCGCCGGTGCCTATGGGTGGAGCGACCTTAGTCTCGCTCATGATTTTTACGAAACTGCACAAGGTGTCCGGTACACAATCTCTGAAGAGGCGCGTCGAGACGCGCTAGACCGCCTGTTGGCGTTGAACCACCAGCGCTACGCTGAACAAGAGGCGGAACGGGCCACGCGGCCTGACGCCGCACTCGCCAAGCGAGGCCGTAAAAAGAAGGACATTGGCGGACAAATAATGATCGACTTCTGATTCGGAGCAGTAGCCATGAGCACCGCTAATACGCCAGCCGCGAACTCTACCAGCATGCCCACGCTGGCAACCGCGACACCGAGTGACTTGCGTGACGAACTCACGGACATGGTCATCCGCGATCTATTCGGCCCCGCCGGCGGCCCGGACGAGGAACTAAGCCAATACGAGGACCACGCCTACCAGCGTTACTTGGTTGGCATGTTGGCCCCCAAGGGTAGTGAGATTGCCGGCGAAGAGCTGGACGAGTTGGCAGCGGGGGACGGTGACGAAGGCGAGGAAGGACCGCCTGAATCGGGTGTGCCAGCGGGGGGCACTTATTTCCCGTCGTCAATGGGACTGAGTTTCGTCGTCGCGACCGGAACACAGCAAATCGTGGTCGACGCCGAGTGGGGGCAGTACCTGCGCGTCAAAAGCACCGCCCAAGTGAACAAAGATGGTAACCCGGCCAATGTCTGGAAGCGCAACTCGGTCTCCGCGCCGCCGCTGATCCTTGACCTGGAGGACGCGACACTCAAGCCCACGGTTCTGCACAAAGACCACCCCCTTGTGCAGTTGCAGGGGCGCATGCGCCTGACCGCGGATGGTTGGGTGGTGACGCTGTTCATGGTCAACCAGCAGGAAGAGCGCAAGCGCCACGGCGAGCCGAAGGACGAGGTGTGGGTGTTCCAGCCCAAACTGCGGGTGCATGGCACCGAGCAGCAGCCGATCTTCGTGCAGCGCAAGGACGCCAAGGCGGACCTTTCCAGGATGGATCCGCTGACCCGCGAGGAGACGGAAACCCTAGAGATGCTTTACCGCCACCAGCGCGAGTTTGCCGTGGGCCATGGCGTCTCGGTGCACGCCACCTTGTCGAAACCGTTGGCCGAGAGTGCCACGCAGGTGGAAACCGAATGGGTGCCGCGCTTCGAGGTGCCGCAGCAGACGCCACGCTCTCCCGCCGATGACGAAAACCTCACCGGTGTGGTGATGGACATGAAGGAGTTGGCCGAGTTGCCCAAGCCAGGGCTGATCGCCAGCCTGCGCCATATCGAGACCGCCTATCTGGTCTGGATCAACATGGAAGCGGCGAAGCTGAGCTTGCCCGCAGAAAGATTGGCTGGCCGTGAGGAGGCTGCCCAGCGGGCGGTGGATCGCTGCACGCGAGCGCTGCAGCGGATCAAGGCTGGCATCGACCTGATCGAGAATGACCCATTGGCGGAGGAAGCATTCCGGTTCGCCAACCGGGCCATGTGGCAGCAGCGCATCCACTCCACTTTTGCCCGCAAGGTGCGCAAAAAGGAGATGCAGATTGAGGACGGCGTCGCGGGCTTGGACAAAGATGAGAAGCACCGCAGCTGGCGTCTGTTCCAGTTGGCCTTCGTGCTGCTCAACCTGCCCAGCCTGACCGACCTGCATCATCACGACCGCAGCCATGAAACCGAAGCGGTCGCCGACCTGCTCTGGTTTGCCACCGGGGGCGGTAAGACCGAAGCCTACCTGGGCCTGACGGCGTACACCTTGGCCCTGCGGCGCCTGCAAGGCGTCGTGGCAGGTCGCCGCGGCGACCACGGTATTGCCGTGCTGATGCGCTACACCTTGCGCCTGCTGACCTTGCAGCAGTTCCAGCGCGCTGCCGCGCTCATCTGTGCCTGCGAATCCATCCGCCGTGCCGATGTGGCCAAGTGGGGCGAAACGCCGTTCCGGCTGGGGCTGTGGGTGGGCGGCAAGACCACGCCCAACAGCTTGAAAGCTGCGGCCAATGCACTGCGCCAACGCAATGTAGGTGGCAAGCCGTCATCCACCGGCGCACCGCTTCAGATCACATCGTGCCCGTGGTGTGGCAGCGAAATCAAGGAGCAGCACCTAAAGGTGTACGAAGCGCCCAGCGACATCGGGCGCTGCGTGACCTACTGCGGCGACAACCTCGGCCGCTGTGAGTTCACCGAAGCCCAAGCGCCAAAAGAGGGCTTGCCGGTGATGGTGGTTGATGAGGAAATTTACCGTCGTCCACCTTCCTTGCTGATCGCCACCGTCGACAAGTTTGCCCAGATGCCTTGGAACGGCATGACGCAGATGCTGTTTGGGAAGGTGACGGAGATATGCGACCGGCACGGCTTCCTGTCACCGGAAGTTGATGATGGTCAACATCACCCGGCGCGCAATGGCCTGCCGTCAGTGAAGAACCGGCCCCACAACTTCTTGCGTCCGCCAGACCTGATCATTCAGGACGAGTTGCACCTCATCAGCGGGCCGCTGGGCTCGATGGTGGGCTTATACGAGGCCGCGGTGGATGAATTGTGTTCCTGGACGGTAGACGGTAAGAAAGTACGTCCCAAGGTGGTCGCTTCCACCGCGACGATTCGTCGTGCCCACGACCAGGTGCAAAAGCTGTTTGTGCGCAAGCTGGAGGTGTTCCCGCCCCAAGGCACCAGCATCAAGGACAGCTTCTTCGCCGTCCAGCGACCGACCGGCCCACAGTACCCGGGACGGCGCTATCTGGGCATCAGCGCCTTCGGGCGGCGTTACCCTGTGGCGATGATCCGCAGCTACGTGGCCCACATGGCCGCGGCGCAGGTGCTGTACGAAAAGTACGACCGCCTGGCCGATCCGTACATGACGCTAACCGGCTATTTCAACTCCATTCGTGAGTTGGCGGGTACACGGCGGTTGGTGGAAGACGACATCAAAGCGCGCTTAAGGGATGCCGACCAACGTGGCCTGGCGAAGCGCCGGGTTCGGGCGTTGGAAGAGTTGACCTCGCGCAAGTCCGGCACAGACATTCCAAAGATTCTGGAGCGCTTGGAGGCGGTTTTCGACAAGTCGCTGGAAGCTCAGCGTGCTGCCGAGCGCAAGGCGGCCCAGAAAGTGACCTCAGCGGTGCCCTACGACGTGATCCTGGCCACCAACATGATCTCGGTGGGGGTGGACATTGACCGGCTCGGCGTGATGCTAGTGGCAGGCCAGCCCAAGAATACGTCTGAATACATCCAGGCCACCAGCCGTGTGGGCCGTTCCGCCGATGGGCCCGGTCTCGTCTGCACGGTCTTCAACTGGGCGCGCCCGCGAGACTTGTCGCATTACGAGCGCTTCGAGCACTACCACGAGACTTTCTACAAGCACGTCGAGGCGCTGTCGGTGACCCCGTTCTCGGCCCGTGCACTGGACCGCGGCCTCACAGGCGTGATGGTTGGGCTGATGCGGCTCTTGGATGACCACTTGAATGCCAACCTCAAGGCCGGCGAGGTACTCGATAACGACCCAACGTGGACGCAGGTGTTCGATCTCCTCAGCAAGCGCGGCGAGAACGCCACGCACGACTCGATGGTAGGTGCACGCATCAAGGATATGCTCGATCGACGCCGCGATGAGTGGCTGAAACGGGTGCACAGCCAGAAAGACCACAAGCTCGGCTACAAGTCCGAAGGGGGCGCCACGGTGGGCTTGCTGGAACAAGCCGGCGACAACGACTGGGCGATGTTTACCTGCCTGAATTCCCTGCGTGATGTGGAGGGCACGGTTGATCTGGTGCTCGACCAGAGGTCCACCGGGCTGCGAGCGGATTAAGGATAAAACGATGAATGAACTCGGAGAACTCCGTCCCAGCCAGCTGATCTTCACCTTTGGTGTCGGTTCGCTGGTTGACCTGCCCAACATGTCCGCCATGGTGATGGGCCTGGACGACTGGGACACCCGCTACTGCAAAGAGATTGAGGAAGACCGGCTGGTTGCTGCGATCCAGAAGCGGCTTGGTCCACAGTTAGCCAAGCTTTACCTGCCGCCGATGAAGCTGGACGGGATGGACAAGGATCCCGCGGCGCCAGCGGTGGGTGCGCCTGTCGTGCCCTTCCCGCGCTGGTTAAGATGTTCCCTGTGTGACACGCTCGCCACCGTGGAGTCGGGCGTGTTCAAACTGATGCAGGACATGTACCGTCCGGACAAGACCGAGTATGTGCACCAAGGATGCTTAAGGAGCCAGGGCGGCAAGTCACCTTCGGCCTTGTCCGTGCGCTTTCTGATTGCCTGCCGCGAGGGGCATTTGACGGATTTCCCCTGGTTGGAGTTCGTGCACAAGGGCAATGTGCCCTGCCAAGGGGCGCAGTTGACCCTGCGGGAATACGGCGCCTCAGGGGATGCTTCAGACATCGTGGTGGAGTGCCACGGCGGCTGCGGCTCCAACCGCCGTATGGCCGATGCATTCGATACGAGTACCCCATTCAAATGCCGCGGCCACCACCCCCATCTGCGTTTGATTGAGCAAAACTGCCAAGAGCCTGCCAAGACGATCCTGCTGGGGGCGTCCAACAGCTGGTTTCCCACGGCACTTTCTGCGCTGTCCATCCCGCGATCTGTAGACAAACTGGGCAAGCTGGTCGAAGAGCAATGGGCAGAGCTGAAGGACACCGACGAGCTTGATGAACTGCGGCTGCTGCGCAAGAAGATTCAGAAGTTCCAGTCTCTGATCCCGCTCTTCTCTGAATACAGTGATGAGGCGATCTGGACGGCGATTGAAGCGAAGCGATCCGGTGCTCAGGATGGCAGCGCGCCACCTGAAGACCTGAAATTGCCTGAGTGGCAGGTCTTCTCAAGCCCCGAAAGCGCGGCAGAGAATCGCGACTTCAAACTCAAGCGCGTCGCTCCCCCCAAGGGGTTTGAAGCCCTTCTTGAAGATACCGTGTTGGTCGAGCGTATCCGTGAAGTGCGCGCTCTCATGGGCTTCACCCGGATCGAGTCGAATGCCGACTTTGCTGAAGCGACCAACCTTGGCGAGGGACGACTGACGAAACTGAGCCGTGAGAGTCCCAAATGGCTGCCGGCATCGGAAGTCCGCGGGGAAGGCATCTTCCTCAGGATTCGAGAAGAGATCCTAATGGCCTGGCAAGACAAGCCCGAGGTTCAACAGCTCCAGCACGAATTCCTGGAGTCACACAAGGCTTGGCGAACCCTGCGCAAACTCGAACCAGCCAGCGAACATTTCCTTGGCATACGGCTGGTGTTGCTTCACTCGCTTGCGCATGCGTTGATGCGGCAGATTGTGCTGGACTGCGGCTATACCGCGGCCAGTGTTCGCGAGCGCCTCTACTCGCGGCAGCACGGTGAGGACGGCGGCCCGATGGCCGGAATCCTGCTCTACACAGCCGCACCGGATAGCGAAGGCACGCTGGGCGGGTTGGTCGAACTGGGAGATCCGATCACATTGGGTCGCCACTTACAGCAAGCGCTGGAGAGTATGCGCCTTTGCGCCTCTGATCCCCTGTGTGCCGAACATCGGCCAGACACACTGGGAAGGACCATTCAAGGCGCTTGCTGCCATGCCTGCCAGTTTGCGCCCGAAACTTCGTGCGAGCGCGGCAATCGCTACCTTGACCGGTCAGTCCTGGTCAATACGTTCGCAGCCACCGGCACCGCATTCTTCGATTGAGCTATGAGTCAAGGTCTTTTCGCGCACATACACGGTGTCATCACGCGAGCCCCCGGTGCTTGGTTGAGGGAAGTCTGCGCGGCACTTCGCAGCTCACCAGCTACTGCCACCGCAGACTTCATCAAGAAGCGCATTCCAGCGACCGGCAATGCTGATCTGGCATTTTTGCTTTACGAGGTCATTGACGAGGCTGTTGGCGAAGTTTCATGGGAGGCGCTCGGGTATGGCATACAGGTGGCGTTCGACACCTACGTCGAAGACCAGCACTCTCGCCAAATTGAGATGCTGTGGTCGGGGCCGCCGCCCGCGGGCCACTTGGCGGCCCGACGAATCGATCAGGCCCTGTATGATCTGATTTCCAACGCCCAGCAGGAGATCTTGCTGGTCACCTTCGCAGCGGTCAAAGTGGAGCGCCTGGCTGCTGCATTGATCAAGGCGGCTAAGAGAGGCGTCAAGATTCGGCTTGTGCTTGAGTTCGCGGAGGCGTCGGAAGGGCAGCTCAGCTTTGACGCCCTCAAGGCCTTCCCTCCTGCACTGGTGGCTGTCGCGGAAGTCTATTACTGGCCGGTAGAGAATCGGGAGCGCAATCAAGCAGGCAAACCAGGCAAGCTACACGCGAAGCTCGCCGTGGTTGATGACGTGGTTCTGGTCTCCAGCGCCAACCTCACGGATGACGCGTTCACGCGGAACCTTGAGGTTGGCGCGAGAGTTACGGACTCAGATGTAGTCCGATGGGCGAGAGACCACTTCGACGGTCTGATCAATGACTCAACGTTGAAGCGGGTCCACGGCTAACCCAGTCGTGCAGTTGGCACTGATGCGCCATGGAATCCTCACGAGGTCTGTGTCGTACCCAATAGTTCAAATCGCGTGACATTCGTCAGTTGCCTTGGCTGCCGGCCAGGACGAAGACGGCCAACGACGCAAATATATGCCCCGTTGGTTCTGTGAGCCGTGATCGCCTTTTCGTAGTCGTCTGCATTCAATGAAATCCTAGCTCGCACAGTCTCCCCCTCGTCGGGAAGAAGGAGAGCGAGTATGACGTCTCCAGACCGACGGCCATCGTCATCTATCTCTCCATCCAGCCGTTCGACCGTTCCAATAAAGGTGTCGTCTGTCGCAAGCTCTACTGCTCGCAATTCACGACGCACCTGCTCAATGCGAGAAAAATAATCACGCTGAATACGGATGCGCACAGAAGATCTAACGCTCGCGGGTATTTCGTGCAATACGGACCAATCGAAACTGACATCAATTGAATTTTCGACAGATTCGTCGTACATGCCTGCAACTGCCTCACACAGATTCGATGAGATGATCGGCGCCTCACTCGCCTTCAGTTCGTCGACCAACGAATCAAGAGTGTCTGCTTCAATGGCTGACGTAAGCTTTGCCAGAGATTGCTGCAAAGCAAGCGTCGCCTGTCGAACAAAGGGGGGATTGCTGTCATCCAGAGCCAATCCTCCCTGCACCTCAAGGGCATAGATAGGGCACGCTACTTTCAGAACAAAACTTCCCCTTTCGGTCTGCTGAAACCTCGTCCGCTCAATCAGCTGCGATGCTTCGTTCAAAGATAGTCGGGGATGATGTGTGCGCGGGCGAAGCGCCGTGCATGCTGCAGCTTTCAGCAGCTTTTCCGTGTTCTGCACTAACGTCCCCGCGAAGCTTAGGGGCAGCGAAGAATCGTTGCCATCAAAAGAGATTCTCAGACGAAGGACGTCGTCTTTCAGATCCTGAATTCTGGCGACCAACGCATCAAGAGGCACGCCCGTCAGCTCTGCGAGCTTTACGCACACGCGCAGTACGGATTCCCGGTAATCTGGCGCAGTTGTATCCATCGGGAAAGCCATCTGTCGTCGAGCATACCGGCCGTTCTCCATGACATACAGCCGATCTCGCAAAGCATCTTCCCGCAAAGACCAGCCAGCAGCCCGCAGATAATCCCGAAGATCAGTGGGCGCAATAGTCGACTCTGCGTTCATGCTTCTCTGCCTTGATAAGTCGGGATCCGGTTGTGAGACAGGCTTACCATCAGCGCCGTAAGTCCGTTAGGATCAAAGCGCTGAGCACGGGGCAAATAGATAGTTTGAGCAGTAGCGTTCTCTGAGTCTGGAGCGCCTCGCAAACTTACCCAGTATGCGCACTTTCGGAGTGACAAAGCATCTTCCGTATGGGAAAGCCATTCGGCCTGCGTAGGAGGCAGAAACAAGACGACAAGGATACGTGGCGTCGATAGAGTTTCCTTGCGGAGGTCGTCGTAACGGGCAATGCCTTGAAGGCTGTATGACAGACAGTTTCCGACAGTGGCTGGCTGCTGCACTGTCGCCTTGAGCTGAACTTTAACGTCGACCTCAGTCCTATACCCGCCATCAGGGAAAGGGCCCCAAGCCGTCAATTCAGCATCAATACCCGCATTGTCGTCATGCCGCCCGGCGACCTTGCAAGCGATGCTAGAGTGGGCTGCAACGGCATGCAGGTAGGCGTAGCTCAACTCTGATTCGATATTTTGGGAACTAAGCGGTTGCATAACGTTCGACGGATGGTCAATCGATTGATGATACTAGAATTGTCTCATCATACTTGGTCGAGTCTGCTCCCCTCCGGGGCTTCCGCTCGAAGGCCGCGGTCAGGCAAGGCCGAGAACGGAGTCACGCAGAGCGGTATCCCATGCGGCGAGATTGCGGATGTTCTCGAGGGCTGACCTTTTTCGGCTGGCGGCTCTGGTCAAGTCGAGGGAGGTTCAGCGTGATCTTGCACAGGCTGGCCATGTTCTGCGCGGCCACCTTGTCGCGGATCAGACTGGCATCTTCACCCCATGACACATCGAGTACCCAGTGCAGCTGGTTTTCGATGCTCCAATGCGCCCGGATGAGTCGAGCCATGCTTGTCGATCATTTCGGTCGATGTCCCGGCCGTTTTGGCGACCTCGAAACTGTCGATGCCACTTGCAATCATTTCGCCGATTGCGGTGCGGCGGAGGGAATACATAACGACCGTAAGCGTTAGCTTTGCGGCCTTGACAGCCTGCTTGATGGACTTCTTCCATGAATCCTTGTTCCAACACTGTCCGCACTCCGTCGAGAAGACGGAAGCGTTGGCGATTTTGCTCTTGATCTGGACCTCGAAGAAGCGGATGGCGGCCGACGATAGCGAAACGATGCGGTGCCCGGCCTTCCCGTCGAGGACGAGTGTGCCTTGCTGGCGATCGAAATGTCTCACCCAGGCGCCTGCGAATTCGCCTAGGTGAAGGGAGAACAGGCAGAGTTGATATGCGACACGCTACCCTGATCGGCCCTCACGCGGCCCTAGCGTCATCGCGTTTCGTAGTTAAGAAGTGGAGATCGGGCGAAAACCCTTGTCAGATATGGTGCGCCCGGCTGGGATCGAACCAGCAACCCCTGCCTTCGGAGGGCAGTACTCTATCCATTGAGCTACGGGCGCTTCACCACGAGAGCGGCACTGGGGAAGTGGCGCTAAAGCGAGACCGAGAGGATACCCGGTTTCCGTCGACCCGTCCACCGACCGCCCCGGAGAGGCCCCGCCAGCGCCCGCACCCGGCCTGGGGGCGCCAGCCCCAATTCGGGTAAACGCCCGCTGAAGACCCCCAGCCGCCGCTCGCCGCCGCCGAAACTCTGCGTCTATAATCGTCCGTGGCTAAATAAAGAATAAGGTCGTTGCCGTCACGCTGTACCGCTCACAATACCCACGGGAGACGAGACAAGCATGAGCGAAGCACCAAATAATCACGAAGCCCCGATCAAAACTCCTGGACAGCTCATTGCGGCGATCATCGCCAGTTTTGCTATCCCGATCGTAGTCATCATCCTGCTCGCGGTCTACGCGAACAACTGGACCCGCACGGGCGCCGGTACCGACAGTCTCTCCGACGCCGAGGTCAGCGCGCGCATCGCGCCGCTCGCCCAGGTCGACATTCGCGACGCCAACGCGCCGCGCGTCTACAAGACCGGTGAGGAAGTCTACAAGGCGGTCTGCTCGGCCTGTCACGCCACCGGGGCGGCAGGCGCACCGAAATTCACCAACTCCGCCGACTGGGCGCCGCGCATCGCGCAGGGCTTCGACACGCTCTGGCACACCGCCTTGACCGGCAAGGGCGCCATGCCCGCACGCGGCGGCACCAGCCCGGACGACTATAGCGACTACGAAATCGCCCGCGCCGTCGTCTATATGGCAAACAACTCGGGTGGCAACCTGGCCGAACCGCCGGTGCCGACCGCAGCGCAAGCCGCTTCAGGCGCAGCAGCGGCGGCAGCACCAGCGTCCGGCGCCACGGCGGATGCAGGTGCTGCCGCGTCCCAGGCGGCGGCCGCGCTCGCCGCCATTGCCAGCGCACCGGCAGCCGCGCCCGCGGGCGCCACGCAGAGCGCCGACAACGCGCAGGCCGGCAAGGCGCTCTACGAGCAGGTTTGCCAGGCGTGCCACGCCGCCGGCGTCCTCAATGCGCCGAAGTTCGGTGACAAGACCGCCTGGGCGCCGCGCCTCAAGGATCCGATGGACACGGTCTACAACTACGCCCTGCACGGCAAGGGTGCGATGCCGCCCAAGGGCGGATCGAACGCGTCGGATGCGGACGTGAAGGCCGCCGTCGATTACATGGTCAGCGCGGCCAAATAAGCGGCGCGCGAGTTTCGCGCGTCGTCGCAGCAGGAAAGCAAAAATCCCTGCCCCGTAGCAATACGGGCAGGGATTTTTTACATGCTGACATCGGGCGACGGACTAGTAGCCGGCGCAGCAAACGCATGAATGAACGCCAGGGCAGGCGTCGACCGTGCCAGCGTCTCGAAGCGCTCGCGCAGTGCGGCGGGCGTCGGCCACGGATAGCTCAAGCCGTCCTGCAACGCCGCGAGCAAGGCGCCATCCGGATCGGGCACCACGTCCATCCGTGCAATGTGGATGTGGAAGTGCGTCACGTGCCATTCATCTGTCGCTGCGTCGAAACCAAACGTCCACCGGTACACACCGTGCCCGACGCGCAGCGCGTCCGCGGCCGGCTCGCGCATCAGCACGAGCCACGGCAACGCTTCGATCTCGTGGCCGCTCACCGTCAGCGCATCGCACACGTAGTAGGTCCGGCACTGCACGTACTGCGCGCCGAAATCGCTGACCAGCGTCCTGGCGATCGCCGCCGTCCCGACCGTGCGGGCCGGGAACGCAATATTCGAGGTGGCGAGGGAAAAGGTGAGCACCGCATCGGGCGCGAAGACTTCGGCGATGCGCTCGGCACGCGTGTTGTCCTTTGCGTCGAGATAGGTTTCGAGCGCGCTACGGCAGCGCGCGAGCGGCGGGGTGGTCATGCGGGCGGGTCTCCGTTGAGCAGGCCGCGCCACTGTAGCGCGACACCGCCCGCAAAGCGCCGATGCACCTGCCACGCACGGGGTCTTGCCAGCAAGCCCCACCGCGGCCCCCGAATCAAGGCTTCTGCAACAACGCCTTCAAACTCGCGAGCCGGTCCTTCGGCGACATCGGCGCCTCATCCGCTGTCGGCGGCGGCGCTTCGTCGAGGCCCATTTCGGGAATGAAACGCGACGGCTCGCACACCACCGTCTCCCGCGCGCGCTTTCTCTTCTTGCACCAGTTCAGATGCAAACTGCGCTGCGCACGCGTGATCGCCACGTACATCAGCCGGCGTTCTTCTTCAATGCGTCCTTCGTCGATCGGCGCGTCGTCCGAGCCGCCGCGGTGCGGCATGATGCCTTCCTCGACGCCCACCAGAAACACGTGCGGATACTCGAGCCCCTTCGACGCATGCACCGTCGAAAGCCGCACCGCGTCCGGATCTTCCTCTTTACCTTCGAGCATCGACATCAGCGCGACCGTCTGGATCAGGCCGAGCAGGTTCTTGCCGGTATCCGCGAGACCGTCGGCGTTGTCGTAGCCGGTGGCCTCGGACCCCGCCGCAGGCTCCGGCTTGGTGCCCTTGCGCTTCAACCACTCGATAAACTCCAGCACGTTCTGCCATTTCGACTGCGCCTGGCGCTCGTCGAATGCGTCGTACAGGTACGCCTCGTAGTGGATCGCGTCCATCAGGTCGTTGAGCACCTCGGAGGCCGGATCCTTGTCCGCGCGGTCGGTCAGGCGCTGCATGAAATCGCAGAAGGTGCGCAGCGGTTCCACCTGGCGCACCGACAGCCGCGCCTCGATGCCGCCCATATACACCGCCTCGAACAGCGACACCTTCGCCTGGCCCGCGAACGACCCAAGCGCTTCGAGCGTCGTGTTGCCCACGCCACGCCGCGGTGTGGTGATCGCGCGGATGAACGCGGGATCGTCGTCGGCGTTGGCGATCAGGCGCAGATACGCGCAGATATCCTTGATCTCGGCCTTGTCGAAAAACGACTGCCCGCCCGACAGCACGTACGGAATCCGCTCGCGCCGCAGCACCTGTTCGAAGATGCGCGCCTGGAAATTGCCGCGGTAGAGAATGGCGTAATCGCGGAACTGCGCGCGCCGCTCGAACTTGTGCGCGGACAGACGGAACACCACGGATTCGGCTTCGTGCTCTTCGTCGTTGCAGCCGGTCACGGTGATGGTGTCGCCCATGCCGTGTTCGGACCACAGCTTCTTTTCGAACAGCTTCGGGTTATTCGCGATCACGTTGTTCGCGGCGGTCAGGATGCGCACCGTCGAACGGTAGTTCTGCTCGAGCTTGATCAGATGCAGCTTCGGGAAGTCCTTGCTGAGCTGCCCCAGGTTCTCGAGCGTCGCGCCGCGCCAACCGTAGATGGCCTGATCGTCGTCGCCCACCGCCGTGAAGGCCGCGCGCGGCCCGGCTAGCAGCTTCACCAGTTCGTACTGGCAGGCATTCGTGTCCTGGTACTCATCGATCAGCAGATAGCGCAGCTTGTTCTGCCAGCGCTCGCGCACCTGCTCGTTCTTCGCAAAGAGTTCGGCGGGCACGCGGATCAGATCGTCGAAATCCACCGCCTGGTACGCGTGCAGCGTCGCCACGTAATTGCGGTAGACGATCGCGGCCTGATGTTCGTCCTCGTTCGCGGCAATCGCCATCGCCTCGTCGGGCATGATCATGCCGTTTTTCCACAGCGAGATGATCGACTGGATCTTGCGGATGAACCCCTTGTCCGTCGAGCCGACCTGTTCCTGGATCATGCCGAAGCAGTCGTCCGAATCCATGATCGAGAACTGCGGCTTCAGGCCGACGTGTTCCGCCTCCTGACGCAGGATCTGCACGCCAAGCGAGTGGAAGGTACACACCGTCAACTGATTGACGGGCACCTTGCGGCCTTCCTTGCCGGGCGTCGTCAGCGTCTTGCCCTCGAGCAGTTTGCCGACGCGCTCGCGCATTTCCGCTGCCGCCTTGTTCGTGAAGGTCACGGCGGCGATGTGGCGCGGCTCGAAGCCTTTGACTTCGATCAGGTGCGCAATCTTCTGCGTAATCACGCGCGTCTTGCCACTGCCTGCGCCGGCAAGCACGAGACAGGGACCGTCGAGATAGCGCACCGCTTCGTTTTGGGCGGGATTCAGGCCTGCGGACATCGTGTGTGGATGGGGTCTTACGGTTGAGGGGGGAACTGCGGCGGCAGGTCGGCTGAGCCGATTCGCGCGAGAGGAGCGATGTTAACACGAAGCCCGCACGCACTCCGCGAGCGCCGCCCCGCGTGCCGTCCGCTCAGTTGCCGACTTGGTTGCCAACCCGGTTGCCGGCGAAATAGCCAACCTGGTTGCCAACTGAGCCGCCGAAACAGGCCGCACGCGGGACATGCCACAATTACAGGCCGCGCGCCGCCGCCGCGGTGGCAAAGCGGCGCGCTTTTTTCGCAGGAAACTCACATGTCTGCACCGCTGAAAACAGGATTGATGGGTTACGGTTTTGCTGGCGCAACCTTCCACGCGCCGGTGATCGAGCACTGCGGCCGGGCCACCGTCGCGGCGATCGCCACCAGCAAGCCCGAACCGGCCCGCGCCGACTATCCGCGCGCCACCGTCGTGCCCGATCTCGACGCCCTGCTCGCGCTCGACGACCTCCAGTGCATCGTGATCGCAACGCCGAACGATACCCACTTCGACCTCGCCAAACGCACGCTCGAAGCCGGCAAAAACGTGGTGGTCGACAAGCCGGTCACGCTGACGGCCACGGAGGCCATGACGCTCGCCAATCTGGCGCTGGCGCGCGGCCTCACCTTCGCGCCGTTTCACAATCGCCGCTGGGACGGCGATTTCCTCACCGTTCGCGATCTGCTCGCGAGCGGCGAGTTGGGCCGCGTCACGCACTACGAATCGCACTTCGACCGCTTTCGTCCGGATGTGCGGCCGCGCTGGCGCGAAGAGGCGTCGCGCGGCGGCGGCCTGCTGTTCGATCTCGGGCCGCATCTGATCGACCAGGCGCTTGCGCTGTTCGGCGCGCCGGCGACCGTGTCGGCCACCGTCAAGACGTATCGCGACGGCGGCGGCGCGCCCGACTACGTGCATCTGCAACTCGGTTACCCCGGCCTCGAAGTCGTGCTGCACGCGAGCGCCCTCACCGCTCTCGCGCCGCCGCGTTTCGCCATCGACGGCACGCGCGGCAGCTACGTCAAACGCGAACTCGACACTCAGGAAGATCAGTTGAAAGCAGGGCTGCGGCCAGGCGACGCTGGTTTCGGCGGCGGCAATGCGGCGGGGCTGCTGCGCGTGCTGGACGCGAACAATCAGGAAGTGGAGCGTACTTTGCCCACCCGTGATGGCGACTACGTCGGTTTTTATCAGGCGCTGGCCGCCACGATCTTCGACGGCGAACGCTTCCCGGTCAGGCCGCAAGACGCCGTCGACGTCATGACGATCATCGAACTGGCCGCGCGCAGCGAAGAGGAAGGCCAGCGCCTGCCATTCGAGCGGATTCGCTGAGAACGCGGCGCAGGTCGTGGCAAGTCATCGCAAGTTGCGGCTTACATGACGGTAACCGCTGCCAACAGTTCCGAAAGGAACGCTCCGTTACAATATATTGCTGAGTTCAGGTCAGCGTGTAGCAGCGGCTAGCCGTTGCTACACGATATCGATCTGAGCATCGATCACGAAAAGACGACGACTTAGGAGAGTAGGTATGCAACGTTTCATCCGTGCGCTGGCAGGTGTGGCGCTGGTTTCTTCGCTGGCCGCCTGCGTGGTCGCGCCGCCGCCCCCGGCACCGCACCCCGACCAGCATGAAATCGCCATTCAACGCCTGAATCAGGTTTACGGCCGTGCCGACAACCTGAGCCACCGCATCGACAATCATGTCAATCAAGGCTACTACCCGCCCCCGCAAGGCGGCGCATTGCATCACCGCCTCGACGTGATCCGTCAGGAAGCGCATGACATGGCGGCGCAGCATGGCGGCGGCCTGTCCGGCGACGAACAGCGCGTGCTGAACCAGGAACTCGACGGCGCAGCGCACGCAATCGGCGAGTAAGCTTCTCAGCAATCTGCTGTGAAAGCACAGGCGCGGGGATCATTCCCCGCGCTTTTTTTTGGCGTGCGCCGTGTGCATCGCACCACCGCGCCGTCCTCTCAAGCCTCCATTTGACAAGCCTCCGGGCCTCGCGTACATTCGCCGCACGCGTCGGGAGAGCGCGCTGGCCGCATTGTTTTTCGCAGGCCGCGCCGCCGAAGGGGCACACCCGCAAACTCTCAGGCAAAAGGACCGACCGCGTCGAAGAACCCGTCTGATACCGGCATCGTCCGGGCTTCCATCAGGCACTGGTTTTTCGCACTCTGGAGAGCGGCAGTAGCCAGCGGCATAGGACATCGTCGATGCCAGGCAGGCTGCCCACCGAAGGGGCGCGCGTTTCGCCGTCACGGCTTGCATAGGCTTGCAAACCCGCACGGCAGCGCAATCTCTCAGGTATCGAGGACAGAGGGGTCATGCATGGCATCGCTCGCAGGCATTTTGGCCGCGAGGGATCAAGCCGCATGGCCTTTTTGTATCCGTCGAGATTGCCTGAGGCCCTGATGACCGAACTCAAACACACCCCGCTTAACGCCACCCATCGCGCGCTGAATGCCCGCATGGTCGATTTCGGCGGCTGGGACATGCCCGTCAACTACGGCTCGCAGATCGACGAACACCGCGCCGTGCGCACCGACGCCGGCATGTTCGACGTGTCGCACATGTGCGTCGTCGATTTCCAGGGCGAGCGCGTGCGCGCCTTCTTCGAACACGCCCTTGCCAACAACGTCGGCAAGCTGCAAACCCCGGGCCGCGCACTCTACTCCTGCCTGCTGAACCCGAATGGCGGCGTGATCGACGACCTGATCGTCTATTTCTTCAGCGAAGATCACTTCCGCCTGGTCGTCAACGCCGGCACGGCCGAGAAGGACATCGCCTGGTTCGGCAAGCTGAACGCCGATGGCCACTACGGCCTCACCATCACGCCGCGCCGCGATCTGGCGATCGTCGCCGTGCAGGGACCGAACGCCCGCGAAAGAGTCTGGCAAGTCGCACCGTCCAGCCGCACCTCCACGGAACTGCTCAAGCCCTTCAACGCGGCCATTGTCGACAACACGCCGTTCGGCGAGTTGATGATTGCCCGCACCGGCTACACCGGCGAAGACGGTTTCGAAATCGTGCTGCCGGCCGCCTCCGTCTGCGAGTTCTGGGACGCGCTGCAACGCCAGGGCGTGCGCCCGGCCGGTCTCGGCGCGCGCGACACACTGCGTCTCGAAGCCGGCATGAACCTCTACGGCCAGGACATGGACGACAACGTCTCGCCGCTGGACGCCGGTCTCGCCTGGACAGTGGACCTGACCTCGCCGCGCGACTTCGTCGGCAAGTCGAAGCTCGAAGCCGACGGTTCGCAAGCCGCTTTCGTCGGCCTGATCCTGCAGAAGGAAAACGGCAAGGCGGGCGGCGTGCTGCGCGCCCATCAGAAGGTCGTCACGCCGCACGGCGACGGTGAAATCACCAGCGGCACGTTCTCGCCGACCATGCAGGAATCCATCGCCTTCGCCCGCGTGCCGAAGGACGTGAAACCCGGCGATATCGTCCACGTGCAAATCCGTGACAAAGCCCTTCCCGCAAGCGTGGTAAAACTGCCGTTCGTGCGCAACGGCAAGGTGCTTGCGGTTTAAGCGGCTCCGTCGCGTACGCCCCCTCTTTTAAGCTATTCCCGAACACACCGCATAGGAGCATCCGATGAGCATCCCGGCCGATCTGAAATACACCGAATCGCACGAATGGGTCCGCACCGAAGCAGACGGCACGCTGACGGTCGGCATCACCGACCACGCGCAAGAAGCGCTCGGCGACATCGTCTTCTTCGAAGTCCAGGAACTGGGCAAGACCGTGACCGCCGGCGACACCGTCGCGGTCATCGAATCCGTGAAAGCCGCTTCCGATATCTACGCGCCGGTCTCGGGCGAAATCATCGAAGCCAACACAGCCGTGGCCGACACGCCGGACTCCGTCAACAGCGCGCCGTATGAAAGCTGGCTGTTCAAGATCAAGCCGGCCGCCGACGCCACGCATGACCGCCTGATCGACGCCGCCGCTTATACGAAGTCCATCGGCGCCTAAGAGGCATTCAACACTCGTATCAACCGTCAGGTGCGGCGTCCGACGAACGCGGACGGCCGCACCGCCAGGAACACCCCATGAAGCTCGAACACCCGGATCGTCTGATGAACCGCACTCCTCTCTCGCTCGCCGCGCTCGAAGTGCATGATGCCTTCGCTGAACGGCACATCGGCCCGGACTCGGCCGACCAGCAAGCGATGCTCGAAGCCCTCGGCTTCGCGTCGCGCGCCGCGCTGATCGACGCCGTGATTCCGCAGACGATCCGCCGCAGCGAAACGCTGCCGCTCGGCCCCTTCACGCAGCCGAAGAGCGAAGCCGAAGCGCTCGCCGCGCTGCGCGAACTGGCGGACAAGAACCAGGTGTTCCGCTCGTATATCGGGCAGGGCTATTACAACGCGCACACCCCCACGGTGATCCTGCGCAACGTGCTCGAAAATCCGGCGTGGTACACGGCTTACACGCCGTATCAGCCGGAAATCTCGCAAGGCCGTCTCGAAGCGCTGCTGAACTTCCAGCAGATGATCATCGACCTGACCGGCCTCGCCATCTCC
>Ga0116227_10002164_pt1 | contig 44856 bp, 31 predicted proteins | sample S1TSphgellanicum_FD_89693 | JGI IMG/M metagenome (GOLD analysis project Ga0116227, IMG submission 89693) | Host-associated microbial communities from peat moss isolated from Minnesota, USA - S1T2_Fb - Sphagnum magellanicum MG | ecosystem: Host-associated > Plants > Peat moss > Unclassified...
ACGGTCCATCCCACCCCATGTGTAACTTCCCAGCTCATCACTTTTACCCCAACACGATACTTACCCCTGAAAAACATCATTCTACCCGTCCAATTCCCAATCCAACGCTCCTAACTCACTTTATCACATCTTTATTCCTCTCCCCCCCAGGGTAACTTAAATAAGATAAAGATAAAGACAGACATACTAACAGACGTAATGAATTAATATATAAGATGTGTAACTAAAAGGTATGGTAGTTGAATCATAGGTTTGTTGGGTCTCTATCAAATAATTATTTACTTTTGGAATTTGCATATTGAAAAAATAGAACATTCTCAAACACTTTAGAAGATGCTTCATTTTCCTTCTCAAAAATAATTCTTAGAGAAATTTTTGTTTTCAGAAATTTTATATTTAAAAACTTGCTAGTGAACTAGGGTAGTTAGAATGTAACTAGACTGTCAATCTATTATCATTCAGTTAGTTTTAAATTTTGAGCCCCATTGCAACAGAAAGCAATTGTTATAATAGGACCCACATCAGTGGCTTTCCATCAAGCTGGTGTGATTGGAGATTATTGTGTATAGCTGAGTTCACACTAGCCCAACGAAATGAGATCCTAACAAAAGAGAATGCAAGGGAGGATGCAAGCCAAACTCCAAGCCCGCTCTATGAACAACTCAAATATCTTGTGCATATTTTACCAATGCAAAGGAGGTTTTATAATATTTGGTTGCTGACATTATCCAAAAGCTAGTGTAGAAGGCCATTTCACTACTTCATGGTAAAGATGCTGTAACACATTGCAACTTGTAAGATGCCTTGCCCTCCATACCAGGTAGGGGACAAGCATGAACCGGCACCCACTTTGGTGGGTTCAAGACCTTTTTGAGCAAGACCTCTTAGTGGCGATAATAAACCCATAAAATATTAGATTTGAACTCAGAGATCTTAATTTAGTCTAAGCATGAAATAGTTGTAATCTTTAGAAATCATTTAAATGGATTTTGGGATTTTTACCATGGTACCAACATGTGTGCTGGTTCACCCAAGTACAGAAGGTGGAGTGAAAGGTTCACAAAATCAGGGCCCCAGGCACTCCACTGCCACAACATCCTACCAGGCCCCCTTGGTTTCATGCAAACTGCACAGCCCATCCTCAAAGCTTTACCCAGGGTAAGTGACATTAAGTGTACAAAAAGTCCATAAAGAAACTCCTGCTACATATGGAGAATGATATCTGCTTTTGGAATCCTTTTGCTGTTTGTACTCTGCAGCCACTCCCACTAGTGTCCTTCCCTTCAGCACCTAGCTTCCCTTCACCCTCCAGTTTCTCTACATGCTCTTACATCACAACGACTTAGTTGGCAAAGAGATCATCATCAGATCACTTTCCTCCAACCAATTCAGTTAACCATTCACTGCTACAGACAAACGCCAGAAACCCGTGTCCAAAAAAACTGATTATCCGTGCCTGGGACTATGTCCTATTACGACATGACTATTGCCTAGAAAGTATATGCTTACAGAGCTTACTTGTACACCAACCGTGAACTGTAAGGAGGGTCTGTACGTCCGTATTGTGAAATCTGGCCCCAAATCACGTTCAATGTTTTCATGATCTGTGTTGACAGCAGCCATTAAGGACTGACAATCCACGATTCAACACAGATCATGAAAACCTCCAACGATCCAGGGCTGTTGAGTACTCATTTCCTCCTTAACAATCCTTTTAGCAGTTTTACCCATCATCTATACAAGTCGAGTCTCTGACGTTCTGCTCATGACGTGGGCTCTGGGTCGACATTCAAGAATGGTTTTTAAAAGTTGTCATGGCTTCTGATCTCTTTTCTGCCTGTGAAGCTCAGCTGTTTGTTTCATATAATACTGCGTCTTCATCCAGGTTTCCATCCGCGACTATCCAATTCTTAGTCAGCACACATGCATGGCTCAACTCAGACTCTTCAATTGGAGCTCATACATCTTTACACTTGTGTTGCTTAGGGTAAGCATGCCCATCACTCAACACAGGCTTACAACCAAACACTCATATAATGCACATGCCGTCTCTTCACTCTTCCAGATATTGTCTATGACCGAACTCCAGGCTGTGAGAAATTGTGTTCTAAATTATTCCAACACTTGAGCACTTGTGTGATTTTTTTGTGTGTTTGGTCCATGAGTGTAAATTTGGATAACTATGGAAAAAGTTGCCCACCATTATGGGCATCAAATGTTGTTTGGTGGTATGGGGTGAAGTGAATGTACAAGTGTGTGCAACTAACCACAAATGTGCAAAAAGCAAGGGAGAAGTTTCTTTTAGTGTTTGGTTATGGGCATGTCTTGGTGTAATTTCAAAGAATGGCTTGCAACTTGTTCAAAGTCGTTGTTTAGTCATTGGGGGTGTGGGCTCCAATTTAACACAAATGTGCAAGAACCCTAACTATGTTCCAAATGCACAAATCTTAACTAAAATAATTGAGCACAACACCAAGGAACCCTAACTTTGGATATGAAGGATTGAGACAATTGTGAGCAATTTAAAAGGCGCACATTGTATTCCTACCAAAATGAAAAATACATTCACAAGCAATTGGGGCAAATCTTAATACAAGTAAAAATCAAATTTTCCATTCTTACTTTAAGCTTTCATAGCATGTCCTTTCTAGCAACAATTGTGTGAGATAAGCTATGACTATTTTTAGAAATCCTAGTTCCTAATGCAATATTCTTGAAAGCTAAAATAGAGGATCACAAATCAAACTAAAGATCAAAAGATGTAGAAGAACAACAATCATATTTTAAAACAATTATAGTGAAATAAAAATAGTAGAAAAAATAGGCACTCCTTATTTAGGCAAGGTATAAAATGAAAAGTACAAGATGTTCCTACACTACCAACATGTTATGAAGTTTGTAATTCCACATTCTAGAATAAGAAGTTCAAAGAAAAAGTAGGTTCCAACAAGCTTAAGTTGTTCATTACACGAAGACATTCACACCCAATACATGCATAACAATAATAGATTTTGACTTAATGTAGGAGGAAATTTTAGACTTCTACAAACTAATATCTAGCAATACATGGTACTAAAGGAATATGCACTTTTGACATGTACACAAACCAAACATGGTTTTTATCCTCTTGGGTGATTACATGAAAGACCTAAAGGTTTACCCTTAATAGGGTTAAAGTGCATGTTACCAACTAATCAAAAGGTAACAATTATATTAAATGTGCCTCATACATGACCAAATGTCATGTTGGACTAGCTAGCAATCAACAAGGAACATATCTATTTTGCATAAAACATTGTAAAAACACAATTGTACAAAGTTTGATGCAACCATTGCAATAAGTGGGAGAGGCAAATGAACAAATGAATCACTAGAGGAAGCAACGAATGTAGTGGAAAGAGGGACATGTTCATTGAGGAAGGGAAGTATGTCATGGAACATACCCATATCTTCCATTTTCACCCATTTGAATGAGAAGAAAAGATGTAGGAATATAGGGTTAACGATTGTGCTAATAGAGGAAGAGGATGTAACATTTAGTTTAATTGTTTGGACTTTAACTATGTAGAAATGTGGGTTACAATATCTCAAGATGAAGGTGGCAACACTCACACAAACTCAGCTAACACCATTTTAGAATGGTGTACCAGGGAATAATTAATTCAAGTGTAGGCACATGTGGAATTGAACATTCAACAAGTGAAAGGACTTGAAGTCTATAGGGCATGTGCTAGGTTTGACAAGCAATTCATGTAACCCATTTTATCACACTTGCAAGTATGGTATGTGGTCAAGACAATTACATTGCAAAACATATTTAAAATTCAAATGAAACAAACTCAAGTAGATAGATAATCAAAAGCGAAGGTTCTAACCAAAGAAATTCAAATCAAATTTATGGCACCATTTCCAAGTCTCAAGAATGGTTAAATTTAAATAAATTATGCAATAAATGCAATGGGTGGGGTTTTGCTAAGATTCTATAATTTTAAAAGTGAAAGACTATATATGGGATGCCTACATCAAACTTTATAAACTTTAGGAAAATGTATGGCAATGGGATTCAAAAGGTTTAGATGACATGTTTCCCATTCAAAAAATCTTATATTTTTTCAAGAGTTTTGTTCCATGTGGAATCTTTTTAACTAATTGTCATTTATTAATTATGGATGGGCATGGTTCACATGTTACCCTAGAAGCAATAGAGCTAGTACAACAAATTGGGTTATATATAATCACTTTGTTTTTTCACACATCACATGTTCTCCAACTTTATGCCCTTAACATTGTGATTAGTATTGATTAAACTACTTGATCAAAATGATTTATGAAAGTAAATTTTTTCCATTTTGCCTTGGGCCACCAAACGTAGGTATGTCCAATATGATTAATTGGACAACTTTTTTTTGGCAAATTGGAAACTACCTTTGAGGGGTCACTATGTGATAACTTTCCCAACTAAATGTGTCAAAAAGTGTATTATTTGGGGGTCTTATGTGAAGGAGCTTCAATTTTTTTCACTTTTTTATTGTGTAGATTTCTAATGTTCACATATTTAAATCACCTTAAACTTAATTTTATGTTTGCATTGAATTTTGACACCATATATTTGCTTCAATTTTTAGTTTTAATTGAAGTATGAATGATGAAAAAAGTAAGGCGATTGTGTGTGATTAAAAAAAGATCATACATGAAATGTTCAAATTTTGTTTTAAAAACACACTAACAAACATTTCAATACTAAGTAATATTTCAGAGGATGAAGACTGCGGATGGCACATACAAAGTCATTACAAACAACAAACATTTGATTTGTTTTCCATGAAAATTTTCAAAAGAGATATAAAGAAAAAATGATGTTAGATTTGGTTTTAGAATTAAAACAAACATGTTATACATTATAACCTAAATATGTGAATCATTAAGTTGTTACATCTAAACTTTCATCAACTCCTTGTAAGTTGCCTTGACCAAGTAAATATCATGCTAACTTTTTTGTTTTAAACCTTTAGTATAAATTACACCATTTCTATCCTACTGATTGAACATATTAAAAAGTAATAACTATTTTGAGTCTTTTATACATATGTTATGTATTTTTAAATTTTTTTGTAATACTTATTGTTTACACATATCATATATAAATTATACTTGGATTTTAAAAATAAACATAATGTTAATATAAAATTATTAAATTACATGTTTTACCCAAAAAGCCAATTTATGGGACTTTATATTTTTACTCACATTTTTTAAATATAAAAAGTAATGACCTTTCCAACATACTACCATTTACACATGGCATGTGTGATACTTATGTGGTGTATGTGCATACAATATAGCAACTTATAAATCATTCCAAATGCAATGTGGCTTGTGATGTGTTACATTTGTTATTTTTAAGTCATTTTTAATGCTACTTAAGGGATTTGACATGCCTAGGCATGTAAATGTGTAGGCCCTTCCTAGGTCATAGTGATGACATTCTTGGTGCGAGAATGTTATGGAAGCCTAGAGAAGCAAGAATTTTATAGATCAACCAGTGTAATTTGGTAAACATTCGCAAGTGAAGAATGTTATGACAAGGTGCTAACTAAAGAATTTTAAAAAAATTTAATGTGCAAAATGAAGAATGTCATCACTAGGTCCTAGGTTGACCTCATCATCATGTATGCAATTAATATACAACTAATGATGTATGCAAGCTGTGACATGAATGATTCTATATGTTTTTCATCCAAATAAACCCCTTAAAACCCTTTTATTGGCATAAGTATTTTGACATCTAAATTATATGTAGGTAGTTTCTAAGTAAGTATGTAGGTTGAAAATAAATATGTAGGTACATAGATTGTTAGTTAGATAAGTGATAGGTAGGTGGGTAGGTAGGTTCTAGGTGCGTGCTTGATAAATAGGTTCAAGGTTGACAACATGTAAATGCCAAGTAGGTACTAGGTTGAAGGTAGTTAAGTGTATCAAAATATGACCATTTATTTATTTATAACCTATTTACTTACATTTCTACTTATTTACATAAAATTAGTGTAAAAGATGTGAAATATACATGTTCATAGTTATATGTTACAAAAGTTAACACCTTTAAAAAGGTGTGGTACATTGGTTGAAAACTTAATCTCCCCTTGTGGAGATGAAAGGTTCAACTCCTCATATGTTCAACCTATAAAGTGGCTAGTGTAAATAGGCTAATAATAAATTAACTTTAAAATCCCAATCATACTTTATATTGCATATTAGTCAAATCAACTACCACCTATATGTTAGTTTTTAGGTGAAAGCCACATCAACTAGCATTTGTTAATTTTCAATCAAAATAAACATTGCACATTAGACACAACTAGACATCTTGTCATGTCCAATTTGATTTTCAACTACTCGTAAATCTTTGTTTTGCTTGTTGTAAATGATTGGTCATTTTCTACTATAATGTCAACTTGTCCACATGTTTTTTCTTATTAAAATTCAATCATAACAAATTATGGATAAAATGTGATCTATGATAATGGGTGTATCCTATTGCAAATGTTTCAAAACAATATTTAAAAATTAAAGCAACATGATAATGGTTCGAACTAAATTAAATAATGAACCAAATAAGGTTAATTCCACTAGTTGGGTAGAAAATGCTTTAAATCATCATTAACCAAACAAACATGAAGTTGTGTTTTAGGTTTAGTTTGTGTTTTACATGAATATGACCTTTAACCGTAAGGGCATGACTAACAAGATTTGGCCTTCAAATATTTACACATGAACAATACACTACATATTTATGGTTATTAGAGATGAGCTTAATGACAAATCAAAGCCTAAGCATCACTACTACCATGTTGACATGGGTGAGTCCACCAATGTTGGGCAATTATTTGAATTTTCATAGAATTGTCAATTTTGGGTAATTAACTTTGTCATTTTTAAAGAATTGGTCAAGTTTAGTTATTTAGATAAATCAATTTGAAGAATAGGTTGGGTCTAGTTTTTTCCCTTCTTCAAATTCTAAAAGCTAGGCAAATATGTTGAATGTTAGTTTTTTAGGCCATTTTCTATGATAAAAGGATAATAACATGGTTAAATGACTTGATTTTGACATTTTGAAGAATTGGAATCAACATTATACATGGATGAAATCACAAAAGGCATACATTCACACAAGTAACCATTTGCCTCCCTATTGTGTATTATGTGATTAGTGGTAGGGAATGCATTGAACTAGTTAAAATTTCTAATTTTTCCAAGCTTTGAGTGTCACAATTTTGCAAGTTCATACATCAATATATGAACTTCAATTCAAGAACTCTTCAAAACAATGTTGTAGCCCTTAAAGAGACCTTTCCAACATCATATTATGTGCTTCATTTAAAGGTTATTTGACCCTTTTTGTTGAATGTTTTAATAGTTGGGAATTGAGCTCTTAGTTTTATTTGTGACCATTCTTTTGACCATAACTTGTACTTCAGATTTTTAAATATGATGTAAATGGCCCCACTTTGGATATATACTCTTAAAAACTTTTTCAACAATTTTGACAAGGTTTTGGGATCAAACCTTGTTTCATGATTTGAAACATCATAACACCCCAATTCCCAAAGTGAGAATTCATTTGGGAATGTTGGATTAACTTTGCCGCACTTGTGGAAATGTGCTTAACTCTACAAACATTTTCACAACCCACTCTTTTTGTCATAGTTTAACATTGGTTGCAAGCCCTTGGTTAAAGTTTTGACAAAAGAGGATGGACAAAAATTCCATTAACTTCCAATGACCAAAAATATTCATGACAAAAAAAAATGTCAAACTGTATTATTATATAAATGCATGAACAATCATTGTAAATGATTGTGTCAATTTGGAGTCATTCCAAATCAATAATGAAAAAGTAAAATCAAAACATAAGTTATAGTGAATGTTAATTGTGGCAATATTCCTAACCCATTAATCTGAGTGGGTTCACACATTCATTTATTCATATGTTTGTACTTCATTCGTCAACACATTTATCCATGTGTCAAATGTGTTTTCAACACATCATCTTTGTGTATAAAATGTATGAACCTATGAATGAACGAACTTTGCATGATTTCCATTTTTAATTCATCATATGTTAAATTTGTGATGCAAGAACTAAGGATTTCATTTAGGAATTCAATATTTTTGGACTATAGGATCATGATTGAACTACTTATTATTTAGGACATATGGTAAGTATTTAGGACATAATCTTTTGATCCAAGAAGGTGCATTTCTTGTTCAAAATTGTCATTTTCATTTTGGATAGTGGTTCCATATATTCTGGACAAATGGCACATAAGAATATATTGTTTCAGTCCAAAATTTACACTTGATTTTGTTTAGGACATAGTCATTTTGTTTAGGAGAAGTCTACCCTCTACTATTCAACTTATCTGTTGCAAGGTTGTCTAGCTCACGAATGGAAATTTTGGTTATTTTGTAGCTACATTTTTTACAAGGTTCAAGGATGGCACTTGGATGTTGAGATTGGATTAACTTCCTTTAACAAACTGAAAGTTTATTTTGCGAAAAATTACAAGATTTCAATAGTTGTTGCTACAAATACCACCAAAAAATGGCTAAGATCAAAGTCAAGTTCAATAATATGCGCACTACAAATGTTCATCATGGATTACAAAGCTCCACATGTACATGTGGTTGGCTATCACTTTGTGCAAATCCAAAAACTAGAACTTTTCAACAAGGGACTATCAACTGTCAAGTTACATCCCATACATTTGAGAGGTCTTCTAACCTATCCAGGAGAAAATTTGTGCCCCAGGGCTTCAAGGCAAAAATGGTTCAATCTAAGTTATTCGAAGGGTAAGTGTCCAAACTATGGCTTCCATATTTTGTCATTTTATAGTAAAGAAATAGAGATCTAGCCAATGATAATTTGATGGCTTGGAGATGTTTCCAAAAGGTTCCTATAGGTGGAGACTAGGGTGAGAGAGCCAAAAGAGGTTAGTCATTTTGTTAGTAAACTAACAACCCCATGACAATTTTTGGAATATGATGCCCCCAAATTCTTTGATTTTGTCATGCATAGTCACATTGCAAGATGGCAAGACTTGCGGTATAGGGTGTCATTAGAAATGTTGAAAGAAGGTGAAGTGTTTTCACTCATTGACTTTGTTGAAAATTAATCTTTTAAACACTAGGATGAAATACAATAACAACATTGGTTCAATTTTTAGTTGTTTATCTTAATGCATATTACTTATCAAGTAAATCCAACATGGAATTCTTTAAATCCAAATAGTCTACGACTAACCACAAAGTATCATTACTATATCAAATGACCATGAGCATGATAACCTATTTATACAACATGTTTTTACCTTGCATTGGAGCCACTTATCATCAAAGGGTATTTTTCCCAAAATGCATCATGTGTGGAATGATGGGTGCACTAGCCAATTCAAGGGTGCAAAGAATTGGTTCCATGTGTCAGGATACCCTAGGTTGACAATTTGTCCAAAACTTTCATCTAGTTGCATGATGTAGTGGAACTATAGGGGTATAGGCCATGGAAAAGGTCTACATGATGATGCAAGGGCTTGTTTCAAGCAAGCCATCAAAAAAGAACAACTAAAAACCTCAAGGTGAAAATTTGTGGAACACTCATGATGTGGCATTGTACCTTTAGAGGTCAATGAGTCAACCTCATGCTACATATGAAGGCACAAGAAAGAATGTTAAACGAGTTTTTCAGGAGGTGAAAGAAGGAAAATTTGACATAACTCGAGGATTTGATTACATGACAATGGTAGACTTTCGAAGTAGGCATTTAGTTAAGGTAGTAAATGCATCAAACAATGTGTTCTTGGATGCTAGGGAATTTTTTTGCTTTTGTTATCACTACATAGACAATGTGCCAGGTGATTGTATATCAAAGGGCTATGTTGAACCATGGAAATTGATCACATTGGAACCTTGTTAGGCATCAAATGCTTTTTGTGATGTGGAATATGATGAGGAATATGATGAGAATGACTAGGGATTAGGGGAAGAAAACAATGATTTGGTTGCAGGATTAATACTTGGAGACAATTTTGCTATTGTGACTACACAAAATAATCATGAAGGAGTTGATTTCTTCATATTGTAGTGTGTTAATATAATTGCACATTGTAGAAAAAGACTCAAGGTTGAATGACTGGGGTAATTATGTATAAAAGGTTAATGGGATTATTATTGGTCAATGTTATAAACAATTAGGTAAAAGGAAGTCATCATACGTGTTGATTAAGGACAAAGGTCTAGCTTTCATTTATTTTCATTTAATTTATGTTTCCAAGTTCTCTATATTATAAGTTGTGCACAAACAAAAAGGTGGTGTTACTTTTTACACTTTACCTATCAATGCTTTGGAACATATTACCTTTGTTATAAAATAGCAAATGCTAACTTGATGATGAGTAAAACCAATTATTGAATTGTATACATGTTTTATTATTCAATTCCAATTGTGTTTTAATTAGGAGTAACACATGTCCTTGCTTTTTTTAATGTGTTGGGAGATTAATTTCAATGGCATGAACATAAATATGTAGATTGCATTAATCCAAAAGGTGCATTTGCATTGTGTGATGATAAGTTATGCTTATGCTTGTTCAATTTCATAGATGTACTTGGTTTATGTAGAATGTCACTGTATTTTTTCCTTGATTATCTATAGCAATAAAGTATGAATAGAAACTATAATTTACAATCTACAACATTCATTCTATGGTTTTTTTGCAAGGTTTTTTTTTTACTTAAGAATATGCATGTCTTGTTAATATTGTTGTACATGTATATTTGTAAACTTTGTCTAGCCAAATGCTAGTTCCATGCAAATGAGATGTTTCATGGTCAAACTATTTACACTCAAATTAAAGTTTATTAGAATGAATATAACATTCTTAAGATTAATGGGTTTTTTTCTAGGTGGTGACCAAATGTAGTAGTGGAGGCATAAGTGAATGAGCTCAAGAGCTTGAAAGAAAAAGTTTTGTATGAACTTTTCATATGGATTTCCGCATAAATCATGGCCTACATTGACCTTAAGGTAGGAAACTAACTATGAGTCTCTAGATGATGACGATTTGCTAAATAAATATTGTCAAAGCCGCATAGTTTTAAAAATTGTTTCTTCTATTGAATTGTAGTAAAATAATGGCTTGCAAGCTAATTTCATGTAGTTGTTCATGTAACCTTGTTAGGTTGAAGAAAAATACAATTTAGCCTTTTTGCAATAACTTCAATAAAAACTCCATCTCCCTCTAAGCTATTGAAAAGTTTTTTTTCTTCATTTGGTACACCAGTGACAAGATTATGTGTACTTTCATGAAAACCAAGCCAAACCCCCTTTCCCAATGCCTCTTTATATGTTTAGCTTACAAGTTGCATCCACAAAGCCATTAAATTGATCATAGTGACATAACACCATCAACACTAGTCCCACATAATGTAATGTGTCAACTGAGACAACAAAACTTGGCAAATTTGTGCTCATTTTATTGTCTTTTTGTAAATTGTGGGTCCTTAGCTTTAAAAACTCTCCTATAAACTATGATTTGCACATGAATTGTGATATGTAAGAACCTACATTTGCAAAAATCAAAAACTTTGTAACATTGTTTAATCCCCTAGTCTAATACTCTTAAGTTTAACTATCATCTAAGGAGATGAAAGGAATCCAACCTTATGCATTTAAAGTGACAAAGTGCCATCTATTGTCAATTTTAGTATGCCAAGGTATGGCAACCTTGCATTGTTGACTTTGTTTCACAAAACCAAACGAAAAATTAAAAAAAGTTTGCAAAAAGGTGTAATGCATCACCACTTTGTGGTATTGACATGTGGCACTTACAACGTGATATATGTGTGGATCTTAAATCTTCATGTCCAACCAAAACATAAGCATGGGCTAGCCAATTTGCTGGGGGTGATTCATGGCATCTGTTCAAAACCTATAACACAAATTCAAACTTTGTCAAAAATAATCATCCCCCATGGGCAAAAATAATGCCCACATTTAGTTTTCAATGTTTTGGAAATTGAATAACTTTAGAAAGGTCCTTAAAAAACTGCAACATGAAGCATCACATGAAGAAAAATGAAATCAAATGAAATATATTGGAAGCCTAACAATGTTGTAATGAAAAAAAACAATTACCAAATGATTGAAAAATCAATAAATTACCACACCTAACCTTGGCCCTCCTATCCAAAACTATGGATAGTAATATTCTTGAGAAGGCCCAAAAGTTAACCCAAAGCTTGTAACCACCATAGCCAAAATTGCCTATTGTTCAAGAACCATAATAACGACTTTGGTGACACTTCTATGTACTCCCAATGGGAGCTACCCTCCGTTCAATTCATTGCCTGTCAATAATTCAAAAAATCCCACCACCTTTCAAGGCCAATCAACATAGCCAGGGTCATTTTTTATGAGAAAAATTGACCTACAACTTTTCAACATTTTTAGCCAAGCATTTTTCACATAATCTTCTGACCATTGAAAATGATTGGGAGGAGCTCTTCCTTTGATTCTTAAGTTTGTGGGTTCCACAAGGTTGAAATGATGGATTCCTTGGAATCTCATCAACTTTAGAGGAGAGAAGCACCTTCTTTAAACACTTTTTGTTGTGGGCATTGATGTTAATGGAAACACATTGCGAACCTATGGAAAAAAATGGGTTGCAAAAATATGCCTCCATCGTAAAAATAAGCTTGTTATCTTTATAACATTTCCGCATGGAGCATTTCCAATACTTCAACCATAATTTTAAAATATACAATGGTTTCAACATCCTTGTGTTCAACTACACACTTGAACCAAGCAAAGGAAGTGTCTCTTGAACATCTAGCGTTTGTGGTAGATGGACTCATGCTAAATATCGTAGGTTTGCTAAGTTGCTTTTTGTAAGAAATCCCACATGATGAGAATGATTCTTCAATGTTTTTGTCATCCAAAGATTTCTTTTGTATAGGTACCTCACAAACATGTCTTAGATGATCTCTATTATATGAGGCCTATTACAAGGCCCCAAAAGGAAATCCAACCCATTCCATATTAGATTTTCCATTTGCTTTTGTTATGCAAATATGAAAAGCTTCAAGGTTTACAAATTCACACTCCAAAAGAGAAGTAAAAGGTAGTGGTAAAATGTAATGTAGGTTATTAACCTTGTGCCAAAATATTTATACACAAAATTGTAATTGCTAATGATGGAAATAAACCCACTTCACAATTTGACACATCTGCATTAATGCGAGGTGTAGTTATATAACATACATGATGGTAACATATTAAGATGCTAACATAATCCACCCATTGTTTTTGGTTTAAGTAATATTACTATAGAGAAATCTCAATACAATGGTTTCAATCAATCAAACATCAAATGATGCTAGCTTTCAGTCTCATCTCAAATGAATAAATTAAAATTTTGCAACAGTAGTCATTTATCATAGTGGATAATGTGGCTTGTAATAGCCACAAGGCTATTGTAACTACAAATTGCCCAAAATCAAAAAGAGAGAGGGAAGACCTTAGAAAACCAACCTTTCCAGATGCATTAATTAAGAGCTTGACATGGTCTTGCACTACATCTTGAAAACTAGCCACCCTTGTTTCATCACATTGATCATTTGTAAAGTCTTTGAAAGGTGCATGCACGACCATCACCTAACTATTTTAGTATGTCAATTGAACACCCAATCTATTAAGACTTTGCATGGCTACTAAGTAGTAGTGACACACAGGACACCATCATGTCTAGCACCACATAATTACCTTAGTGAACTCCAAGAGAAACAATTGATGAGTAAATGAATGGTTCAACAATGCAACAAAAATCAAAGGTTGTCACATAGTTTAATCCCCTATTTTAATCCTTTTAATCTTAATTATCAAAGGGAGATGAAAGGAATCTAGCTTTACATAAAGTGACAAAATCTAGATTTGTTGTTAATTTGAATATGTCAAAATTTGGAAATCCTAGATTTTTGACCTTGCTTCACAAAACTAAACAAGCAATTCAAAACACCTATTAAAAGATGTAGTGTTCATGATCCTTCTTACCATCTCTTGTGTAATGATGCATAAAATTGGGAATATACAGATCTTGGACAAGTTGCAACCATAGGCATAGCTGATATGGCACAAATAGTCCATATGGTCTCCAATTTAGGCTTGAAATTCAAATCCTTCAATATTTCTTAGGGGTGTAAATATAATGAAAGTAGAATTGTTGGGATTCCTCCTACAAAAGACAAAGGAATCCCCCCCCATCTTCATCACTTGCTAAAAATACCTAACAAATTCATGCAAAAAGGTTCGTGCTCCCTAACTTTTCAACCATAATTAAAGGGGGAAATGGAATTCTAAAGTCCTTTGCTTGGATGTGTGGAAACCTAACTAGTTTATTATTCGCCTTTCCTTAACCAAACTCATTGAAAGTAAATAGTTCCAGAATTATCCCATGCATGCCCTTCCATGAATGACAACGTGGGGATGGCATTTCATTCCTACAATCAAGCACTATGGATAAGCAACACATGCAATTGACTACATGGGAATTATTATATTAAACAATTGGTTGCATTTGGCAACAAGTCAACATGCTTACAACATGGAGCAAGTAGATGATGGTGGTCAAAAAACACTTGAATACCATCAACATCTAAACTTATAACATGCCAGTGTGATATGTGGTGATATATGGAGCTGAATAATTACTCCAAATGAATTTTCTTTCATGTCAATGAGGAATTTTAACTTTGTGCTGCTCACCATATTCCAAGTGGATTGCTTGTGAGGCACACACAAAAGACAATCAAGATTATGGATGCATTATCTAGGATATTATGTAAATTTGCACAATTAAAATGCAAACCCAACATGCCAACTTTGAAGTTAATCTTGAACCTAAGTGTGTGATTCTAAATTGTATGTCTAGATGCCTTCTTAAATGTTAACAAATTCATAGTTCTTTACCTAAGATTCTTCAATAGGATGTTGGAAGGTGAAAATTGAAGAAATAGTTGCATGTGGCAATGGGGATGCAAGGTCTAGGATCAACAAAAAATTAAGCCTCCACACAAGATATTGTTTAAACTAGGTTGAAAATGAAAGAAAGACATAGCCCTAAAACACTGTGGGCATCAAATGTTTTCCTTCTACATCTAATGTATTTTATATGCAACAAAATAGAATGCATCAATTTTGCAAAATGCCTTAAGGACACTACTGAAACATACAATGTATCCAACCGATGAATGCAAAGGGAAGAAACTAAACATCACCTTGACTAAGTCTTTCCTCAAGAATTTGTAAAAACTTTGTAAATTTTCCCTAAACTTGCATGTGTTAGATATCATGCATATTTCATACACATATTTTATTCAACACATACAAATTGAACATGATTTGTAAAATGAAGTGCCATTTTTTCATTAATATCAACTTACCATAGGTGTCTAGATCTTGAGCAACTTTCAAATTAAGTTCAAGAAATATCCAAATTGCAAAATGAGGTTGTTAATATTATCACCAATAATATTCCATCACTACTATCTAGATTTCACAATGTAAGTATGTGTCTGTAAATAAACCAGCATATTTGTCTAAGTGAGTCAACATCCCAAAAAACATGATGCAAAACAATTCTTTAGGTTAGAATTTAAGTGAGAATAAGTTGTGAGTTTCATTACCATCTTAAATTGTTAAGGTTCAAGGACACAATAAAGAAAGTTTCTAAGAATTCATTCAAACCTTGAAATGCAAAAAGAAGCTTCATGTATATTGAAATAACAAAAATGGTCACCTTGATCTCTAATTCATACACAAATGTAGTGCAATACACACAAAACAATTGGTAATTGGTTCTTTGCCCATTTTACTTGGCAACGAATTTTCCAAATTTTTCTAGGATCATAGAGCAAGGTTCAAATTTGGCATGAACTTTGAATCTATGGCTACTAATTCAGGATTACTAGAATTTGGTAAATTATTTTATGTTGATTCTGATGGAAGATCAACATTGTGATCAAGAATAACACAATGATTAAGACTGACATCACCACACCATGTTCAAGTTGCCCAACACCATGAGATGAAATACTTGTAGACCACCAAACCAAACTAGAAGGTTTGTCATTGTTTTTAATGTCGCTTGACTCAAAATCATAACTTTCATCATCCAATATATCATCAAATTGTATTTTTGCAATGCCTTTTGCCTTCTTGTTTGGGGGGGTTTTGACCATTACAAAGGCTTAGTGTGGGGCTTTGTTAATGAGAGAATCAAAGGGTTAAACAATAGAGTGAGTAATGGCTTCCTATGACATCCAATTACGGCTTCAACAAAAATGGGACATGATGTTAGGCCTTGGACACAACCAAAACAAAGATTTGCATGACCACATGGCTACAACAAAAGGCAAGAGAGAATTTAAATTACATCTAGACATTAATAACATTTATTTGTAGTTTTTCATATTTCAAAAATGTAAGCAAACAAACGTGATCAATTTTTAAATTATGTAGTACTACTTGGGAGTCCATAGATAAGTAGTACCTCAATTGGTATCATTGATGGATGGTCAAAACAAATCACTCATTTAGTAGGCTTTGTTGTTTCTAAAGTAGTTACCACATTGTTTTTAAGCAAGGGACCTACAATAGACAATGATTGTGCACTTGGAGACAGGTCTTCATATGTTAGGTAATTTACCAATGTTTATTTGGTTAGTGAGTTTGTGGACACATGCCAAATTTATTTGTTGATCTTTTAAGGCCTTGGGACATGGGATAGAAAAAACTTTATGAAACATAACTTGGATTTTTGGACGGTTGAACCTTTTCAAATTGAACTATAGAAACATCTATCAACTTATTACCATGCATTTTATTCCATGTGGTCCTGAATGGCCATTGTATGACATGCATACATTGTAACATAGTTTCCAATATAGTTAACTTTACAATTTAAGATTATAGGACACCCGCCCTCACAAGGGGTTCAATAATAAGGTAAGCACACCCATAACCAAATGCCCATTTTGTACAACAAAACAACAACATTTGAAAGTACACCCATGTCTTGCCCAACATTCAAAAAATGACCTATGGCCGAACACACAATTTTATAATATAATGTTCAGAAGAATGCAAAGATCTAGCCAATAAGGGGTTTTGTGTTTCGTTATAGGTGTGGGTGGGGCATAGGGATAAAAAAATTGTATCACAATTGCATGTGTTATGTCTAGTGATGGGGTGTAAATTCTCACAATTTATTACAAAAAATTGAGGGATATCATGGGGGAATTTGGGGGGTTAAAATTTCAATGTTTTGGTTATAAGGTGTTTTCCACCCATTAGTGGAAAATATCCAAGGTAAAGGTGAAGATGATGTTTGGTCATAGGGAATTTGGTGGCCACTTTAAGAAATATTTTTTGACCAAACCCAATCACAATGTTTTGTTATAGGGTATTTTAGGTTCAAATTTGAAAACTATGGGACCATTTGGCCAAGTGTGTGTTTAAGTATAAAACATTGGTTGCCCAATTTAAAAATAAATACTTGACCAAAAGGAATGACAGTATTTGGTTATAGGGATTTTGGTGCACATTTTAAAAAATTAGTGGGGGCAAGGGCAAAGGAATCATTCGATTATCAGGTTTGTTTGACCCGATTTTATGAGGAAAAGTCTTTACACAAGTAAAATTGCACATTTGATTTTAGGGTATAGGAAAAATCTTGAGACAACACACATTTAAGAAGGCATGCAACAATGAATTAATGTGCAAAAATTTGACTAATTCCAATGCAGAAAGTTGTTTAGAAATTATTAAGCCTTCAAGTAGTTAACCTTAAACACAATATGATCTTTGGATCCCATGAGTAAGCAATAAGTGAGGGATTTAAAAACTCACATTTTCATTATGCCTTGCACCTTTGTGATTTTTTTTTTCCCTTCCAAAACAACAAGAACCCATAATGAACATTGGCAAAACCTCACTTTTCACTACCACCTTTTTTCCCAAGCATTTCAATTATATAAGTATGGGCACCCTTCCAAAAAATCTAGAAAATGAATTGTAGTTTTACATATAGCTTTTCATTCGTATTATAGTAGGTTTGAGAAATAAAATAAAAGATCAAGTTTGAAGTGTTAAAGTAAAACAAGGAGAAGGATCTGCGGAGGAGGCAAAGTTGTAAAAATCAATTCAATTTCCAACTGTGAAAGTAACACTAAAATAAAGAAAAGGATGTAGGAGAGTGAAAACAGACCTTCAGATTTATGATGGGCTTCCAATTGTGAAAGTAAAAAAAATATCACAAGGATAAGGATATGTGAAAGTACCTGTAGATTTGAAACACACAAATAAGATTCTAATTATTAAAATGGAACAAATCAAACATAAAAAAAGAAAGGCAAATTTGCAAAATCAAAATTTAAAAGATAATCTAAAAATTATAGTAATAATACTTGCATAGGTGAAATTGATATCAACCTAAAGTGGGGGGATTTCTCATATTTATGTGTTCTTATCACTTCAATTACAAAATTGAACTCTTATATTCTTTAGGCCTATTTAGATTTGACAATTTTTTTGATTTCTTGGTTTTTATATAGGAAAGAAAAGGGCATAACTCTAGTGGGCCCATAACACACACCCCTAACTTATTAGAGGTTTGGGCCAAGGGGAATTGAGCCATCATGAATGTACATGTACCTTGTAGGTGGCAAAATAATGTGTTAAACCATGTAACATCGAACAAGGATAATCCAACCCCCCCAATTACATGCATCAATAACAAGGCATACACCACAAATGATCAATCTAACCCCACAAACAACCAAGAGAAGTAAATGGATAGATCATGCATTAAAGGAAGTTATGGAGGTTGTTGAGAGAAGGATGTATTCATAGAAAAAGGCAAGTCAATTTTGGAATATCCCATTCATTTCCCTTCCTGACCATCTAAATGGGAAAACAAGGTTTAGAAAAATGGTATATGTTGGTGTGTTAATGGATGAAGAAGATGTCATAGTTGCATAGATTTGAATAATGCAAAAATGCTAGCTTTCACTAACATTACAACAATTAAAGATGAAAGTGTTAGAGTTCACCCAAACATGACCAACACCATTCAAGCACAAAGTACCAAGGAATTATTGGTGCTATTGGTTCAAATGCATGCATAAAAAATTGAGCATTAAGGTTGCTAAAGAATTGGAGGTTCTTAAAGCACAAGGTGTTTCTAACAACAACTCCATGTAGCTCCTTCTACAACAATTTGCAAAAACATTATATAACCAACACAACTATGAATTAAATCACATTTGGAATTCAAATGAAAATAAAATTCAGGCAAGCACATGGGTTGGAGCTAGGGTCTTGGCCAAAAGAAGTCCACACATGGTTTACAAAACCATCCCCAAATCTCATGAATGGTTAATTGTAAATTGTGTGATAAATGTTGTAGGAACAATTTTGCTAATGATTTACAATTTCAAAAGAAAAAGGTTGAGAAATAATTACATGAAGTTTTGGAAATTAGGCACATATATGGCAATGCATACCAAGGCATGGATGATAAGCTTCTTATTCAAAAAGTTCCTATTGTTATTTAGTAGGTATGTTCCAAGTGGCATTTCATAGTCCAATAGTCATTCATTGATTTTGGATGGGCATGGTTCACACATAACATTAGAAGCCATAGAACAAACACATGAATTTGGGTTAAACATGGTTACCTTGCCTTCTCATACTTCACATGCACTCCAACCTTTCTAGATGTCTCTTATTTCAAGCCATTCAAAACTGCATTTAAAAAAAAAAGGGATGCAACCATGGTTAGAAGAAAATTTAACAAAAACCTAACAAAATTACTTTTATTGGATGGATGTATAAAGCCTTGGATCAATAATTGACTAAAAAAAATGTCAAGGTGGGGTTTAGGATTACAAAAATATGGCCTTTCAACCCTAAAGCTATGGATGAAAAGACAAAACCAACAAACATTTACATAACAATGAATTCAAATATGAAGAAGGTGAGGATCATTACACATCAAAAGGTGAAGCTAGTCATAATCAACAAGAAGAGAAGGAATATAGAGTTATAAAGTTACTTAACATAGCAAGAATAGTTGAAGAATCAACCACTTTTTACTATCAATAGGAGCTTGAGCATTAGTACTATGTCGAAATGCCTTGAAGCCTTATTGTGATAAATAATGTTGAAAAACATGCAATCAATCTAGATAATCCAAGTTATAATAATTTACAACAAGTAGAGGTTTTGAGAAACCTCACCCAAGAGACAATGAGCTTGCACAACCTTCTTTCACTACCCAATTTGCATATAAGATAGATAGCACGTAGAGAACCATTAGTAGATTATTCATAGTCACATGTTATGACATATGTTCAATACTTAGCTATCATACAAAAAAATGCTATGGACAAAGCATCATCAAAACAAATCAGAGAACAATGTTTCATTGTTTGGTTATAAGCAATGATGTGTTCCAAGACTTCCTATTTGGGTTTTTTATTGCTCCCAAATTTGGGGGCCATAACTCCCTAATTTGTGGACCTTTTTTGGCAATCTAAAGTGCAATGGATGCACCTAGAGGGGAACTTCAACTTCTCTTTGGACACCATAAACAAATAAGCCTTCTAGGCAAATTCAACAAACTTTGAACACTTAAGTGTACAAACACCGACTTGTTTACCCTATGCCTCAATGCTTCCAACCTAGAAAGATTTTCTTAATCACATTGACTATGGCCCATGTGTGTGTAGGAAATATATATAAAACTTGCTAACTAATCAATGAGTGAAATGACGATAAAATACCGTACATTACCTTACATTAGTAATTGTCCCAAGAAAGATCTCACATTAACTGGCGACGATTGTTTAGAAAACTATTCAAACAAGAAAAAATTGGTGGAATTATTTTTCAAAACTAAAAACTCAATGGAAATGTGGTGAATACTTTTTAATAGGGGATTTGTTACAGAATATTCCTGTTTTGGTGTTTGAGATGCAAAAATTCATCACTCAAAAAAACATTGACTCCAACTTTCTCTGGAATTAGCTAATATTTTGTATTATAACTTAGTTAAAAGCACTGTCAACTGTCAGAATAAGCAATAGTGAGAACGTCAGACTTCAATTTTCTCGTCAGCTCATTTTTTTGCAGTGTAGCTTTGATGAGTTGCGACTGAAAGTGAGTTTTTAAGGTTGTTGCTCGTCCTGTGCAAAAGGAAAATTGTCCCCCATCATGGGCCCACAACTTCCCAACTGCTCAGAGAAAAGGTAATGTAAGTGAAAGTCTTTGTACACACAAGGATAAAACTGATAACCTATTTGTGCGGTTCATGATCTGGTACTGCCTTGCAAAGCTAGTTGCAGGTTAACTGAGCTGTTTGTTTTTGCTTATGCCAGTCACACAAATGTGTAATAAGCATTCAAGTCAAGTGTGTGGGGAACTGGGCCCCTTCGTGCCCTCTGTTCAGCAGTCTTGAGTCTTAGTCTTAACCAGTGTTGGTCGGTTCTTGTTTTTTTTCTTTCTAAACATCATAAACATGTAGGGGCAAGGTATCAAATATTCAGATTTTTGGAAGTTTTTTAGACCCTCATATTATCAATTTGTTTGTTTGTTACAATACTCCCTGATCAAATTTGGCAACAAACTGTCGAATAATTAATTAAATTTTAAATCTTACCTTCGACACTTGATTTTTTAATTCTGAATTTTTCTGCAGGTAATGGTTATAAATAATAATAAACACATTCTTGTTATGTTTATGGGACAATTTAGTGTGTCTAGACAGATTCTTAATTTTATAATAATTATAAAAATTTCAGCACAAGTAATAATAATTTTCCAAAAAATTGACAAAATAAAAAATAGTTTAATTTATGCCAAAATCATTCATGTACTGTGGTATTCATCCCCAGTTTTCAAAATTAATACCCACAACCTGATGCCCAACTTAATAACCATGTTGTATAGTGTCAATCAAGCTAGGTTTTTAAGGTAAAACTTATCACTAAAAAAGAGACAAATCTTCATTCTATGCATTTCTCATAATTGCCAGTTGACACCCCTCACGTTCAAGTTTTAAAAAAGAGGAGCTACAGGTTGAGCTAACAATTGGAGGCATGAAAAGACTACTCCAAAGTTTCAATTGTTAAAACCCTTAAAGATCAAGGTGCACAGATTTGGTCCACTTTTCAGTGTATTTCTGAATTCCCTGATGTTTAGGGTTAAGGATTAAGAACCTGTTGGGACAAAACATGAAAAATTACAGGTTGGGTTTTAGTTTTCATCAAAGCAATACTCAAACCATAAGGGTCTGTACAGAATATATATCCCAGAAATGTAAGACCTCTGTGTCCAGTTCTTAACCAATTTCAGACCTTACAGGTTAGTTTTGAATAAGCCATTGCACCCTTAGTAAAATTGGTTATTCTCTCAATAATTAGGAGGCCATTTTGTAGTTGAAACCAATTGATCTTATCAAATGATGGCCCAATCAGCAAATCATTTTCTTGGGCTATGTCGCTCAAAAACGTTAACTTTCAATTGAACATTTTAATGAAAAATGATGTGAATATTCACAAGATTAATAATATCAGAATCTCAACAAAACACACCAACAAAGAGGAAATGGGAGCAAAAAACTGACCTAAATAGATCAAATGGAGGTTCTGCACTGCGTGGTAAGCAACCTGCACTCATAAGGAATAGTGTGTTTGACATGAATCTGCAGAAGACTATTCTAGGTGACAAAATCAGCTAACAAAATTCATTCTGCACTTCCTTCAAAAGTTATTTGCAAGCCCAGTTATGTCAATGTGGCCAATGCCAACAGCACCAACTCCATGATGTATCGCATCCTTCCAAGGTGCAGATTCCGCCTTTGATATTACTTTTCTTTTCATATTCCAAACACCTGTGGCTCATTGTGATCGTTCTCACTTCACATATTGGGCTCAGGCACTCAAACCTCTTTTATTTTAAATTGGAACTGTCAATGAACTGCAAATGCCTCAGTCTAATCACTTGAAAAGACTTAGTCAGCAGGGTAATGTTATTAGGCCTGGTTGCACTGCATCACCACTAAGTATCATGAAAAAAATGTTTCTCATACAATGGTGCACAGAGTCAGATCTCAAGATTCAAGATGCATCTTGATGGGTTAACTTTTGAGGTGCCCTGGTTTAGATCTCAAAGCTTATAATCTGCAGCTCTTGAAACTAATGATGGTGGCAGCTTGGCATGTCTCTGAATAGACAGTAGGGAACCCCAATATACCCTATCACATGAGCACATAATTAACCAGAAACCTAACTTGCAATTCGATCCTACTACTACTACTACATTGTTGCTAATCACTACAGACTAAGGACATGTATCATGATGTGCGGGAAAGGGAATGCAATTTCTCAAGATCTGGCCTAAATTGAGGTGCAGTAAGCATGTCGCGCTCAAGAAGTAGAAGAAGATCTTCAAACTCCACAAAATTACTCTGAGACTGCACATACACAGATATTAACCATGTCAACACATTTGCCACATGGAGTTGTGCCAATTGCAATCAGTGAAGAGACAAAAGTAGACATGCAAGAGACACAGGTACCTGTAAAGTGGTGCTGTATGCTTGCCATAGCCGAGAATCTCCATGGAAAATTTCCAAGAGGACCTACAGCACCCGTCCACAATGAAACTCGGATATCTTACATGTGATCAAATGACCCAACTTTAAGCCTGGCAGAAAGGTACATTACCCCAATCTTACAGCTTGAACCTCACAGAAACAGGACCTACAAATTACTTGGGTGCCAAATAGTCATGCAAGGCAAAAAAAAAGCCTGCTACATTTTCTGTCTCAACGAAGGCTTTCAGTGCAGGATGGTGAGGGAGACATAAGAGTCGACTGTCAAATTTACATTCAAACTTGAGGCATCTTCAATGCTGCCACAATTGTACTCACTGAATTTTACTCAGGGAACTCTGAACCTTACAAAGGACACACAAATCATCTTCATAAGAAAGGTGCATCCAAGCCTCATACCTCAGAACGCCTAAGAAGAGTGGCCAAAACCACTATCCATTCTCGAAAGCCAACTGTACGCATGTGTGCCAACAAAAACTCTGCATCTAAACGACCTTGCAGCTCATTCATGCCCAGCTGCAACCCACAGGAGCGCACCTCTTAAAAGAACACTAAAAAGGGACAAAGTGAATCTCTCACACAACCTATAACAGCCATTACCCAAGATTTTAAAGTGAAAATGTCACCATCTGGCATGCAGAGACAGAAATAAATGAGCACAAATACGGAACAAAAACACAAACCTTGCGGCCAATTGTCTGTAGAGCAGATGAAAAGTCCTCCAGCCGAGCTGACTTACCCCGCTCTGTCCGTAAAAAGGCCTGTACCCCAATAGAATAACAGGATCCAACCATCAACAACCCCTTGACAGCACAAGTTGACCTACAGAGCAGTGTGACATCAAGAAATGAAATTTCAAGGTTCCCTTCTCTGACTTTCTCTGTCCAGATACATCTACTGAATTGCAGGTATCTCATTACTGCAGAAGGTAAGTGCAGACTATTTGGCTCCTGCAATCTACAATGTTAGTAACAACAGCAACTTACAGTGAGGTCAAATTGTGTGCCCTTTACAAAGGCAACAAGCTCACGCAGCTCTTTTCTCCCCATCAAGTAAATGGCATGGTCCTCAAGAATAGTCTGGACAGTTGTATAATTCATGTCTGTGCCAACCAATGGAGTACTGCAAAGAGACACCCCTAGATATCAGTAAAGCAAGATGATGTGCACAAAAATTAGTCACCAGTGAAACAGATACCAGAAATGGCAAGCAACCTGTCTAATCGCCAGCCAAGTACTTGTGCAGATTCATCCACAGCTTCTTTCGTTTCCATTCCCAGTGGAAAGATCAATTTCATCTCCACTAACTTTAAATTAATAGAGGGAACTGAGCCTGCATGCCTGCCATAATCAAGGTGACTGTTCAGAAAAGAGTTTACCTTGGGGTGAAGCCCAAGAAGAATGATGAAAAGAGACTGTTACTATACCGATCGGCTTCCTTCTCTGCAAATTCACCTTCCCTCCCACACCGTAGCAAGAACCGGACCTGTAAATCCCATGCAATAAGTCAGAATTTCAAAGGACTTGATTCCACCAGCTTTACAGTCCCTTGCAGTATGAAATCCAATGATCAATAATAGTTGGCAATCATGAGCAAATAATTCAGAAGCAAAAAGAATTCCAAGCCATAGACTACAATAACACATCTCCTGCCATGTCGGTTTCCTTACCAGTTCTCCAGCCAGCTCATACATTGAGACTTCCAGTGTAGCCTGCAGAATCAGGCAAACATGCATCCTGAATTAAGAACACCTTGCTGGCTTGATGGCACTGGGGCAAAATATTCAGATGGACACATTCAAGTTGAAAACTGGAGGCTGAAAAATTGGCACTTAGCCCAATCCAGACTAGGTAGGGTTCTTCAAAGGTTGCTATTGATAAATCAAGTTGTTACACAAGTTCCTCATAAACACCAAGCAGAAGAAGGTGAAACATGGTAGGATTAAGCTTGCTTCATGAGAACACAAAGCCAATGGCCAACATACCTTGAGTAACCGGAGTGCACTGTGCTGGCTTATGGAAGAACCTTCCAGCTTTTCAATAACCTGATCATAAGACCTCCATGCTAGAGTCTGTAAGCTATTTTGGACATGATAAAACCTTGACCTAAAAGTGCCTGATGACATGTTTCATCCAAAGCCCTCTGCAAATCCAAACTTCGACCCTTCAACTTGAAAACTCCAGGCGTCCAAGCAGACTCACCAGGATGTAGCATGTTGCAGTGCGGTACAAGCCCTTCTCAAAGCACTCTTCAAATAACCTGCAATTGTATTGAGAGATGGGAGGCAAGATGACTTCAGCAAGTGTGCATTGAGGAAGAATTGCAGACAAAAAAAAATAGTGCAATGAAGCTAGAATAAGGGAAAACAAGTGAACTCCATCTGCCTGCTATAGGATTCAACTTACTGAACATAACATGTGCCCACTGTCTCACATGTCCAGGTCCCTTATGTCATTACACTACAAAGCATACACAATCCAATTCTGCTCCATCTAAATTGTTTGTTTACCAATATCTGAAGAGCAGCAACATACAGTAACATAGAGCACAAAAACAGCATGGGAAAATACTTACTCAGTTGACTTGCCAGCTGCAGCAAAAAGCTCAGGCCAGTGACGACTGTCGGTCTTGCGGGCAACACTTACCAGAACATCCAAATACTCTGAAAAATTCTGAATCAAGTTGCAGGTTTGCTGCAACAAGAGTGGAATGGTCTTTTTCACAGCTGTACCTGTTCCCCGCTTTCTATGGATGTACTGACTGCATAGATCAGCAGCATAGAGACGATGGATGAAAACATTTCAGCATGCCTCATGTTATTGCTTCTACATCACCTTGACAAATCAACAATAAAGCCACTTTCTAGAAAAATAAGGGGACATTTTCCATTAAACATTACCAGACATACACGAACCTAGACCAAAGCTTCAATAAGTATGAATACGAATGCCAGGTACCTGGACATGGCAGAGTCAAAGACAGTGAAGAGCAGCCATTCCAGAGAATGTGAGAAGTGTGATCTTCCTTCTGACAACCTTGCAAGCTGTACTGCCTCCTCCATTTTGTTTCTCTGGTTGAAACCAAGGTATAATCAAAACATGCCTTCCTCCACATCTATAAACCACATATCAAATACTGAAGCAGGAAATATATTCTGGTGTTTAACTGCATTGTGTGCCATATACATGGTACATCAATAATATATTCACCAAAATGCAGCAGCAAAATACCCAATTTGGAGTACACCTGGGAGCATGCAACAATTATTCACACCTGCAGAAGATGCTGAAGCAAGCATGGCAGAATGGGTTGGGCTTGGGGAGTGGGTTCAAAGCATGGCATATCCGCACAGCCTGATAGAGAGAGACGTTGTGAGACTCCTACAATTACTCCAGGAGCTGGACATAAACCAAGTGGATAGACTTCTTGATCGAAGTCTAGCTCTGGATCCAACTGCAGAGAAATCAACGACCATGAAAATTGGGTCAATTCCAAAACTCTAAGCAAGGTCAGACCATCCTCACACTGAAGACTCAAGTTCTAATGGACACACATTGTATGTAAGGGAGTTCAACAATAGCAACTCCAAAGAGGTTGTAATTGTACCTCTCTCACACTCCAAAGGGTGCAAGGAATGCAACTGGAACAAATCTAAGCACCTCAAACTGCCATTTAAAATGACAAGAAGCTTCTGAGTCTTCTATAAAAAAAGATTGTGACCTTGTCAGTCTCAAACCTGGAGTAACTCATGAGCTTGACTTGTATCGGCTGTTGAAGAAGGATACCAAACCTAGCAACAAAACCTCAAAGCAAAACTTCAGTTCCTCCACACTGCACCATATAGCACAGACATCAACATGGACAATACAACATAGAGATTGAAAGCTGAGATCTCGTCAATGGTCAAATGACTGCTAATCATCTGAAAGCTAACACAAATACATGCACACCTGCATCCCCCGATGGCCATAAGCCCACCATGGAACTTCTTTGATCAATTCAGCTTCCTCCTTTGGCCGGCCCCAACTCAGCCAAAAGCGCTCAATTCCTGATACAAGCCGGCGTTCATTACCTTGGTCCAAGTCAAGCAAAGAAAGTTCTCCATCTGTGCGAAGAATCATGCACCTGTAAAAATCAAAGGGTTTGAGCATTGATGAGGAGGTTCAACCTTATGCCATCAACAACCTAGAGAATCTGCAAAAAGTGCAGCTTAAGAACTATGACCAGATTGGTGTTCAGTTCAACTCTTACTTGAGTACAAGTTGTAAAACATACCAACAACCATAAACAAGACAATGTGTAATCACCATGAAGACAGATATCATTGAAAAGAAACTTTCCAACAACCCTTGACAAGTGCATAACAATTATAACTATTATACCACTAATGCAGCAACATAAGAAGGGTACACCCTACTAGTCAGCTCCAGGGAGAATACTGAAGGACTTTGTACCTGGTGGGTTGCTTTGATATAGCTTCAGCAGATACCTCCCTCCAGCTTTCCCTATTGGACCCAGCACGAGGACTATCCCTAGTATTTGTAGTTGAATCATCACCTAGGCCAATATTTGGAACCAGGTGCATGGCTGCTGGTGGCTTCCTAGCACTCATAATTGAAAGTTCGCGCACAGTGTGAAGCTGCAAATTAACGCTTACTTTAGAAATCTTGTCTACAATAGACTAAGATGTAAGTTCATGAAGGCGTCATGATCCTGATCATAAGGTCTTGGTGCAAACTGCCGGTACCCCCAAATGCCCTAATTAGGCAGACGTATAGATGGGTGCAACATAACTCAAGGAATATTGAACTCACCTGCACCTTTGATGCCTTCAGAGGAGACAGGGTGCCTTGGACATGAACCTTGAATACATAAATGTCAAATGGTGGACATGTGACCAGAATGTAGTCCTGCCAAACATCCATTGCTATGGCTTTGCCTGGTAGCTGTTTGCGGCAAAGCAGAGATGTCTCATCCAGGTGGTAGCGTGGATATAGACTCAACTCATACCTGCACTTTGCAAACACCAGTAAGTACGTCTGACACTGATCTCAAATGCAAGCATGTATGATACCAGAAAAACACCCGGTATCCTTGGAGACATTTATGATGGAAAGTGAAAGATATCTGAGGAGAAGGACCTGGTTCAGACTAGGACTGTATTAAGGAACATTCAAATGGCATCAGGAACATGGCATGCCCAAGAATGTCTGAATGAACAGGGATATTAGGACCATATGTCCAGATACTGCAAACAAGTACTGATGTCATCTCTCTCCTGCTGAACAAGGATACACACTGAGGGTAGCAAACTGCAGTGCATATGAAAAGTTCCATAGATTCCGATTTTCCAGAATTAGCAGTTGATGCTAGCATTCTACAGATCATGCCAGGTTTCTTGCATAGCTCGGATGATGACAGACTCCCCAGCTATAACACGTGGTTTGAGGTAACTGCTAAGTAGTAGGACACCCTACCCCAATCAAAGAGTTGGGCAGTGCAAGTTGTAAAACATGTTAAACTGCAATGCCAGCCAATTGGGAGACAGGCCAACATTGCTACATAATGCTCACATAAAAAACATATAAAGAAAATCCACCTTGACTGACCTAAAATCAGAAACAGGCCATAACAGTGGAAGAGTAAAACTCACGTCTTAGTTACTTCACGGTAGTTGCAGAGCACAATGATCCTCCCCAGCCACACTAGACCAACACACTGAATTTCCCGTTCCTGAGTAATATCCCCAAAAACCCGCCATCTTTTACTCTGGAAATCGTAGAGAATAAGGCCTTGTCTCCCAGCAATTGCCAGATGTGTCCCATCTTCATTGGCTGCAACATGCATGACAGGCCAATTGTTTCCAATGTATGATTGCTGCAAAACCACCAAGTAGTCAGCACTTCACCAACTTGTTTAAGCTCAAGCTACTGACAAACACTGCAAGTGTTCATGGATGTATGAAGGAACATTTCTTGGTCACGTTAACTCAGTGAAGTAATGAGCAATGGAATTGGATGCCAACTTTGGATAAGACTCATAAAGAGTTGAAGAGAGGTCAGGCAAGAGAAAGGCCTTAATCAAAAGAGTGCTAACACTAGCCCTCGGACCCACCTCTGGACACAGTATCCCTTCAAATAGAAAAGAGATAGAAAAAGAACACAAACATAGAAAGATGCAAATTGGTTTGAAATTACGGGAACAATAAGGTAGTGGATCTTTAGTTCGTCGTCATCATCAGACTGAACCAGCAAAACCCGATCCTCCCCATGCATTAACTGCCAAACATTGGGGACTCCAGAAATGCCCCGGCTCACGCAACTGCCAAGACAGTGACTATTCTGAGTGCAGACAGTCACAGAAATTCCCAAAACCACAAATGGTGAACTGTGCATGACCTATTCTGTATTTCCATTGCCTCACCCAACAAATTTGCTGAATGAACTAAGCAAGAGTTGGAGGTATTCAACCCAGTCATTGGCCAGAGAGAAGTGGCTGGCAGTGCAACCACATTTGTCAAGTCAAGCCATCAGAGTTAGCTAGACACATTCACAGATCAACATCCAGAAGAATACCAACCTCTTTGCAAAAGGAAATTCAACAAGCCTTGTAGCATTGCCCTGTTCGACAGCGAAAAGCTGATATGCATGCTGTCCCCATGTCAATGCTGCCACACCCTCCACCATGGGTTCACTTCTTGCAATGCCATTTCCAAAATGGGGTGAAAAAGACACTGACTGTGAATTGCTCATGCTACCCTGTCTGATTGTACACATAAGTCGGCAACCAGAGGCTGACCATACAGCTAATCCCCTATATCTCCAGCCAACTGCAAATGCACAGTTGTCTGGTGTCCAGCTGATTTGATTGACTGGCCCAGTATCTTCCACAGTGTAGCTGCACAGAGAGATCAACAACATGTGAGTAAGGTTCCGAGGCAAGAAGCTAAATTTATTTTCCTTCACCCATCTCCTGTGGACAAAATGTACAAGATATGGCAGATCTACAATTCATAGCGATGACAAGAAAATTGATAACAACATGAGCAGCTGACTGGCTCATCTGGAGAATATGTCTAGTACTTGAAGTCTAACTCAAAGTCATCTTGAAACAGATGCCATGCAAGAAACCCAAAAAAAGTAGAAGATACTCACCCCCAATCAAATAATGAGATTGTACGAAGTGGCAATGCACTATCTGCCAGGTTGAAAAGCTCTACAGTTCCCCGTCGAGTTCCAACTGCCAGAACTTGTTGCTCATGAGCTACAGAGGCACACACCGCATCAAACACAGCAACCCACCTCTCTGGAGTAATCTCATTGGCATGGCTCAAGCCTTTCTCGATGACAGAACATAAGATAATTGTGCCATCTAGACGAACGGCCACCAAGATATGCAATATTCTTGAGAGTTCAAGTTGAGCAAAGCCACTGGGTTTGTTTCGCCTGGTGTGGCCATCAACCATGGGTGAAAATGCAGGCGATTGGTGGGGCGACACAAGTGGTGAACCAACATTACTGCTTGACTCCCGAAGGTATGTTGCTTCAGCAACAGGTACAAAACCTTGCAGGATGTCCAAGGATCCAAGAAGCTGCAGTGACAAGAAGACACTGAACATCCCAAAAAGAAAGAGATGAACAGAAGAAGGAAAGAATGGCATGCTATGCACATCAAGCTCCTCAAGGTACTGGTATCTGATGGAGAGAGCAAACTGGAGCAGCTTGATCATCACATGTAGCTACATACATAACCAGCTGGCAGAACTGAATTGTGCTTTGGAGGAGTCCACAGACTTACCTCACCATTCCAAGAAACTAACCGTAGCCAGCCATTGGAGAGTCCCAACACAATGCTGAGGTCATCAGCTGCCATGCAGTTCCTGCAGGTAACAAAATTTCACAAATTGCATCATAATCACTCTGGACTTCAGAGCCAGAAACAGGGGTCACAATTCCTAAGGTAAACTGTAGATGATATCCCTCACAAAACAAGAAAGCTGAAAAAGAAACCCCTTAGCCTCAGGTCCATGTCTTTATCAACTGATGCTGGAATAAATTTCAAGAGAGATTCAGCCATTATTAGGTGGATTATATTGCAGGACATGCAACCTAACAATCATAACAACCTCAAGACAACAAGTGCAGAGGACTGTCAAGGTTCCATACATCCACAGGGTCCACGTACGCTGTGACATTGTGATTGAGGAGCGAAACATCTACCCTTGACCATAATGCAACATTGACTAGTGATAGGCCAGAAAGCTCCTGCCCAGAAAAGTGCAGCTGCTTCTCAGAGACAGTTATGTGGTAGAAGTGGAGATTGCTTTCTGATGTCTGCAGCCCACAGTGCTGACTTAATAAGTATTAAAAGAAAAAAATCCATGCAAACAAGACCACTCCCACCTCCAAAGGCTGTTACTAACAACTGGGGAGGGAGAGGTAGATGATGTAGATTTGACCAACTGCATGCAGAAAGAATTATCGCATCCAAACTCCTAGCCAGAGTCTACTTGAAGCATTGAAGATTCTTACAGGTGAAACCTTCCACAGATAACTATCTAGCTTTGCAGAAATCAAGCTAGCTCCTGAACTTTTGCTTATTACCCTACCAGATGTCATGCTGCAAGCACATCATAGACTTCACAAGGAGGTGCCACAACCACTAATACCTTGTGAAAAAGGTGGAGAAGAAACAACATTACCAGAACAGCAATAGTTTTGACATCTGTACTCCACACAGCTTCTATGTTTACACCTTCTTCTAACAAAGATGGTGTATCCCTTGTACACTGGCCCAGCCTTGTTTTGTGCTGCAACACAGGGTCACTCAATTCTTAGTGTTCCACATCTGCATCCGCATGTGGTTTTCAAGCAAACCACACTAAACTACAGCTTATGTATTGAAAATCATGCAAATGTTAGAACGCAAAGGGTTAAGCAGACCTCACAAGTCTTTCATGAAGTGTGAGTGCTGTTCAAGTCTTTAAAACTCATCCCAAAACCATGACACAACTAAAACCTGATTTAGTGGACAACAACCTAACTAAACTTCTGCAATACATTGCAGTTGCTGGACAAGAAATTGCTTGCAAACTGATCAGGCTCTTTGAAAGGTTGAGATCCCTAAATTGAGCTTTACAGGGAAAATAAACAATTCCCTTGTATTGCAAATCAGAACCACCAAATCCAAAGACCCTGATGGACTCAGATCACTGAACAAAAAGCCAGTTGCATCAGACTCCTTGTAAGCACATTGGACATCCAGATAAAAGACTCAAGACACGATTGTCCTGTATTAAGAAAAAAATGTCAACAAGACCCTCTGGACCACAATGCACACAAACCACTGAACATGAATTTTTTTTGAAAAAGGTATTAGGCTATCTGTGCCATTGCAAAACCCTAAAATCAACCTCCATAAGAAATGATCTCCTTGCGTAAACAATCAGATCAACCACTGCTGAACAAGGAATCACTTGCACAACAAACATTGCAAACCCGTAAATCGACCTGGAAAAGATGTCAGTTCCCGAGGAAAAAGTCAGATTCAAACAAGATCCAGATTTTGACAAAATCCCCGAGCAAAACACGGATTGCAACAAAAGGGCCAGCCTATTTTTTGTCACGAAGTTGCTAGCGTTGAATCCAGATCCGACCGTAACATTCTGTCCCCAACTCCTCACACCCCTCTCCCTTCCCCATGATGCGTTCCAATGAGCAAGCCAAAAAAAAAGCGCAAAAGAAAACAGACGAAACCCTGATCCACAAACTCCAAAATGAACAGCTCCGAAGCAAGTCCCCCACAACAAGCTCAAATGCGAGCGAGTGATAGATCTTGCACACACCACATGCAGTCAGGAACTCACTCACCTGAGAGGCACTCCATATCTGCACACGGGAGGACGAAACCAGCAGCAACCAGTCTTGGAGAACAGATAGGTGCACAATATCGCCCTGCGATGAGCCAGCGGAGATGGACAGCAGCTTAGGCCATCCGTAGGCCACATACATTTTGAAAAGTGGCCTAACACCAAGTCCACCCTCTCCTCCTTCACCTTTGTATTTCTTCCACTCGCTGCTTCTTCTTGCTCTCCCTCGTCCTCGTCCTCCTCCCCTTCGCGATTGCCTGGCGTCGATCGGCGACCTCACTCAGCATCGCTTGTTTCTTCTCTCTCTCTCTCTCTCTCTCTCTCTTCGTCTGGCCCTGACGGAAAGAGCACATCTCTTTTTCATCCACAAACGGATGGATGATACCTCGGGAATGACACCAGATGGATGATACCTCGTGAGTGATATCTAGTTCTCATCCGATCGCCGACCCCGCTATTGCGCTCCTTGCTTCTATCTCTCTCGTCTTCTGCTCCCTGACGGAAAGAGAAAATGTTTTTTTCATCCACAGACGGATGGATGGTAAGTCGGGAATGATACATTGAGTTATCATCCAAGAAAGGGGCTTTACATAAGTACGTATCGGTGTTCTTAGGTCCATGTGTTAACTAGGTTGAAAACATGATTCATACTTGTGGTGCATTCACACTTGATGTTAAGTCAATGTTAAATGAAAATCTAGGTTGCATCCTAGGTGGCATGCAATGCTAAATAGGCAATAGCTTAACGTTAAATGAATGTTAGCTTAACAGAAAATTTTCATGGTAACTAGGTTTAAACCCTAAATGACTAACATGATGTTAGGGGACTCAACATTAAAGTCCCTAACACCAAGTGTGAACATCTTTTTAGTGTTAAGTCCATGTTAAATCAGTGCTAAATTTTCTTGATTTTGGAATGTATTCACACATGTAATGTTAAGTAACATTGTCGATGATGGGGTATCCTAGTTGGTAGGTGGTGGTGTTAAATTGATTTTAAGTCTACTTGCTAAATTAATTTTAAATTAATTGTCCATAGTCATGTAAGCCATATACTCATCAATTTTTTTTATAATCTCAAAAAACCTTGTATCCATGAATTGTTTTCCACCAAATCATCCAAAAACCCAACTTAATGATAACAACATAAAACTCAGTAACAATCATGTAAAATTCAATAACAATCTTGTAAAGCTTAGCAATTGTTATTGTACGTATCACTAAAATAGTGCCCAATTATGTAACCATGGGAGTTTTCACTATTTCATAAAATGTCATGAGCACGAAAATTATGAAAACAAAGGGATTTTTAAAATACATAATAACCAAAATAAATTATGGTTTAAAAAAAGGTTTAAATTTGATTCCAAACATAATTCACATGAAAATCAAAGACAAAAATGTAAAATGTGTAAAACAAAAATGTAATTGGAATTTTATTTTGATAACATATGAAATCATAAACATGAAATGAATAAAGTTATAGTGCAAGATTTTATTTCAAATTGGTGTTGAACATTTTGAGTATAATGAAGTGTCTTATTTTTATTTATACCCCTTTAATAAACTAGCTCAAGTTCCATGTGCCCATCATCCAAAAAAACCTTTTTGAATTTTTTTATAAATTATATGTAAATAATAACTTGTCAATTATAAATAAAGTATAAGTTAATTGTAAATTAACTACATGTTTATTACAATCAACTATAAATTAATTATAATTAACTACAATTAATTACACACTAACTATAATTTAGTTATAGGTTAACTACATGTTACGCATGAAAATGGATGAAAATCATCCATGATGGTGTTGGTGGTGATGTTGATGACACTCATGTTGGCCATGATATTGGTGATGATGTTACAAATGTCATTTATGACATAAAACCCAATATAATTCATCCAAGGGAAAAAATTCAACCACCCAATTTTATAAACAATTTGTAAACTCTTCAAACATTGATTTTAGTAAACAAAATATCTTATAACTTGGGAGGCTGATTGATTAGAAGTATTGGAGTGAAATGTAATTATTTGCATTTATTATTTAATTCACAAGAATATGGCAACTTAGGCTATAAATAAAGGGAAACCAAATGTTAATATAATTGATGGATTAAATTAATTCCACAAGCCTAGAAATGATGGATCAACAACTTGAATATTCCATAGAAGAACAAATTGAACCATGTAACACAAATAAACATGGTGAAAACAATTGTTGGTTTAACCAATGTGTTGAATTTGGCATTTGTGAAAGACAATGGTACAATTATAAACAAACTTTAAACATAACATGACCACATCAACAATCTTCAAACATCTCCAACAACACATTCATCTACACTTGCAAAAAAAGACCATGTAAGCAATGGTGTTTAGAGATGTAATTAAAACACAAGCAAAAAATTATTGTACTTGAATTGAATGATCAAATTTTTTTCATAATAGATTTTGTTTGAAATATAAAATTTGGATACGTAACATACGTTTAAGGTTCATACCATATTTCATTTACAATTGTGTTTTAGGAAGGCCAAAATAGTTGATTAACTTTAAGATCTCAAACCATATTTGGACCTTTCTCTAGCCTCAATACTATAAAAAATTACTAAATCATCAAAATATAAACTTTGCATTTGTTGGGTATTATCTAGTTCTCCTAATAATGCACATTTTGAATTATCCTTCAATTTGTAGATCCCCTTGATATGTAATAAGTTGTGAAACAAATAATAACATGTGAATACATCTAGCAAAAATGTGACATGTAAATCAAACTTCCCAATTAACTTTCAAAATGTTTTCTTTAACATGCCAAAAGAGTTTTCAACAATGTAAGTTGTTGCACTTATGTTTTGTTTTGTTTGTCCAAAATTATATTAACCCTTTCTTCCTTAGATATGGTGTCATGATCCAAGATATCAATGTGTATCCTTTGTCCCCAAGTAGATAGGGGGGAAATCACTTACATTTTTATCTTGTTGAAAAAGATTTTAGTATCGATCATGTTTGTACAATGTAGATTAATTCAACACCTTAGAATTGTTAACATTTCTAGGAAGGCCAACAAACAAATGAATGATTTTTTTTTTGCAATCAACAGCCTATTCGACAATGTTATGCCCATTTACCTTGTGGTAGTAGTAATCTTCAACAAAAGCCTTGAAAGTTTGGATATGAATATATGTGTGGCATTAATGGCACCTTAAATGAAAGATAAACCACATGCCACTGAGTTTTGAAATTTGACATGACAACTTGCAATTCATCTCCTTTAATCCAAGAAATCAAACTTTTGAACACTTTATTGATGGCATAAACCTTGTGAAAATAAGATGAATTGTGGATTTGATCACAACCACGAATTTGAACACATCAAAAAATTGGCACCATATGCTAACTTGTATAATCACACATCATTCAAATCTTCACAAGAATTGGTTCTAGTACTTTGTGTCGTGTTTTGTTATGAAAGGTTTTAGTTGATCAACAATGTTGAACTAAATTGCCTTTGTTAATCTAAAATTTTGCACTCAATATTCATCATCATATTCAATTAGTAAAAACGTTGAGAATCAAATTATAGACCTTAGTTTCACCTAATGCCCCAAGTCAATTAACAAGTTATTTATAACATTTGTCATGTGGTATTGATGGAAAGATCCAAGAGCCAACACATAAGCTTTAATGATTTTATAGGGAACCCTATTTGGAAAAAAATATTATTAATTTTTTCAATGATCATTTTTTGAAAAGGTTTGATTATGAACACAAAAGACAACATTACAATGGCATTTGTAAGTTGTGAGTTATCCATAAGCACAATCAAAAGAATAAACAAAGGAATAACAATAGGATCAATAGAAAACACATCCTTTCAATTGTGAACTCTGAGTAGGATGAACATAAAAAAAGACAATTCAAAACAAAACAAAAAACTTGCTAATAACAAAATAAATAAAATAACAACAATGGTGCAAGCACAACTTGTGAATGATGGTGCAATTTAGATGTAGGTATGAAAAGAAAATTAATTTTACATTAAAACAAAACAATAGATGTTTTTGCATACGAATTTTAACAAATTTTCAAACAACAACAAAATCGATAGAAGGTTTTGCACAATAACAAAGTTGCAAAAGTCAACAAAAGCTTTCATATAATAACAATGTTGATAGAAGCTTGCACAATAGTAACTATGAGATTTCATTTAAAAATAAACTCACCACAAGGTTATTTCATGTTGCACCTCTTGCACAAACATTTGGCAAAAGTAGAGAAAGCGATGGCTATAATGTGAATGACAATTTTTGTTAAAGTCATGATAGAAGTTGTGCCATGTAGCATCTCCCTCATGTGTTTCCTAATTATTATATCATCATATGACCTTTTTCAAAAATTGTAACAAGTATTTTGATGATAGTTTTTTTTATCACTTACAATTTCACACCATGTGCGAATCTAGCTTAATGCAACTTATCAACTCATGTCATCGCTAGTACAAAGCACATGATTGAAACAATTTTGCAAATTCTTCTAGATGACAAGTTCTTTTTCAATTTATCATACATTATCTAACATTTTCTTCTAGAATGACTAGTTTCATGCAAGCTAAGCTCAACAAGTATTCCAAATACATTTAAGTTTCATACAATAAATTGTAAGAACCTTTGGAATCATAATATTGTAGGTCCCATTCTCACAATGAAAAAGTGAACATATTTATGACCATCATCTTCATCCATGTTGTAAGAGTATTTAAAACTTGTGCATGATTTTATGTACCACTACAAAGGAGAAAAATGATTTAACCAATCTAGTTAATGGTCAAAACACCAAATTAACCATAGTAAACATCTCAGAAAAGGAAAAAATCTAACAATAATTTGGTATTTACCACAAACCATGTGTTTAAAAGAAAGTCATCAATGGGTTTTAGGAAAATTGTAGTCAATCCAATTCCACACTCGTGGTCAAAATAGATCAACAAAAAATAAAATTCACAACAATAAAATGACAAATGACCAAGTGTGTCAACTTTTCGAGTTGACAATGCACTAAACCCACCTTGTGGTTTAAAAAACAAATTGTTTATCAAAACAATCATAACTGTTATTTCAATCATCAGTGGCAATTTCAAAATCCCAATTGTAAATGTTATACAACTATGATTGAGCTTGAGCACCAAAGGTCTTGTTGGTTTTGTAATCAACTCACATGAGATAGTCATGTTCATTAGTTGGGGACAGAAATGGTTGCTCCAAAAGTTGCATGCATTTGAATCATATGTGAAAAGCAAAGTAGACTTGCTACTTTAGCTTACATTTGTAGAAGTAGATTATTTGATAGAAGTCAAACAAGACATGTTTGACTTCTTGAAATGATTGTCAAATGCAATATATCAAATTATTTTGTTGTCATCCCAATTTTGCAATATCATTATTCAATTTGCACTTGAATCAATCAATGATTCTTTCCAATAAACCAACATGTTTAAAACAAGAAGAAAATTAATTAATACTCACAATTGATAAGAAATTGCAATTTCATCTGGTAGTATATTAATTAAGAGTTGAATTCACACACTTACATGAGTCATGGATATATGTTTTCATCCTTCTATTGAACCTACAAAAAGGAGGTAGACAATTTATCCACCAAAAGCATGACATCTCTTTGGAAAAAGTTGCTTATAGATCTTCACGTGATAGGCCAAATACCCCTCTTGTAGATCAAGAGCTTGAAATCTATTTAGAAAAAACTATGATAACCGTATCATAAGATGTTCTTGAATTGTCCATATTTTTATTGTCACATTAATAACAACATGAATGTCATCAAAATTAGCTTTAGATATTGTGTAAGCACAATCAACTAGAATTTTTATAAAAAAGTCAATGGTTGGATGTTCAAATTTTAGCTCACAAACCACAAAACCTTCAAAATTAGTTTCAATGAAGCTCTCTAGTATATCATCCCAATTGGAGTTGGATTGACCTCCATTGAATCGACATGATCATGGACATCACCAATTTCCAAAATGACTCGAGAATTCAAATTGGGTTTGACATCAGCCATGCTTTTGAAATTTGGAGCATTCTCATTATCCCATTAACGCTAAAGAAATGAATCATTGAATACAGTCCAAATCTTGTTAGAGTACAATCATCAGATGAATATGATGTAGAAACAATTGAAAGAATAAGCCTTCAATCCCACTAATGCCAGGATTTATGGGCACTGTATTCCATTTTAGGATTGCTCCAAGAATGTGCACAACCTCAACATAACAAGTGGTGGTGTTGTGCACCAAGAGTTGTCACCAGCTTAATATGTCCACAGCCCATGTACTTGTACATTGTTGCATTGTGTTTGACGAGTTAACAAAATGTATCCATGAACATGACATTGATGAGCACTTAAAAGGATAGATAACTCCCACCTTCAAAAGTTTGCAGCTACTTTCTAGAGGCAGAGTGGTAGAAGTGGATAGTGCTTATTTCCTCATGTCTGCAGCTTACAGTGCTCAGTAGATCAAACACAAAAAGAAGCTAAAAGTCTCCATAGCAGCCTCCATACTCCTTATTTTAAACAAGAATATTTTGAACTAGAGTGTGAGAGAAAGGAGCTGCTTGGAAGTGGGCAGTGAAGCTCAGAATTATGAATCTGAGGTACCTATTCTTGTTTCTGATCTCTCTTTTGTCTCCCTGGCATGTTTTGTGTGTTATGGACAACCTCATTGTTGCTCTTTGAGTAATGTGGTGGAGAGATAGGACCCATCCCAGCACAGCATACAAATCCATCAGTGCAGGAGATCAGGCTTGATTTGCAGGGGAGGCAGGATGTTGCAAATGCACTGGAGCAGAATCCAATGTGCTTGCAGCCCAACTTCACGAGCTGGTTGAGAAAGCAGACAAAGTGGTTGAAGCCAACCAAAAGTGGTTGGAAGCCATTGCCAGAATCCCAGGAGCAAAACTGACATGAGCAAGCCATCCATTAGGTATGGAGTACATCACACAAAATCAATGTGTTGGAGTTTTGATTGATTGGATTTAAGGATGATAGCTTGGTATAAATTCAAGTAGGGAATTGTGTGCATCATGACTAAAGCTGTGTGAAGTCTGTGAAGAATGTGGAAGAACCTTTTGCTCCTACATGTGATTGAGCTTGGAGTAAATGAAAAGTATTTGTTTTGCTCAAGAATTCCCAGGATGTGCCTTTGCTCCTCCTCTGAGTGAGCTTTGAGAAAATGAAGTATGTGTTTTGTTGAAGAATTGGGAAGAGCCTTTTGCTCCTATGAGTAAGCTTTGAGAAACCCAGCTAGTACCTGTTTTGCTGAAGAGTTTGGAAGAACCTTTTTGCTCCTATGAATGAGTGAGCTTCAAAAAAATGAAGTATATGTTTTTTTGAAGAATTTGGAAGAGCCCTTTGCTCCTAATAGAGAGCTTTGAGAAAATGAAGGATCTGTTAAATTGCTGAAAGATTTGATGAACAGGGAAGGTGAGGTTAGAAGCAAATTGTAATTCAGTGCACATGAAGTACAATTTTGTAGTGGAATTCTGTGGAGAGGGATTGAACCCACTAATGTTTGTTTTGGTGAATTTGGAAAAGATCTAGTACTTGACTTTGCATCAGAAACCACATCCTCTGAAGTGCCTAGGACCTTCTTCAGACTACCAGGCTTTTATTGAGACTTGAGATTGAATCTGCAAATTTCAAGACTTAGAAATGCCATGGTGACAAACTCATGGGCAGAGAGATATTGGCCACTTCTGAACTTGCAATTACCACACCAATCCATGAAACAAATGCTCAAAAAATGGCATCAATTTCAGATTCTTTGTCCCTAAGCACCCCAGCCAAAATGATACATCTGAATCAGTACTCATGCACTCACAATTATCTGGATCAATGACATATTGCACTCAATTTCCACTTGTGGTCATGTGGGATCAATCAACAAGCAGATTAAACTATGTGAATGTAAAATTGGCAAAGGACCTGAGGTGCAGGTAATTCTGCAATACATGCACCTGCACTCTGTCATGCACATTAAGACCTTGCCATTGTACACCTTATACCCAAGCTAACTATTTTGTTTACTGGAATCAAAATGCTGTTGTGCAAGGATAGGAAACACCAGTCTGGACTAGTGTTGTACTGGTATATGTAATTTTCAATACCAGACTGGTCCTGGTATGAAGGATCCCACCCTTAATTCATACCAGTCTAATATGACTTAGATATCACCTGGTAGGGTATAAATGGGGTATGAGTACTAATGAAAGTGGTTGAATATGGAATTCATACTCTGGGTATATGAACACTGGCGTGGCATCACCACAAAAGTGTAGTGAAAGGTATAAGAATCACCTTAGAAATCTTGCCCTTTTATTCCCCTCCTCACCAACTTCAGGACCTTAGGAATCACGTTAGAAATAATCTAACAATATTGTCTTGAAATGCAAATTGCTAGCAGCACTTTCTCTGGGTCAAAAATAAGCACCTCTGCTGGTGACCCAAGCTCCAAAACCTTGAAGATCTCACTGGTGGTGCTTTGGTAGTCATGAAATGGATTCTGTCACAATACATGGCTATTTCATGCAACAAAACAACACAAACTAATTTGAGTGAAAAAGATCAATCCTGCCACTAACCTACAAAAAGATTTCTAATCATGTCATACCCATGTGGATGGATCTACAGATAGATCTACATACTGAACTTGTTTGTGAGTGTTACTAGTTTGTCATGCAAAATACCTCAAAATTAAGATTCCTTTTCCCAAGTCCAAGTTTTGTCCAAACTGAAGTTTTGTCTCACAAAACTTCCCTCTGAGTGATGTCAAATTGAATCAAATACAAACACTGCAGAACACTTGTTTTAGACATGCCAAAAGCTGGATGTCTCTTGTCAGCATTAATCTATATTCTCTCTCTCTCTCTCTCGCTCTCTCTCTCTCTCTCGTTGTTTATTGGCACATTGTGATGTACATTTCACTTAGTATGAAATTCATTCGTGAAAAGTAGCCACCATGAAGATTGGCAAGAGCTCTGGGTTTTGCTCCAGAAACACTTGGAATTCTTCCCAAGTGATGAATCCATTGCCATTAAAGTCAAGCTTATGAAACCATTTTTGCACCTGCTTTCATCAAAATTGCACCCACCCGACCACCGAAAATGTAAGAGACTTCTTGCTCATAGACTTCTTCTCCAACCATTGCACCCTATTGAGTAAGACTTGTAGAAATGTGAAAAGGAATCATGAGCTTCAGGATGGAAAGATGTATTACCATGGAATTGGGTATCGAGGGCATACTCAATCTCAAATTCCTCTCTAACTGCCATACACAAATACAATTTGGAAAATGGAAGTTAGGCTACAGATGTTACACTAAGCAAGAGTTACACAAGGTGAAAAATCCTGGAAAATGAGTTCTATATTTACTCAGAAATTCATGAAGAAAATTATATAACAATAGAAGTGGTGTTTTACTGACCTGTGTGTACAAAATGTGATCATCCTTGTCAAGGTGGCAAGCATTGAAGGCCCACTTCATGTGGTGCTCATGGTCCTCATGGTTTGTAATTGACCCCGACACAGCTACAAACTGCCAAATTTTTCAGATATAAAATGGAACATTTTCAGGACCCATTGATCAGGCATCATACCTCTTCTTAATAAGCTATATTCTACATAAGTTTACATTACAAATTGTACTAGACTGAGCTTTGCATATAACTAGGTCATAAACCTTAATTTTGATTATCCTGGCAGTACCATAAGGTCAGGTTCTCCAATGTGACAACAAAGAAAATTCAAAAGCAGAAATTGTGTAACTTTGGAGCAAATTGAATTGCAAAAGTCTACCTCTTGGAAGGTCATGAAGCCTGTCCCTGATGGATCAAATAAGTGGAAAATCTGCAGACCATCAAATGCGGGCAAACAGCCCCTCTCCTTCATCAGCAACATGAGGTAACCTAACCCATCCTCAAGATCCTTCAAGCCAGGTGGTGAAGAAAGCAGGTTCATAGCAGGAAAGAAAAGTGTAGATTCAATCAAAAGCAGACTTTTTTAAATGTTTGCTTTTAAAAGCTGCAGCATATTCTACAAATCAATTGCTTGTCCCAAAAGCACTATCAAGCAAACTCAGAATACTGGCAATCATTTTGTGATACAGACTTTGGGTGCTAAAGAGCCAAACTCGCAAGGGAGTCTATAGTGTTGATCAATATGCCAATGCCATCCAGTAGTCCAATGATTCAAGAAGTGTCAGATGGGGGCTGAAGAGTCTGTCCAGAGGGAAGCCTATCCATTGCTGTTTTTCAGATAACAAAAGGGACATGTTGGAGGACAAGCCGAGAGCATCAAGAACCTGCTCAGAGAAGTAGCATCTTGGCAAATCAAGCACCTCCAAAAATAGATCCAAACTTACTTTACCACTGCAATGAAAGAAAGTGTGTCAAATGCCAACCCAGCATGCCAAAAGACGAGATTCAACGTTACCAGCTGATCTGCAACATTTCTGCGGTTTATAACTGTTGCCTTCCATAAGTTTGAAGGGGCAAAGGAATTACTTACCTGCTTGTTGGCTTCATGGAAGCAAATTTCTCCAACAAACCCTTCACTTGTTTTGTTGACAATTTGAATAACTGCACTTTCAAAGATCAACTTTCATGGCTTAGAAATTTTCCTCGGACTCATGAATGTGAGAGTTTTGGGTTTAGTTCAGTTTCCTAAATGGTCCGGAAGTGGCAATAAATCAGGAGCAGATGGGAAATGTACAAACTAACATGCAACAAAAGTGCTGTGACCAAATTACATTTCAGAATAATTTGCAGATTTTGTCAGGAGGAAGTCATTGAGCTTACATGTTCTATTCTACCCATTTCCAGCATCCAGTTTGCTGTTGATGGCTGCATTATTAACACACCCAAAAAATTCAGATATCCATATAAGCATAAATTGTGACAAAGGGATAATATAAAAAAAACTTTGCAAAATTGACAAATAATAAAGAAATCCATGCAAGAGAGAAGGGGAAAAAACAGTGCCCACCAATTCCAATTCTTGAGCCTTCACAGTTAGCATTAGATCACCATGAGTGTGCTCTGTCTCAGGGACATTCAATGCCTTTGCCATTTCCCTCCGGACCTGCAATAAAATGCAATTGTATCTGTAAAGCTGCTACAGTACCTGTCTTGTTCAAAAGTTCAAGGTTAAATGAAAACAGAAACCACCCACCCGCTCACAGAA
>Ga0116227_10002165_pt1 | contig 44845 bp, 27 predicted proteins | sample S1TSphgellanicum_FD_89693 | JGI IMG/M metagenome (GOLD analysis project Ga0116227, IMG submission 89693) | Host-associated microbial communities from peat moss isolated from Minnesota, USA - S1T2_Fb - Sphagnum magellanicum MG | ecosystem: Host-associated > Plants > Peat moss > Unclassified...
TAGGGAGTGCTGCAAAGGGTTCCTCAGGACCTTTGGGAAAGATTTGGGAAAATAGAAGTGTGCAATGGAACCGTGTTCAGCCAGCCCAACGATATAGAGGGGGACACTGACTGTGTGTACTGACTGTTTGTGGTATTACCATTTTCCCCTGCGGGACCCTTAATTAATTGTTTATTTCTACTGCGGGATTGCAAAACTCTTAATCTGGCCTGCGGGGACTGCCTGTGGGAGGGAAAAAATAATTCCATTTTCTAGGGCTACGGGGTTTAGGGTGAGCACTACGGTATGTTAAAATATTGACACATGAAATACTATGATATTTATTTTTGAAAATATTAAATGAAGAACTAAATGTAGGTTTGGTGACCATCAACAATCCAATCAATTTATTTTTTGTGGTTAGTTTAGTGTGAAAACATATTTGGCAAACCCGTGGTAATCCAACAAATCATACTTGTAACAATTCTTTGAAAACATATATATTTATGTTTATTCAGTTATTTAGCCACATAGGATGTTTAATCAACTTGATTTTTTTCATTCAAGTCAAACAAGACATGTTCATCATCTTGATCATCTTAATTCAATTAAGTTTATGGCGAAAATGTTTTAATCCATTTTGACTATCACTCTCTACTATGACTAGAAATTTGACTAAATTCAATTTTAAAAACCAATATAAAAATCATGGTTTTATACTAGTGCAAGGAAGATTAACCCCTAAATGCCTAAATAGCCAAACTAGCTATTTTGGAAATATTAAATGTTTATAGAAAACACACACACACACATATTTGGGTTGGTTGTCCAAAATGATACACGCTCAATCTAACGTTATTATTTCATGATCCTTTATTTCCTTGATTTTGGTTGAATTTTTTGTCAAAAAACTATGAATATGTAAGCTTTCAATTTAATGGTTGGATTTGTAATCCAATTCATCAATGAATATGTTTTAAAAAATTACAAACCAAGACCTCAAATAAAAGCTAAAATGAGCTTAGGTTCTTAAGGGTTCAACATGAATTTTCCATAACTCAATTGTGAGGTTGATGCAAGAGTTAAGACTTAGGTGGTAACAAAAAGAAAAAAGTGTAAATATTCATGCCATTTATTGCATTGAACCTACCACATATATCATATACAACAATCCCCACACCTTCACTCCATGTTGCTTCAAATATTCAAGTTCATTCCATGAAGCCAAAATCCCATTGAGACACACATGATACATTTTTTTTTTGTCAAATGTTATTTTGCAACTCTCTTCCCATTGTCTCTTGTGTTTCCATTCTCTTTTTAGTTTCCTTTGCACCCTAAAATTCATGTTAAAAGGTGCCCATCACCTTCCAAAAGTGGTAGTGCCTCCTTAAATTGTAAAGCCCTAACCCAAAATTAATTTATTTTGGGTGGTTTTTATAAAATGTAATTTCCTCACAATACATTGTAGTCTTGATTGATATCCTATACTTTTGACCAATAATTTTGTTTTCCTTCCTTTAAAACTTGATTTTCTTTCCAATACAAAAGAATGTGATTTTTCTCACAAAAGAAAGTTACAACACATGACGCATGTGTGAGGTAAATTTTGTGGTTTCATGCATTACATTGAACATTACATGATGTCTATTGTGGCATATATTACATTAACATGGCAATTTGACATTAAGTAATATATTACAATAAATGGAACATGTGCCATTACCTAACATCAAATTGTCACACTAAACACCACATATTGTACGTTGTGATGGATGAAAATGCAAAGTTTACCACACATATGGCACGAGCCATTGCATGTCATGTGAAAATAACCACATTCTTTTGTAATGTTCCCTTGTAGTTTTCACACTTGTATCCCCATTTCTTACATCCCCCACTCAAACTCAATTTCATCTTCTTGTTTTAACTAATTATGTAATACCCAAATATATCAATGTTATGTGGTGTAAATAAATTTTTGGCCTATTTCTTTCTGGCAAGTTAAGGCTCTAGGAATTGAAGGAAAGTTGAATAGAAATAGGGGACCCACCTCAATTCCCACCTCACACATGTCCCTTACTTTTGCACAAACTAAATCTTATAGGAACAAAGTTTTTTTTTCACATTTTTGAAAGTTGTTTTATTAGTTCCACTCATCTCAGAAAAGTGTATATCATCTTTGTAATTTGTTAAATTTGGAATTGAAGAACTTAATTAATGAGATTTTTTCATGGTCATGTGATTAGCTATCATAATTAATGAAAAGCAAGCTTTTGACTACAAACAAAATGCAAGCTACATAGTTTAATTATCCTAATAAATTTTAGAAAAAACATTTGATAATTCATACAAATGCAAAGTGCATAAAACTTGATGATCAATGTATAACAAAAGATGAAAATTTGAATTATAGAATGAAGTTCTCAAGCATTACAATCTCACAAAAAAACTCAAACATTATTAAAAGAGTTGAACCCCATTCTCAAAACAAACTTTGCCCATGTGCAATAGTATTATGCCTACACCCACAACACACCCCAACCCCCATCCACAACAAGCAAAACATTCCAAGTGCAAACAAATCAAAAAATAAGAATCATAATGTGACGCACCACCAAGCTCCTTGATGGACTCAACTGCAAGTCCAAAGGTGAAGATAACAGAAAGAAAAGGAGGAGTTGGGGCACATTCCCTAGGTTGCAACATTTCGAGGGTAAAAAGGCGTGCTGAAGCTCTGGGATGAGACTAAGAAGATTGACAAACAATTCACTTATTCACACAGACCTGTATAAAACCAAACAACAAGTTGGTTAGTGTGTAATTGGAGCATTTTAATGCATGAATAAACCACAAGCAAACACAAACTCACAAAACTCACCACGGCCCGAACTTAGGGAAAGCCACCACCTTCCCCTTATAATATACTTTGTGCTTGGCCACAAGAGGAGCACCCAAATGTCATTTTGTCCTAGGACTCCCAAATGGGAGTCCTAAAATCCCCAAAGTTGGGACTCCCGCAACTTTGGGGGCCCATAACTTTGTGTGTAGACCTCCAATTGAAATGAGGTTTGAAAAAAAGTTATAGCCCTTGTTGAGAACTTTTCAACGATATGTCACATGCCACTTACACACAAAGAAATCAGGGCGATTCCCGACTTTTAGTGGTCAAAAATCAAATTGCCAATTTGACTCCCGGCCCTTCTTTTGGCCATAACTTGTGTTTGAAGTGTCAAAATGGGTCATGCGAGCCAATTTTAGACATCTACATTCCAAGAGATTTTCAATGATATAAGGAACTTTTCAATCCAAAGAATTTTGACCCCTACAATTGCCCTTTGAAAATTCAAGAATCCATTGGGACTCCAATTCCCAAAGTGGGAGGGTTCATTCCCTCAACTTTCTTGCACTCCCGGGAGCATGAAATGTGATTCCCGGGTTCACTCTTGGCTCGTACCTTTGCAAGCCCTTGCCTTGGTTGCGAGCCCAAGGCTAGGGTTGCGACACATAGTGTAGCAGCTAACTCTAACAATGCAACAACCAACTTCAAACTTTGAAACATTTCACAAAAGACACCAAAAGCCCCAAATAGAAATCCCAAACCCTACTCCACATTCCATTTCAAATACACCAAACATATGCATGAACCTTTCAACTTTCAAAGCATTTTCAAACTTGATATTAATAAGAACAAATAACCAACTTATGCAATGTGTGCTTTAACATAAGAAAGGAAAAAAATCATACCTATAAATATTCATGTGCATTGTGTAATTTGCAACATAACTTGGTACAAAAAGAAATAACCCGATCAAAAAGGCAACATAACAAGGAAAAACTAAATACTTCCATAAACAAGTCATTTACATTTAAAGATCAAGGCAATATCATGCCTTTATGTTTTTCCATTGGGTGATTATTTCTTCAAAAGGAAAATTGTCAATTTTGTAAAATTTGTTGTGCATAAAATCGAATGCACATATCTAGATGGCAAATGAGGTGGTTGTTCAACTTATTTTTTGTGAAAGCCATTGCAAAAAAATAACATTCATTTTCCATAGACCCAAGTACTTGAACACATCCAATTTCAACAAGTTTTATTAATTCTAAAAGCTTATGCTTGAAGGTGGAAAAAGAGTTAAACTTAACCCATAATCAAATGATAAAATTCACAAATGAAACTTATTTTATGATGCTTCACCATGGTCATCTTAAAATAGGAACACTACATATCCAATTCATGGCCATCAAACAAACCTTTCATCAAGATCCCATCCTTTCCAACTTTACAAAGCACATAAGAAGCAATTGTGATGATAATCAAATGTTGGTGGAAATGATCTTCAACATCATTGGGGGTGATTTCCCAAAAATTTAAATAAACCACATTTAATGTCATTTTATGGAACCTAGGAATCATGGTTGTTAAAATCAACATGATGCGACCATTTTGTGTCAAGCATCACGTTGGGGTCCATTTTAAGGCGTCAGTCATGTTCACTAAAACTAATGCACAAAAAAAATTAATTGCTTCCAAGCTACCCCATTATGTATAATGTGAGGCGACTTTCCGTCCCTTTACTCTCGGTTCTACAAGGTGATTATGCTTGAAAGCACAAATGCTATTGGTGAAAGAAAAATGTTAGTGTAATTTTAGATGTTAGATTGCGTTTGTAGTTGAAATTAGATAGCATGCCTCCTATGCATCATTTGTGATTAGAACTAATAGATTTTTTTTTTTCAAGTTCACACACTACACATTCTAGGATTTAATGTCAAATTGTCATTCATTTAAACCAATGTTTAAGGACTCAACACCATGTCCAACATAGCTATAAACCACTAATCACTTGAAATATTATTTTTAACACATAGGTTATTCGAATTTGGCTTGCCATAGCTCACTAGAAAGCTAACAACAAGGCGCATCTTGCTACCAAATCCTAAGCTCTACAGTTAAACCAATAAGAAGTTATGTTATAAAACCCGAGAGGATTTTACAAAGGTGATAATTCAACTTGGCTACAGACCATCAATCACTTAAAACATCATTTCTAACACATACATTATTCAAATATGGCTTACCTTAGCTCGTTATAAAGCTAACTACAAGGTGCAACTTGCCACCAAATCTCAAGATCTGTAGCTAAACCTGTAAGGAGTTATACTACCAAACCCGAGAGGGTTTTATGAAGGCAGTCGGTACAACTTGACTATAGATCATCAATCACTTAAAACACCATTTCTAACACATACATTATTCAAATCCGGCTTGCCTTAGTTCGTTAAAAAGCTAACTATAAGGCGCAACTTGCTACCAAATCTCAAGATCTGAAGCTAAATTAGTAAGAAGTTACGCCATGAAACTCGAAAGGGTTTGTGAGATTCCTCTAAAGTTCCAACCTTCCAACACTATCATTACCCACCTCCATTCCTTCAAAAGTAATACAAGATTTTCATTCTACTTTCTTTCCTTCTCCCCTCTACTAAGACTAATCATTATTTTCCTCTTCAAGAAGCTTGTGGGAACAAGTCCTCAAGATTGAATGAAAATTATCTCCGAGGTAAAAAGAGAGAACCCCTAATGATTTGAGTCCGCCTTTTAAAGAGAAAGAAAAGAGATGTGAAGGTAGATTCAAAGTTTGGTGGCCAATGGAATGTTCTAAGCTTGGTGGCCAATGGAAGGTTCCATGTTTGGTGGCCAATGGAATGTTCCAAGCTTGGTGGTCAATGGAAGGTTCCATGCTTGGTGGCCAATGGAATGTTTCAAGCTTGGTGGCCAATGGAAGGTGAAAAAAAAACACCTTTTCACCTTTTTCATTTTCCCCCCAACAAACTTTACTTAAACCTTCAATTTTTCCTTTGACCTTACGGTTTTACTTTACCATGGTTCTAAACCGTTATTCACAACTTTCTTTCCTTTTCTTCAATTTATAAATTACAACTGCGCACCTCATTATAACAAGTCCCTCACACCTTCATTGTCGATTTGATTATGATTGAAGATCTGATCTTTTTCCTTTCCTTGAAATTATGGCGTCGTGCATGGTCACATCTTACAGGCCGCAAGGCGCACAAGCGAATGAAGAATCGCCTCTAGAATCATCTTTAGATCTTATTTTAACACATCATCTTCGTGATGAAGAACCCAAACCTCGAAAGGTGCGTGCTTGTCTTGAAATTGAACCCCCTCGAGCCTAATACTATCGTATTTCTCCGAACTTTCGCACCTTGGTGATTGTGTTGCAAGTCGACCTTGCTTCTGATGATGAACCCGAGACCGTTTGTGAAAGTTGTTACAAAACTGAAAATACTTCTATCTTCGCATGGTTTTCAATTCCCGACGTTAGACATTATCGTTGGTTGCGCAGTCTGATTCATCGACTGCCTCTTAATAACATGGCGGACTACCTAGTTCGCACCATCCGACGCATTTTAAATTCCTTGCAATTGTGAACTATCATTATGGCATAGCCCATGATTTAACATGTACTTATAGCTCCTTGCTAAGCTTATGCCTATTCTAAATAAATGTTTCAATTATCATCAAACTCTTGTTACCATTGGCACACTATCATACTATCTATTTAATCGTTGAATTGCCTCAAATTAACCTTATGTTCAATGGCTTGAAGATTGTTATATCTCAATTAGACCTTTGATTAACATCCCTTCAACTGCTTTAAGAATTCTTAACATCCTTGCTACTCCCTAGATACCATAACAAGATTAATGTCGTGTTGAACACTACAAATTTTGGTGTCTACTTCTACCTCCAACCCTCTACAAATTTCTCACCCCTAATTACGCAACAGAGTTTTTAAAACTATGGTTATTAGCCTTTGTTGAAGAAAAGAACTAATCCAACTCCTTATTCACCAATAACACACTTCAAAAAGAAAACAACCCCCCTACACACCAAGCGCATTCATCATTCCCCATGAAGTCGCTAAAAGCCCTTAATAACCTTACCCCACTCAAATAACCCTGATGCAACTTTTAAAAATTGAGACTACCACACATGGTTATGTCGGTATGGTTCACATATGGCAATCGAAAATAGATTCAATCACCATAAGATTGGTGATTGAAATATTTGATTGCCAACTTTTGGTCACCACTATTAATCATGAACTTTTAGTCACTAACTTTTGGTTGCCATAATCAAGTTTGGTTGCCAACTTTTGGTCACCATCCAATTATCAAAATTTCAATTGAAACCCATTTTTGGTCACTAATAATTTAGTGACCAAAACCTTTTTTACATCGCCAACAACTATTATTTTCAATCATTGGCAACCAAATTTTTAAATTTTGATCACCTTCAATCGCCATGCGTAGAACTTGACAAAAGCTTTCCAAAAACATATTACATGTTCCCTTTCCAAAGTTAGTTACTACTGACCAAAAAATTTCAATCACCATTCAACGATCAAGATTCCTTAGATGGTGATTGAAACCCATTTTTGGTAGGCAACAATAAGGTGACCAAAAACCATTTTTCAATCACCAACAATTACTAGTTTTTGTCGTTGGGAATTAAATTTTCGGTCGCCATGGTTGCCACGTGTAATGCTCAATGAGAGCTTTCCAAAAACATATTATATGCCCCCCCTTTTCCAAAATCAATCATTGGCGATCGAAAAATTTCAATTACCATCAAACTCATGAACCAAAAACTTGGCAGAATTTTCACAACATTATTTCAAATGAACCAACACCTTATGGAAATTTAGCTTCAACATAGGTCTAACATTACGTATCATAAGGCAACGTTAGTTCATAATATACTTAGAAATCTTAATGATAAGGTAGTTAGCCTCCTCCCCATTTAAGTTTATTGCCTAGCTCATCAACATATTTCTAATGATGAAAGCCTCAAGAGCATTCAACTCATCAAAAGCAAGGTCACCAAATTTGTTATATGGATCATTACAAAGCTAGCAAAACTCAATTGGCAAATCTTCATGACATTTATGAAGTCATACGTGAACAAATTAAGAAATTGAGCAAATTTGATCAAGATATGCACACTATCCAAAACAAGAAGAATGGCATGCAAACCCAGAATCAACTCCAAGTCACAAAGGAGATTCAAATTATCACTAACATCATCATTCTCCTTTGCGCAACATCATGCATTTTTGCAATCAAAATTTGATATTGTTCCATAACATGCTTTGTACGAGACAATATATTAATGCATCTTGTTTTCATGTTTCTTAAAAGTTTGTTTTTTTTTTGTGAGCACATCGCACAACCTCTGAAATTCAAGAAACTTGTTTAGTGAATGAAAAAAAACCCATACAAGGCTTGAAGGAGGGCCTCCAAGTGAACAACCAAACTCAACTTTGATCAAACAAACATAGCTAGGTTAGTTCTATGGGCAAAATGGTGCATTCTAATCATAAATAGAGCCACATTGTCCTTCACTTGTGTGATCACATCAAATCTTGCACTTTGAAACACACTATTACCATCAAACTACATGGATATAAGTTTTTCACCAAAATCCTTGACATTTAATCTGCCAAAAGTGACCATAATAATCAACATCAAATGATGTCAACTTAAGACAATTCTACATCGCCCTAAGAACAAACTCACATTTGCCCCAGAACAAGCTCTACTTGTCTTGAGTTTTAATCTTGAACCCCAGTGGCCTAGTGTCCATGGCGAACTAGCTGGCATGTTGGCTAAACCAATTGCATCACCACAGTGGTCCCAACGCATGAATTGAATTTGCACGGAAAGCGTGTCACCCCGTTCCACTAGGCAAGTTGAACTAACACCCACATTGGTGCCTTGACCTTTTTACCTTCTTAACTAAGAGTGAGGCAGCAGCAGCAGTACTTTTGTACTGACTGTATTCATTTCCTTTGGCCTGTTTAATGTTTTCCCCAGCAAAGCAGTCTGCGTAATAGTCAACCAATTTCACGGAAGACGACGGGAGCCACGCCCGAATTACTTACAGTTCCAAGAGTTTCTAAACATTCGGACTTAAGAAGAAGGCACAGTATTTTCGGCTGTCGGATCGTTGCGTTTTGCCTGTGGGATCGTTAAGGAGCGTCGGCAAGCTGCTCTAGGGTTCGAGTTAGGCCGTCTGCCGCTACGAAACTTGGAAGTTGCGACACTCACAAAAAGGGCTGCTCGTAGTCGTGAAGAAGTTCTCGACCTAAACAGCCATCTCTCCGTGTTGAAAGAAAAAAAGAGCGGACCGGCTGCACATCTGAGCTTGTTGTAAGTTATCCTGTAATCAGCTTGGAATCGGATGGCTGACCTGCCAATGGTCGGAGAAATTGTAATACAGGTTCATGAGGGTGAAATTTCTGCTACCACTGCCAATTCGACTGAGAACGCGGAGGTCAATCGACAGGCGCAAGAGACTGATTGTCTGCTTCCAATTCAGGACAACCAAACAGAAGAACAGGAGAACCAGCTGAACAGGGCTCACAACAGGAACGGGAACCCGGGTGAGGACAACGATGTCATTCCAGAAAAGGTGCATGCTCAGAATCTGCGACAAATAGAGGAAAACTCCGAGCTTAGGCTGATTTTACGGGAGTGGGAAAAAGGGTTCGAGCTGGCACGCGAGAGGATAGAGAAAAAGAGCACTCGAGCCTTCAATGCAAAGAGCGAGTTATACCAGTTGATTGGCTTTTACAGTGTGTTTCAAGGCGTGGTTCTTACTGCTGTGGCTCAATCTACTACCATCCACTGCGCACAACGTTGGGGCCCTGCGTCGCTGTCCCTTCTCGCTTCATTAGTCACCGTTGCAAGTGTGCACTTCAAGCTCAGGAGCTACAGCAAGCTCAAGTGTTCTCTCGATAAAGAGGAAGGAGAGTCAAAGGTGTGTATCTCTTTTGCTAGAGAAAGACTTGTATCATTAAGGGCATTCAAGAAAGAGTGGGAAGAAGGGAGACAATTAGAGATGGAAACAGAGATGCAGTGTTGACTCCACAAGAAATTATAAATTAGAGGACTTGATAGATAGGATGGATCAAGGATGGCAATAGTAATCACCCACGTTCCAATGACAACACCAAATTCCTCCATGAGAGAAGCATAGAGATAGCTCGACCTAAAATTTGATCTTGGTCAAATGTGGTAAAGCAACTTACTTTAAAGGATTTCATTTTGCGATGGAAGAGCAGAGTAAGTCTATAGAAGTTGGAATGCTTGATTATTAACCAAGCATTTGATTGCAGGTTCTGTCTGAGCAGATTTTAGAGTTGAAGGCAAAAGGAGAAAATTTCCAATTCTCCTGGTTCAAGACTAAGTCTTATGCAAAGGACTTCCAGTTGAAGAAACCCAAAAAGAAGCCACAGGGATTGAAGAGAAAATACTACTGGGCTGTGATGGTAGCTTTGCTTTTGTTTTCCACCATCATCCTGCTGTGTTGCATCATTGTATTGTGTGGGCCCAAGACAAACTAAGTCTATAGACATGCAGGATTTCATTCTGCAATGGAAGAGCACATTAAGTCTATAGACGTGCAGGAGCAGTCAAGTCAACAGCAATGTTCAGGATTTGTCAATTGGATTGTTGTTTGCTTGTCCAAAACTTCAGGACTGTAGAAAAACATGGCAAAATGAAGCAAGTATCAGCTGACAATTGTAGCAGATCCAATTTTTTCCAAATCACAATGGGAGGTTTCTAGAACTTGAGATAGATCCACATTAAAGTGTGCTTGAAGGTTCTGCCTCTACTGTAAGAGTATTTAACTTTTGGAACATCTCTGAATAGATATCCTTAACAGACCAACATGTTGAATCACAAGCTTTGATGTTATAGAGCAAAGATTACTCATTCTGTGCACAATACAAACACAGGTATAAAGTCACAAATACATAGTTCTACATTTACATTAATTGTTAGTTTCAAAGTAGGTGTGCCCATCCATCTCTCTAATAAGCACTGATGTTGCAGCAAATGAACTTCCAATGTGTCTCTTAGAGTTCGTTGTAAATATTGCCAAACTTGAGCACCAGTATTTGATTCTGGAATTATAGATTCTGTCAAACAATGACATCCAGAAATTGTGAGGAATAACACCATATAAGCTTCACCTGTACAATGACTTTTATATTCAGATGCTGTTGTATAAAGTAGAGGGTCTTGGCATGGGTACACGAGCAGCCATTGGATAATCCAATTCTGATACAAGGGTCCATTGCAAAACCTAATGCAGGGAAGAGTGAAAAGACAGGGTGCTGGCATCACCAGTAAAACCTGAAATAGAATCCTCAATGTGATGGAAGCAATTGACAATTGAGATACTATGATTGCTCTCACAATCATCTTTGCAATAAAGTTGGTGGCAGTGTGGCAGTCAACAGTGGGCCAGTTACCAAGTACTTGCAGTTTCTTTTATATCTGTGTGATTGCAGAGGAATCTCCACAATAACAATTTGAATGCAACAATTGCGTCAGTTTCAGCAAAACCAAAACCGTCATAACATGAAGGGTGGTAATAACCTTATGAGTGTCACAAAGTATTGGACCATTACTTCCATCAAGAAAAGCAGTGACTGTTGCCAGGACTCCTCACAGATTTCATCAGCTCCTGATGGTGGGTGTAGATAAGTACATAATAATCTACCCAACATTTCCAGCACAATTATACAAAAATCTGCATCCTGAGTTTGTCACATTTCGAGAAGAAACAGGATGGATTCTAAATAATGTATTTTGAATCCCACAGGTGTGAATCCATATGCAATGGCCATCTTCCCACTGTGGTCACACACAGTGACCTTTCTCTAACCTCTACATCATATGGCAAAAAATTTGTATCTGGAATGTACCCCAGTAACTTTCATCTTCCCAGATAATTTCTTTAGCTCAGCACGGATTTCAATGTGTTTAGGACAGTTTTGTATATCTACAGTGAAAAAACGAACTTCATGATTCACCCCAATTCATGTGCAACCCAGTTCATTCTTCACACCCCTTTCCAAGCTCTGTGGTTGAACATTGGCCCTGGGATCCCACTAGCCAGCAGCAGCATGGGTGTTCAATAGCGGCACATAGCCCACAGCATGTCCAAATCCAGTTTCAAGAACTCATTTTGTGCTGCATTCTCCAATATCCTCATCACCAAAGACTCTACAAGTACCAAGAAATCCATAATACAGGAGCATCTGGTTCCCAGTACATTTCGAATTGATGATATCCCCAGCTTCATGTAGATGGCCAGCACAGCCAACAAGGTGAACCATGCAGGCAGAGTGCTCCCCTGTTGCAAAAACCATCAATCAAACCCATGGATCCAAAGTGCTGTGGAAACCTAAAGATGAGTTGCCACCTGCTCCTAGATGCCATTGTGAAAAATGAAACTGGGAACTCTCACCTGTATGGGGCCAGAAGCTCTTTCTTGCCTTCTGCTGTTCACTGTCTGCCAAGTGGAAGTATCAATGGTCTGTATAGTGAGGTGGCTCAATGTGAAGCCAAGGAAAGAGGTTGGCTACCAATTACTGCCAGCCTGGCTCCGATGCATCTTCAGGAGCTGTTCAAGGCCAGTGGAAACCCAGTGATTGCCATTCTGTGCCAATATGACTTGCTTTGCAGCATCCACAATCACATTAACTGCTCCAAACCCATAAACCTGCAACCCCTCATGAGTGCGCCCTGGTTTTGGTAAGAACTGCACGTCATTATCTTGAGCATATGCCTCCACAACCTCCTTCAAACTCATTTCTGCTGCTTGCTGCTGCTGCTGTCCATGTGCCGCACTATATCTTGGTGTTTGGAACGAGCGGTGTTCTGTGGCCTGGAGAAAGCTCAGATTCTCCCTAGTTCCAGCTTGTACAATTGGAGCACCTTCCAGTGCCTGGTTCATCATCTCCAATGCAATGTTGAGTTGATGACGAATTCTTTCATTTGCTAGAAGCTCTGGTGGCAGCAGAGATTTCCACCCCAAGTACCACCTAGACACCTCCTCATAGTTTGGGTTGGCACACAGCCAGTTATACAAGACCTGCATTAGGCAAGTATGGGAGTGAGTACCAATGACACTGACTATATTCCCCTAACCCATGTGTTTCTGTGAGACACCTGCTTAATCAAGTAGGCACAAACAATTTGAAGGGTTATGCATTACTGACAAAAAATGGTGTAACGACAAAGAGGTGCTATTCAAGAGATTCCCCTAAACTTGCGGGGATGAAGACAACACTTCTCCTTCATTAGTGAGTCAATCTGCCCTAGCTTCAAAATCTCCAGAGATAGTCAGTAAACTAATTTGGAGGAAAATCTGAGTGGACTACAACATACCTGCTGCCATTTTGGAAAAAAACCAATCTCCAGCAAATTTACCATGTGGTGAATTGGAACAGCAGACACCCATGCCATGACCCAATTGAACTGGTCAAGTTGCTGGTGTGCAGGGTTCACTGTTAACTCCTGCATTGCATACATCAGCTTTGGCAAGATGGACCGCACCAGCAGATGTTCCCAGCTGCTTGGATCGAACACACTGTGCCACGGAGACAGCAATGCTAAGGCTGATGAATCACTGGGGTGCCATGCCTGAGAACACAAACCAAAAGGAATTTCAGTTACATACTTTCTATCTTCAAGGGAGCAAAACATTTTAAAAGAGATGATGAACAAAGTAACAATAAAGTAAACTATCTGTGCTGTGAAATACAAGCTCACCAGAACCTACCTTGTAAACACACAAAGTCTCATCTACCATTTTGCACATGGCACCCAGAAGCTTTCACTTATCAAGTACCAGGAAACTACTATGCACACCTCAAGAACCCACCTGTAATGCATTTCCAAGCTTAAATCGAATAGGGTGATACAGGGGCTCCATACGGCCGCCCAACAGTGGTAACCATGGATGTAGCCATGCATGGATAGGTACTGTCTCTTGACGTGGATCCCATGCATCAACAGCCACAACCAGCTTTGGCATCACCAAATTCTCCAAGATATTTTGAAGAATTGCAGCAGGTAGCAACTTCTCCCATGTCTCAAGAAACTGCAGCATTGGCTCTGGGTCACGAGGTTCCCAAAAGTTTGTGGTTGCTGATCGAATCGCTGGGAACAGAACTTCTGTAACTAGCTGAGAGAAGGGTGATGAAGTGTATGTCATGTCTGAATCCCCAAACATAGAGAAATCCTGAGGGTCATTTCCCTGCAGTAAATCTCGCCATGCAGCAATGGTTCCCACTCCATGTTGTCGCTGCTGGAGAGGCTCCCATCCTCTAAAGAGACCCAGCATCAGTGGCAACGAATAGGATAGGGCAATCACACCGAGGTCATAGAGCTTGTATTCTTCCCAGTATTTCATCTTAAGACTTTTGAATGCATCAGCTAATGTCTCAAGGGTCATCCCTCCCTCAGAGACACGGTGTTGAATCTGTTCAATTGAAGACAGAACGTCCTCCATTGTGTCAAGCTGATGTTTCTGGGAAGTCAGTTCCTTCTGCAAACGCTCCTTCTCTTTGTTGACAATTATGACCGTATCTCTTTCATGCCGTAGCTTTCGATCAACAGTTTTGATTTCTGCCTCTGCCAGGTCCACAATCAACCTCAAATTGTGTTGCAGCTCTGGCATTGGGGTGTTATCTTCAATTGCTGCTTGCTCTGCATTCAGGTTCTCCAGATTTGTAAGCACACGGACCTGCTCCAGCCAGAAGCACATGCAAGATGTCAACAAACCAGTAAGCTGGAAAAGTGGAAAAATCAGACTTCAAGCTATGCTGATTGTCATACTTCAATTCTCGCTGTATTCAACACCAGAAAGGCAAACATACCTGAGGGCCTCGCATGTCAAGAACAGTTTGCACTGTCTCAACACCCTGAGCCTCTGACTGTGCCAAAATGTCAGCAGCAGTGAGCAGCTCCCGCTTCTTTTTTCCCTTGTTTCTTTTCAGCCACAGTTTCTCCTTTGGTTTGGGTTTAAGCTCCTTGCTCTTGGCCTCAGGCTCTTCCATTCCTGGGGGTGGTGGCAAACCTGCTGTCGTTTCCCTAAATTCGTTGAACCCCATACCCATATTCTTTGGCCGGAGCTTGGCTTCAATTGGCATTGCAATGCCCTGTTGATTCTTCCCTAGCCCTCCCCCTTTATACCCCATCTTCTCCAGCAATTTCATGCCTATTCCCTTTGTGTGCATCTCAAACACCGGTCCTGATCCAGGACCACCAGATGCCAATGACTTTGCCTTAGAGGCAGCTTGCTTACCCTTCTCCCTCTCCCGTTCTTTCTTTTCAGCTCCTTCCTTAATTCTCTTTCCGAATGCCGAAGGTAACAACTCCTCCTCTTCCTCTTCTTCTTCCCCTGCCTTCCCATGAGCACCAGATTCCACTCCTACACCCAGACCCACTCCTGCACCTAACCCTAATCCAGGAGCGCCAAACCCTAATCCCACACCAACCCGAACTTCACTAGCCTCCTCTTCATTTCTATCAATCTCTTCTGACGGCATCACCTTTCCAGTGGATACGAAATTTACCGGCTTCGTCAAGTCCCCCTTCTTCATCACATCCCGTCGTCGCTTGTTTGCTGAAGAATCATCATCATCAGAGTCACTCTCCTCAAAACCATACAGTGCTTCTTCCTTGGTTTGCCGTCTGCTACTCTTCCGCTTGCGCGCAAAAAACTCCCCGTCAATCCACATCCCATCCTGATACTCGTTCTCCATACTGAAGCGCTCCATATGCTGATACTCGTCCATCGTGATCAGACCTCCCGCACGCCTCCCCCCTCCTCCTCCTCCTCCTCCTCCTCCTTCTGCCTGACTCCCTTACGGTCAATTTCAAATTCTACTAGTGTCGAATTGGCATCGGAGAACTGCCCTGCAAGGCAAGCGAAGCGAAACTAAGATGAATTAGGGTTACGAGCATTAGGGTTTGCCCATCCGAACCTCATTAGGGTTACGAGCATTAGGGTTTACCCATCCATAGCCTCGTTACGGTTACGACCATTACGTTTACCCATCCATCTCCTCATTATGGATACAAGCTCAGGTTATGGAGGATCGAGCTCCATCACCACCGAAGCCTGTTGTTGCAGGAGCGAGTCTGCAGAAGCTTTCTGACTCCATTTGTGCACCTCAGTACGCAGCGTCTCTCAAATGTAAGTACTAAGCTTGTGCTCCTCACGCTGCTACTGTTCTTTCTGAAAGACTTGCGTTCATTTTTTGTTTTGTTTTGTTCTGTTTTTTTCTCCCCCGTTCTTTTGGTTGGTTTCCGGACTTCAGGATTTGGGATTGATGAGAGATGTGTTTCCGCTGGTTCTTGACAAGGGGGTTTTTCTTTGTCTTCTTCTCCTTAACTCTTAAGGTGTTTTTCCATTCTGTGATGTTTCCGTCGTTTCTTTTGCAGCCTTGCAAGTATTTTCTTGTCTCGTATTCCGGAATTTGCATTCCCGATAGTAACCCTAGAATAAATCCACTCAGCTTTAAATGAGAGGAGTCACGAGATCAAGTGGTTCTTTGTGTGAAGAATTTAGCAACCATGGTGTGGCTGCAGTTACAGGGATGAAAATTTGACCACCTCAAATGGGGAGGGAGTTGGAGTAAGGGCTTTAGAAGGTCCATCATTTCTGCTTGTTTAGCAGACACGCCTTTTGTTGTCCTTCCTTTCCTTTTCTGTTTGAAAGGGCTCTAAAAGACTTTACTAAGATAGGATATTGTTGTGGATTGTAGGCTTGGATGATGAAAACTATGACAAGAGCAAGTGCCAGGAGTTTTTTGATGCCTATAAGGAATGCAGAAAACATGAAGTAAGCATGCACATACCTCAGATGAAATGATTGATGATCAGGTTTCAAAGATTAGGGTTAGAGGAGAAAATCTTGTAGGGAATTCATCATTAGGATTAGTTAAGAAAGGAAATGGTATATGAAAAAAAAATAGGGTTTGTTGGTTTAGGGGGATATGAAGCATCTGTCTCATTTTTCCCTTTTTTAAAGGTCTGCACATCTTCTACAAAGGAACTTCTCAGCCTTTTATCTCACGAAGCTTGTGTTTTACAAATTCAATAACTTTACCTCCACCATCTATCTGTTGGAAGGTATTTGCAGATGTTTTTCTCCTGCAATGGAAATTATCTGATGTTCAGGTCTCTCGATGTAACTCAATGTGCATCTTGCAGAGGGAGCTACGCCTTGAAGCCAACCGCAAATCCAAAAGATTTTTCTTTTGATGTTACTCCACAACGCCTGTGGCATGAAAAAAAGTTTGCACCTCCCACTTGGTGACTGCTTCTTTTCCTACCAACTGTTTGTAAGTAGGGACATGTTGTGCAACCCAATGTATGCATCTTATGCACTGTTTTGTTGTTGACCATCACATGGTATTGTTAGCTTGGCATGTTTTATGCAATGGAAGAGAACATGACTTGCAAAGTTCTATACTCTATTTGTCATCTTGCAGGTGAATGGCTTCAAGCTTGGATTTTAGTAGTACACAACCGCATCAGGCTAAATGACTGCTGCTCAATATTTAGGCATATTGCAGGATCCAAATCTGTATTTCAACTGTCAATTGTGGTGAGAATTATGTACTATGGCTGCAAGTTGTTCTGAGAGGAGGTGGCAATCAACACATTGTACTTCCCTTTTTATTATAGTGCTCCAATGTCTTGTATCACAATGACACACCTACAAGGAGATTTGCATGGTGCTTAATCAGTAGTGCAAGGGAAAGCATTGCTGGCACCAATTTCAGGTCCACTAATGTTGATGTGATGTACTAATAATGTTCAGAAATGTATATTTATAGCACACTAGTGCCGATTGCACATGCAGATTCTGTTACATGTCCAGGAGGTTCAATGCCTGGTGTGGAGGCAGCTTGTTGAAAGTCTTAGTATTTAGTACCATGTCAATCTTCAGGGTTTCACTCACATCATCCATGGACAGACTAAGTCATGGTGGGGGGAGCAGGGATCTTCTGGTGCAGGAAAATATGGACAGGCTAATAACAATAACAAAGTCTGACTAGGCAGAGTTCGAAGTCACTTGATGATGAAGGCAACACAAAGAGGAGATTGCAAAAGCATAATAAAAGAAGCAATTTCAACATGCTAATAACAACAACAAAGTCTGACTAGGCAGAGTTAGTAGTAGCTTGATGATGAAGGCAACACAAAGAGGAGCTTGCAAAAGCATAATAAAAGAGTCAACTTCAACACATGGTTCTCTAGAGATAGAACTGTTGCAGATTCAACACCTGCTTTCTTTTGAGAACCATGTGTATAATGTGTGGTGCATACATTCTATCTTGTGAACAATCTTTAACAAAATCTCAATGGAAGACTCTCAGAAGTCTATGCTTTCTATGTCTCAATTTGTCTGATATCTGTAAATCATTGATGAGTTTCACACAGGATTCTGTAAAGAACTTTCAAGTAGCCTGCTCTCAAGAGTTTTTTTTGTTCCCAATGATGAGGTTATTTTAAAGGAGGCTTATGACGCCTGCAGAAAATACTGAACACTGGTGAGGCACATTGCAAGTCCATATTTCATATCTCAAACAAGATCTTCAGACACAGAGCTCCTGCCAGTGTTGGGCGGCTACCCATTTTGGCAGGCAAGAACCCCTAGTCTCTATATATAAAAAAATCAGTGTGTGTCCGTCCGTCCGATATCCTATTGGCTGGAAAACTCAGGGTAATGGGTATCACTCAGTGTCAGAAAAAATCACTCAGTGTGATGGGTATCACTCAGTGTCAGGAAAACAGGGTCCCTCGGTGCAATGGGTAAACTCTTGGGTGGGTTGTGAGAACTTTCGGTGACAGGAAAAGTCACTCAGGGTATCGGTATCACTCAGTGTAATGGGTATCACTTAGTGTCAGGGTGTCACTAATTGTAATGGGTATCCTCTTGGGTGTGTCCGTAATGGGTATCACTCAGTGTAATGGGTATCCCTCAGTGTCAGGGTATCACTCAGTGTAATGGGTATCCTCTTGGGTGTGTCCAGGTTTAGGGTTTTCCTTTTTCTGGGAGATTTTCCTTTTTTCTTTCGTTTGTTTTCTTTCTACCTCCTGATAAAACTTTTCCCCTGATCATTTTGCTTGCAAAATGGGTTTACCAACTAGTTTCATATAAAGAATTGTATCTGAATTGAGACTAATTTTTGAAATCTGAATTGGATTTTTAAAAAATAACCAGACTCAAAAATGGACTCAGTACTGTATTCCCAATTCTATTTATGTGTGGAACTGAAATCTGATCCATTTTGAAAAGAATAATAGAGATTGGGACCACCGATTCCAATCCTGTAGTAAGAACTGGATCCAATTGGGATTGATTGTCAGTATTTGAAGCCGAATCAGGATTTTTTTTGTTAAAGAATTATACCTGGACTAGATTCTCAGTTCTACTTATGTTTGGGACCTGAACCAAGACTATTTCTATTTATTTTTCAGAACCAGGATAATAGTAGAGAACCACTGAACAGTGGTTCAAGCTTTCAGGATAGGAAAAAAGATGTGATGTGACCTAAAGGCATGTCCTGTGAAATGCAGGACATCTTTAGGGTTTTATCTTTTTGAGACTTTCTGCATGGGGATGTGATGCTTAGCATTTTGGCTGTTTGTTCATGGAGTTGACAGCAATTGTGAGTGGCATGAGGGATGTCATCACTTTGATGAACCTTCTGTTGTTAGTTTGTTGTTGAGTTTTTTGTGCTGGTTGATAAGATTTGTTTGGAGGGTTTGAATGGAGGAGGAGTGATTGAGGATGAAGATGAGGAGCATTGAAGGAAGATTTAAGCAGGAGGTTCTAGAAGGAACTTCAGAGAAGCTGAGTTACATGTTTTTGTGTTCATGTTCTCAAATTGATCTCTGTTCTACAGGATGGCATTGTATCTAACTTTAGTTTCTTCTGCTGCGTAGGATTCAGGAAGCTGGAGATGTAGGACAGAATGTTTGTGTGTGTAATGTTTGTCTTGATGCATTCCTTGACCCAAGACCGGAGATGGGAAATGATGACAATGTATAATTCACTGTATGTATGCAAGTCCCACAGTTTAGCATTTAGGGGGTGGTGTTTATGTTATGGGTTTGTAGAGTGCACAGTAGACAATGGGACTTGTTTATGTTTTGGGTTTCAGTGGAAAGTTAGTCATCAAGGAAAGAGCTTTGTTTGGCCCTGTTGGGGAAAAGTTTATCTAAAGATGGCTCACTTAAAATGTGAAGGTGAAAAATCTGATCCCTGCTCCAAATTTATAAGTGAAAACACTTGACTGTACTTGGAATTAAATTAGAGCTTTTTGGCTCCAAAATAGTGCAAGATTCGAACTTAAGAATTTAGATGCTGAAACTTGCAAGCTTGAAACCCTGCCCATATGTATTATAAGAAACCTTGCCACTGATGATCAACAAAGCGGAAGAAGTTGACCATGTCAACAATATCTATTGATTATCAATCATAGTAGTATACAAAACTGGCACTTCAATCATTCTTCAACTGACTAATGGTTATTTTTGGGTAACGGACCATGTAGATGCATATGTTTAACATATACTTGATTTGAAATGCTTAGGAAACAAATACCATGCAAAAACTCTTGGCTAAATCACGGCGCAAAACTGATGGACTTGGACTCATCAACATGGAGATTCCAGATGCCAGGCACTCCAGATCTAGGGAATGAGCATCCAACAAATAAATATTTTCCTTTGGACCCACAAATAGAACTTGCTTGATTTGAGTTCATTGCTAATCATGACACAAGATCCCTCTGAAAAACCATCTCAGTTCACTATGAGTCAGCAAAAGCATGGACATACAAGAACATAAGGTCATGATGTTTTGTTGTCCACAAAACAAGAAGCCTAAATCCTAAACCCCATTCACTTTTGAGGAAACATGAAATGATTGCACAAAGAGATGAAATAAGTAGTGAAATTGACTTTTTAAGGAAAAACATCTTTGGAGGTTATAACACTGCAGCAGATGCAGAGGAAAAAGCCATCATGTTGCTTGGGGAGTAGGAAGTGATGGTAATTGGCAAGTTCCAATGTGTAGAGAGGAATTTTCGAATGTCCACTCTTGTTGGAACATTCAAAGAAATCAATTTTCAGGGAGCTTCTTCGTGGTATAAAACCACATAATTGCAGCAACCCTCATAAGCTAAAATACTTCCATATTCTGCTGGAAAGTTTACTAGATATAACCCATATTATTATGTTGTGAAGACAGTAAGATTTGAAACAACTTGCTGCTATTGTATGGATAGGGCATCCACACAATCTTTGGGAAGCTTGCAAGGAATAGTTGAGGGTGAGTCCCTTTCCACAAAGGACAAAGTCAATTGCTTAGTTGGTTTCCTGTAACCATCTGTAGCACAGTACCAGAGTCAGAGTATGCAAAGGTGCACAGATAAATAGACTTAATAATTCCAAATGGAATGAAAATCCTGTGTGTTGTCCATTGGGAAGTGACAATTTCATGCTAATAAACTTGAACAGTGAAGTTCTAAAGAGAAAGAGAGGAACCTGGAACAGCAGTAGTCTTTGATGTTTGGCGAGCTGTCATGATGGAGGCCTTCCATTGACTGTATGCTCGGCTATTGATTGCAACTCTAGACCTTTTGAGATCAGGCACCTTCTCACAATAAAACAATGGGAACAATCAAATACATACACTTGCAGATAATAGCAACCGGGGATTCAGTGACTTTTATCTATTTATGGGGTGCTAGTAACTTTACCTTGGCATGAGACTATTATTTCCCATCTTACTGGAAAGAAACTTCAAGGAAATACACTGACCTCTAGCCCGTCTTCATCATCAACAGACTCTGAATCACTGTCTGATGTGACTGTATCATGTCTCCTTTTGCCAGGAATCACATCCAGCAACTCTGAAACAGGACAGCAGAAACAAAAACATATTAGATGCACACAAGCATCAGTTACATCATTTATAAATGTAACAGAGAATCACTCTGCAATGTGTCTCCTCCAGTATCAGTTGCTCAATGATTACTTGTTTGGTCGATTTGGAATGACCTGATTAGTAGGGTGTTCTTACATCACAATAGTAACATAAATCTCCTTGACAGACTTGGCTACTGGAAGCTGCATTAGGTGAATTTGTGTACTATTTCCTTGCATCCTCAGTGAGCATAGAACAGCACCTCGATTTTGCTGAATTGACTTTGGGTCCCTTTTCTCCTTCTCCACACCAAGAATGTCAAAGCACAGATCCAACATTGAAGTTGCTACCTGTTAGGCACAAAGGTTTGGCATAAGATGACTGTCCCATGTCTAAAGGCACCAGGACAACCTAAGCTGTTACACTGACACACAAAGCTGATAAAAATTATGAAGGCCTTGTTGCTAACTGTGGAGCACGAGGGAAGGCAATAGAATGATCAAGGAAATAGACAAATGCTGAAAAGAAGATAAAGGGATGGCATACATTTCCAAACTCTGTGTCAGAAGTGCCACATATCTCCATCAACTTCATCTTGTCCACCTTCAACTGTGAGGAAATTAAACACTTATCATTCAGAAGGGGCATGTGCAGTGGGAACCAACTCACAATACTCTGTCATAATGGAGGACAAGAAGCCACACAACATTCATTGACACAGTTGGGAACCAAGATACCAAAGGCTACAGAAATATGGACACAAAAGATTAAACCTTGTGTTTCTTGGCAGAGAGGTAGAATGCAACAGCTGTAAACACGGAGCGGCTGAAGTCTGCACTACTTCGGCGTGATATTGGCAAAGCTGCTACAAACCGCTGCTTATATCTGTATCCACAAGCACAAATCCGGTAATTGAGATAAACAGTTTATTCACATGTGCTAAGCATTCAACCCCTAAGCCTTCCTTTGCTAAGAAACTACTTGCAAAGGCTAACTGAGATTAGAGAATGTGCTGCAATGGGAGAGGATAAAGGTTGCTTACGTTTCCAAAGCCTCGTGAACTATGTTGATGAGTCTGACACAGCCAAATTGAATTGCAAGCTCCCTTATGTCCACTTTTAACCTGCACAAGTGAAGTATCCTATCAGAATTTTAGGCTTCACACAAACGTTTATACCTTAAGAATAATATATCTGAGCATAGGAGTCATCTATCTCTACACAGATGTTGGAAGCTCATCCTGACCTGTTGAGCTATAAAGATCATATTGAGCTGTTGAGAATTGACAACTTTGCAACAGATTCTAGGTCTGCATGTTCTTGTCTTCTACATATACAACTCACCTGAGCCCTAGAGCATTCTGCATAGCTGCCAAAGATCTGACATATGCCTTCTCTGATAATCCACTGACACGAATGCCCTTCTGGCGATTGAAAGAAACTTGCAGGCTGGAAAATTCAGTAAACATGTATTAGAGTCGCAACGGTGAGGAAAAGGCCATCAGATATGCTCATTTGAAGGTTGCATATCCAACATCACTGCTCAAGCTTCCCAGAGGACTCAATGCCAGTATTATCAGTGAAACAAACTGCATCTCCTTCTAGACAGTTACCCTGTATTTAGCAGGCAGTTTCAGAGTTCTGTGCACAAGGAGGCACGGTCAGAATTGTATATTTGGATATAATTGACAGAATCCAAGGATATACTATTGTCTCCAAAACATGCAAATAGATGAGTTCAAATCGCGCAGGTTGTTCAGATGATTGTATACAGTAACGATGGAGACTTACACTGAACACGCGAGCTCGAAGCAGAGCACAGACTTGCAAACTTCACCCTGAAATTAGCATCACAATCCCCAGGTCAGCAGATAGGTAAACATGTACCATCGCATTCTGGAAAATAGCTGTGCTTGATGACCTTGAAATCTTTACTTCTAATCCGCAGATATCGATCTCTCATTGCCATAAAGATCTTCCTTTCATACAGCAAACTTCTCCTTATGCAGCACTTTTGATCGTTCTCAAAGACTGCGATTTGGCTGTATGGCGATTAGGAACTGCAAGAAGAGGGAAAGAAAAAACTTACAACACCGAATGACGAGGCATTGAAGTGCACATTGCTGAGACGAAGAAGCTCTTGCGCCTTCCTCACCACTGTCACGTCCTCTGCTAGTCCTAACCTCATTCGCAATGACTTCATGTCCATTTTAACAAAATCTTATTGCCCAGGCAGGCGGAGGAGAAATTTAGAAAAATGACGACGGCAAACGGATGGAACAAGCAGAAAATGAAGCTTTAGGACCGATGTGATAAACAAAACAAGGGAGGGTGAAGAACTGAGAAGCTTCTCGGCGGAGAGAAAGAGTATCTCTTCCGGAGACAAAACGAACCAAACTGCCAAGTTTGGGGGAGATAAAGGACGCGAGAAAGATCGGCAGAAAATGAAAGAGATGAACAATAACACGTGATGTAGAGGCAAGTGTGGAAAGTGGCGGGGAAAGAAAAAGGAACAGAGAGAAGCGCGGGAGTCTAGCCATGGCGATGGCGGGAGACAGAGCGACGATGATGACGACAAAGAGCGGGAGACGACGACGACGACGACGACGACGACTGTGTCCACTCACGTTCCCTCCATTTCTCTTCAAAGAGAATCTACCGTTCTTTCGTAGATTTCATCTTTCTAGATTTTCCGGAAAGGAAACTTTGAATCACCTACCCGTGTCGGTTCTTCGGTTCTCTTCGACTAGAATCTACCATTTCTTGTAGATTTCAACTTTATAGATTTTCTGAAAATGAGAACTAGGTACTTACTTTGATTTACCCTACCCGCCCTTCCGGCGCGGCTTCTTCGATTTTCAAAACTGTTACTGGATATAGCCAGTCAGTTGTTCGCAGGGATGAACTGCAGGTTCTGCACCTCCTTTTGGATGGGACACTTCCTTCTCCATTTTGTGGTCTTGCCATTTTGTGCAGACTCTAGAGGCCCACCGCCCTGCTCGTTTTTTGTAAGTGTATTTGCAGATACCATTATAGAGCATAAAAACTCACGGGCATTTTGAAAACCGGGATTTCTGTTTTATGAAATGCTCACGGTCCCTGTTTCTTTTTTTTCCATGAGACTCAAGTGGGCACCAGTCGGGTATCTGCTGGGTATCAAGAGAAAAAACATAAAAATGAGTGACAGAGCTTTACGCCATGCAATATCCTCCAGCAGCGGTGTTCCAAAATTAAAAGGCCACCAGCCTCCAGCCTTGGGGATTACCCTACACAAAACTTATACTCAGCTGGCTGAAATGAACCATGAACTCGTACTCCAAATCTTCTGTGCACACTATGGAAGACACTTGCCCTTGTCTCAAGCGTGTCATGCCATGCTCCCAGGGCTTTCGCTGTACTTGCTAAAATCAGAACCTGAACTGGACCATACTACCTACCAATCTCTTGTTGGAATTGAACTTAGAACCTGAACTGGACCATACTACCAATCTCTTGAACCATGCAACCTAGCCTCCAGCTTGAACCCAAACCAAACATGATTTCTATTACAGTCCTTTACATTCGTTCCAAATCAAGCATTTTCCCCCTTTTTCAATTTTGTTATGTTGAAGTGGTGATCATTCATGAGACAATTTAGCTAAATCTAGCTATAAACAAAATATGGAAGTAACAATATTCAAGCATCCTTCTACATTGTTTGTTGCCTACTAGAACTTAACACAAAAATGTAATGATGTTTTTAAACACATTTTGAAATCTAGAAACTAGAAAACCCAAAAAAATACTTTTTTTTATTTGTCAAAACAAAGTCCTCATCTAGCAAAATTTTACCTTTCAAAATTACACTGCTCTACATAGTTAATCAATATTTGTTTCAAAAAGCTCTTACATACAAACAAGCAAGATGTAACCATGTGGTCAAATTTTAACAATTTAATAGTATACAAATTTTTGATCTTGGGGCTATGTGTAGTTTAGATGGATTGAGACCCCATTCAAAAAGGGATCATATTTTGAAAACTACTAAAGCCAAAGAAATAGGAATTTGAAAAACCTTACTCAAAATTGCACTATGGTTCTAACAAATTAGAGTTAGCTGGATGATAAAAGCAATTTTGTGGTTGAGAATTAATTGCAAAATGCTATACTTATTTTAGCATCTTTGACGCACTCCCAGGTCCCTTGTTGAATCCCACTTGAGGGTCCAACTATGTAGAGTTGCGGAAAGTTGGGACTTAAGGGGCGCTCCCGTCTTCCAGCACTAAAAGGGGGTAGAAGGGCGTGCGAGAAGTCCCGAGATTAGACTAGGAAGAGGGACTAGATTATCAAGTTCGAATCTGCATCCAAAACCAACCACAAGAAGGTTAGTTAGCATTCGGGAACACCCTTGGGTGTTAGGACAAGCCACGGGCACTTGGACACACAAGACTCACCACGGCCCGGACTCAGGGGAAGCCACCACCTTCCCCCATATAATATTCTGTGCAGCTCTCCACTGAGGCTACATTCAAATGGCTCTTTTTCCTAGGACTCCCAAGTTGGAATCCCGAAACTGTCCCGAGTTGGAGTCCCGGAGCTTTGACAGTTCATATCTCCCAACTGCAGAATCGAATCGCAACAAGGTCTAAATCAAAGTTGTAGCTCTCCTCGAGAGCTTTCTAACGCCGTGTCGCACTCTAGAATCGGACATCGGGAAAAGGTCGATTCCCGACTTTTAGTGGTCGGAAGTCAAATTGTCAATTTGACTCCCGGCCTTTCTTTTGCCCATAACTTGTGCTGCAAATGTCCAAATGGCTCATGCGAGGCCATTTTGGACATCTACACTTTGAGATCTTTTCAATGACATAAAAAGCGCACCAATGCGAGGAGATTTGACTCCTCAAATCTTCTCCTGAGTTTTTGAAAGTTCCGGAGGACTCCAAGTCTCCCACTTTTGGGAGTGGGAGTTGCATTCTCCCACTTTGGGAAAAGTGGGGTTGCGACAATCTTTCAATGTTATTTTTCTTCCCTCAAAATTGGATCATTGGAACCACTGCGTCCCCATGGTTTCACAATTTCTTTCTATTCCAAATTTAATGAACATCATGATTGTAGATTTTGTCATAATGCACATTATCTCTCACTTTTCACAAATGGTATAACAAAATGTTGATTCAAAGTTGAAAACATAGTTTAAAATATGATTGTGCATGTATAGATCAAGATTGGGGAAGATTTGTGCTAAAAAAAACTATTTTATGTAGCATGTCAAATTATGTAATTGTTTTGTATTTAGTTTTGGAAAATCAATCTCATAGTGTGATTTTTATCAAATGTATGATTGGATTTGCTTTACAATTGAAAACATAATCAAAAAATAAATGTGCACATGTACAAACTAATTTTAAGCAAGATTTTGAACTCTAATGCATAGATATGATGTTAGTTTTTGTAATTTGGAAAATAAGTTGGAATTAGAAAGTTTTTAAATTAGCATGTAAAAGTAAGTTGAAAGTAAATTTTTAAAATCAAGTAGATTTTGAAATCTACATTACAACGTGGTTTTTTGTTAAGTCCTTGTGAAGTATGTTCTAACAATTTGAACTTGGAACAAATCTTTGATGGGTGGGTTAAGAATTTACAACGGTCTTTCTATTCTAGCCTAACCTAAGTATATTTGATCGAGTGTTTTGTTTCAAAGGCTCCCCAATCACAAATTTATCAATCAATAAACAAGGATTTTTTTGTCTACTTTTAAAACTTATTTGTTTTCAATTTTAAAACCTCTCAAGTGTTTTGCTATTGGCATCCTTTACCCAAAAAATTCCATTTCTTTTCATGAACAAGTTTTTCTTTTATGGGACCTCTTCCTTCAAGTCTCATGATATAAAAATAATCATAATTCATTAAAAACAATACCTTAGCTAACTCCTTATATTAAAAATCTTTTAACATCTACATTTGGACAATAGTCCTAAATTATCATAGTCATTAAAACCAATTTTGGTGTGATGTTTTTTTCTTCGAACAAGTTTGAATGAGAAAAAAATAATTTATTAATGAAGTGCATTGAAACTTTCCTAATGTATATATTTTTAATTTTTCAAAGTTTTAAATGACATGATCATTATAAATTTTTATCCTTGAAAAAAAAATTTAATTAATTTTTTGCATGTATTTTTTTATCAATCACATGTTTAGGATATTCATAGGTTGGTTTATTAATGTTTATGATTAAAAGCATAAGGGATAACTATAGGATTTATGGTTTGATAATTGTTAAAACTAAAAAAAAAAAATTGTTAATGTTAAATTATGAACTCTCAAACACCGCTTTTGAACCACCTAACCATGTTTTCACCCTTTTTACCTCCACATTGTGCTTCAAGCCATGTTGCCACTTTCACCTTCATTTTTTACTCCTTGCATATCATAGTTGCATGTGCTAATTTTAATGCAAGTTTTGAAAAAAAAATTGTTGATTCAATGTGCTTTCTCATTGAACTTAGTGTGCTGATGTTGAGTTTTTTGTTCAACTTTTCATTTTGTGTTAAGTTGAACGCAAAGGGCTTAACAAAAGAATAAAAAAGTTGAATTAATTGTTCAGCAGCAACAACAAGCACAAAGAAAAGTGGAAACCTCTAAGGTTTTACTAAAGGACAACTTGTCAAAGGCAATAAAAGGAGATGACCTCATCACAAATTTAAGCATGCGATGAATAAATAATGAAAATTGTGTGAAGTTTGTTCGTTAATAGGTTTGTACATTTTACACACAAATTTCTTGCATTGAAAACACGTTTGACACATTAATAAATGTGTTGACAAATGAAATATGAACCTATGAATGAATGAATGTCACACAAATTTTGCATCTTGCAATAAATCCATATGTCAAATGTGTTTTCAATGCACAATATTAGTGTGTGAAACATATAAATAATGAATGAACTAATTTTACACAATCTCCATTTTTAAATATTGAAATGCTAACTTTGTGATGTTATTTCACGATATACAAGTGAACAGTTGGAAAATTGAATAAAAATTATTATAATGAAGAAGCAATTGATGTGTTTGGGAAGGCAGCGAATTGCAATTCACAACAATTGGGAAGCATGGAGAAAAGAGGGGGTTCTCCATTTTGGCCAAAACCAATCTTACACCCAGCTTGCCCTATTGATGCAAATTCAAATATTGTCATCCTTGTTAAACCTTATGGGTTTTGTAAAGTTTGGTACAGCTACTATGACATAGTAGTCACTTCATGTAAACACACATACCACCCTTTTTGTCTAGCTAAATTATTCAAGAATGAGAATAAATGTTATGTTTGTGGATAATCACTTCACCCGGGCTAGTGGACCAGCTTTGGATTTTGCACAAAAGAAAAAAAAACTCCACACACATGCTGTAAATTTACAATTAGATGAATTAAAAGAGGAGTTAAACTCCTTGCAAGAAGAGGTGAAATTATCTTGGATGTCTAGTGAGTTCTACACATCTTTGTTGAATTGATTTTGAAAGACTTGGATAGAAAAAAATTGTTTAATTGGTGGGTATTTGAATAGTGCCAATGAGCAATAACTATTTGATTTGGGGTGTTGTGAATGCTTATGAAAATAGTCTTTTGATTTGCATTACTTGCCTAATACTAAGGTTGAAAATCAATTCCATGCTTTGTGGTGCTATCAGTGTTTGCAAAAATCACCTTTTTGATCATTAATGCTTTTGATGCTATGAGGAATCAATTCTATGTTTTGAGGTTTTATCAGTGCTTGTGAAAAGCACAACTTTCATTTGTAATGTTTTGGATGCTAAGGAAAATCAATTTTTATTTTTTTTGGTGCTATTAGTGCTTATGAAAAGTACCTATTTGATTTGTAGTGCTTTGGATGCTAAGGAAAACCAAAGCTATTTTTTTGGTGTTATTGGTGCTTGAAAAAATCACCTATTTGATTTGTGGTGCTTTAGATGTTAAAGAAAATCAATATGTGTTTTATGGTGCTATCAGTGTTTGTGAAAAACACCTATTTGCTTTGTAGTGTTTTGGATGCTAAGGAAAATTAATATGTGTTTTCTGGTGCTACTAGTTATTGTGAAAAACACATTTTTGCTTTGTAGTGCTTTTGATGTTAAGGGTAATCTTATGTTTGTTGGTGTTATCAATGCCTATGATAAACACCTTTTTCATTTGTACCATTTTGGATGCTAATCAAAAGTAGTTTTGTGGTCTATTATGCTTTGGCCAAAACTTAATTAGAACACCCCTTCAATTTTTATAATGCTTTTGGTGTGCCATTATGCTTGTGGTGCTTGTAAAAATAATGGACTGCAATTTGCAACACTAATTTGGGTGCTTAGCAAAAGTAATTGCTTCATGCATACAGACAATTGTATGGCTATAATTTTGAGGCGTTTAAACATATTTGAAGCAAGGACCATTGAACTTGTTTTTTCCTTCCTTACATTATGAATTTGTTTGAATTTTGAATCTATCATTGTGGTTCTTACATGTAGGTAGCATACTACAATTCAAGCATATTGAATATGGGTCAACTGGTTCCACCTACCTACAAAACTAAAGGTTAAGCCTTGGAACACTTAGCAGCAGCCCATTGGGCTTCAAGTCCTACAATGGAAAAACAATTAACACACCACCACTACTACAAAATGTGGGTGTAATTCACTAGTCCCTATTCACTAGACCAATGGATTCATTCAAAATCTAATGAAATTACGTGGCGTATAGGGACACCTTTTATTGTAGTGCACCTTCCTCTCCTAAGGTCCATGATGAAGTTAACTCACCACTAAAAGCACATATTGCTATAGGTGTTGTAGCCTTACAACCTAAAAAGGCCCTCACAATGCACAATGGTAAGGTTCCCATTTGATGGAATATATTTGCATGCCATGAGTTTTTAGTATAAACATTAAAATTTTTACATCACGTTAACAATAATTTGTTTCTTTTGGAGATTATTATAATGTACACTAGAAAATGTGAACTTCAAATTATGATCCATATTTGTGGCTATGCTTGCAACTCTTGTTCATAATTGTTTTTTGTTAGCCATAACATTTTGATCCACATTACATCCATGTAGATGTGCCAAATTCAATGGTACAAACAATCAACATGGGGCTAAAGGTTGGAGGTCAAGTTACAAAGGAGGTGGAAAAAGACATTGTGCCATTAATACCATGCACCACAAATCTAGTGTAGCATAGAAAACCATTATCTCACAATTTGGATTTAGTTCTTAACAATCCAATGGAGGTGGTGGCCATAGGTTAATAGGCAACTTTCTTAATGTAACTAAAGATTATATTATGGACATTTTGTTTATTATTTGTAGACATAGCCCACTATATTTAGATTTTTTTACTTAACACTTTTCTAAATTATGCTATAATCTTATAAACCCATGTATGGATTTCAAAGCCTGTGGATTAGTTTCCTTTGTCTATTACAAGGCTTGACAACAACAAATAAGATAATGAAAGGGAAGTTACTAGTCCCATTTCCAATGGCAAGGCATCTATTACAAATGAGGTTTGTGGATAGAAACTTAAATACTCATTTGCAAAAGATCCCCATAAGCAAAAGCTTTGAAAGAATGCCCAAAGTATTCATTTGAAAAGCAAAAAGCTCCTATTGCACATTCCCCGCCATGAAGGAAAAAGGCTTATGGTCGTGAATTGCAAAAAAATGCAATAACATTGTTAGCCATACTTGATCATGAATTGGAGGGAAACACCAAGGGCAAGGGCAAGGATGCATGGGCCCCAAAACCAAAGGAACTAAAGAAAAGTTGTGGTTTAGTTCTACAGAAACCCGTATCCATTAGAAGGCTCAAAGTAGGGATTAGGACAAGGGGGTTGCAGTTAACTACACTACTTGTGACAAGTTGAAGCCTACATGAAGTGAAGAAAATTGGACCAATTTGGAGTAGGCTTGGTCATGTACAATTTTTTCTGCAAAGGGTTAGTTTCTGGTTACTTTGTTTTATTCAACTTGACATGCAATTGACTTATTCCAAGTACTAAGGGCAAACATTTTGGAAAATAGTTTGTTGTTTTGGTAGCACATTTCAAATTTGTATTTTGCTCACACACATTCACATATATGTGTTTTGTTTCAAACATATATGAATCCTAATTTCAAGTAGCAAATAATACATTTTGACAAAATTAAACACATAATTACCTTGGTAACTAGTTATGAGAATGGCTTTGAAAAAAAAATGCAATTGTTGCCTTAAGCAAGTACTCCCAATATCTAGATTTGTTGAGAAATTCTAAGTTTAATTGAGATTTCCAACATAACTTTCCAAGGGAACTTTGGGGCAGTTGATAGATGTTTCAAATAGACTTCAAAACTTTCCAATAGAAATTTCCTACACAACTTTGCATGGGCAACAAACCTTTCCAATAGAACGTCATCTAGAAATTCTCATGTAGATGGTGAGTTAAATGATTCAAAGGAGAGTGTGAATGAAGAGTCAAAAGTCCCTTTAGTTACTATGTCCGAAGCTCGGATGGCCAAGAAAGCTTTGAAAACACCTCACAATAACAATGGAGTACAAAGATCCACACGAGTCAAATACCCTGTATAAATATTAACATATGATGGATTTGTAGCTCATCATTATGCATACATGGTGAGAGTTATATAAGAGGTTGAACCCACATGTTTTGAACAAGCAGTTGGAAACCCTAAGTGAGATAATGCCATGGATGAGGAGATGGCAATGTTGGATGCTAATGCTACTTAAAATCGGTAGTTTTACCAAAGGACATGAAAACAATTAGGTGCAAATGGGTGTACAAAATCAAGCATAATGCAAATGGATCTGTGAATAGATACAAAACACGATTGGTTGCCAAAGGTTATGCTTAAACTTATGCCATAGACTATGAGGAAACTTATAGTCCAATTGCAAAAATGATGATTGTAGAACAATCATTGCTATGGCAACAACAAAAGGATGGTATTTACATCAAATGGATGTGAAGAATGCCTTTCTTCATGGAAACTTATAGAAAAAAGTGTACATGGAACAACCACCTGGTTATGTGAACCAAGGACATCTTAACTTGGTTTGTAAGTTGAAGAAAGCTTTGTATGGCTTGAAGCAAGCACCTAAAGCTTGGTTAGACAAGATAGGTTAGTGTCTTGTCAAAAATGGATTTTAAACATCCAATGTAGATTTTTCAATCTATGTGAAAAAGACAAATCGTGGGATTATAATCATAGTCATTCATGTTGATGACTTGATTGTCACATGAGATAGTGATGTAGACATCTCTGATTTCAAGAAACTTTTGAAACAAAATTTTGAGTTGAAGGATTTGAGAGATTTGCGTTACTTCCTCGACATTGAGGTAATTCAATCCCCTAAAGGGATATGGTTATTACAAAGGCAATATGCCTTGAACAAATTGTCCAAATATGGGATAATGGGTTGCAAACCCATTTCAATTCCATGGGAGCAAAATGTGAACTTAAGTGCATATGAAGGTGACCTTGTGGAGGATATCACTATGGATAGACGCATAATGGGGAGTTTGATTTACATGACCATCACAAGGCCAGATTTGAATTATGTAATTGGAACGGTGAATCAATTCATGCAAACACCATGCAAACCACATTTGGATGGAATGAAGCACATATTGAAATACATAAAACATACTTTATAGTATGGAATTTTTAATGAAACTAAGAACAAGTTACTAGTACATGGATACTGACGTGCTCTCAAGTCCCTAATTAACCCCAAGTTGGGACTAAGTTTCTCAAGTTGCGGAATTATGGAGGATTCGGGGCACACTCCCAGCTCTCAAAACTAAAAGGGGTAGAGGGGCGTGCTGGAGCTCCGGGATGGGACTAAGAAGAGGGACAAGCTATTCACTCACTCGAACCTACAACAAACCAACCAACAAGTTGGTTAATTCGCATTCTGGAGCACTTTTGGTGCTAGGACAAGCCATGGGCAACCCTAAACTCACTTGACTCACCACGGCCTGGACTCGGGGAAGCCATCACCTTCCCCCATATAGTATTCTCTGTGCCTCTCCGCTGCACTTGCATCCGAATGGCACTTTTTCTCAAGACTCCCAAAGTGGAGTCCCGAAACTGTCTTGGTTTGGACTCTCGAGACTTTGAGCATTCATAACTTTTTGCTCCAACCTCCGATTGGGACAAGGTCTAAAGCAAACTTGTAGCTCTACTTGAGAGTTTTTCAATGGTATGTTGCACTCCACCTGCACACACCGGGATTGGGTCGATTCCTGACTTTTAGTGGTCGGGAGTCAAATTGCCAATTTGACTCCCGACCCTTCTTTTGACCATAACTTGTGCTACATATGTCCAAATGGCTCATGCGAGGCCATTTTGGACATTTACACTTCAAGACCTTTCCAACGGTATAAAAAACGCTTCAATGCAAGGTGTTTTGACCCCTAAAATTGCATTATGAATTTTTAAGAATCCCGGAGGACTCCCAAGTCCTATTTTTCGGGAGTGTGAGTGGCGACTTCACACTTCCCTCAAAGTGGGGTTACGACATATACACAGAAGATGATTGGGATAATAATGTTTTGAGATAAAAGATCAACTACTGGTTTCATGTTTTCTTTTGGAAGTGGTGTTGTTAGTTAAAGTATTATGAAACAATCAACAATTGCACTATCAAACATGGAAGAAGAGTATAAAGGCATAGCAATTGTTGCATGTGAAGTAGTTTGGTTACAAAAACAACTCTTAGATTTAGGACAATTAGTGGATGTTCTTGTTGTCATTTATTGTGATAACATTAGTAGGATATTACTTGTTAACAACTTGATTTATCATGCTAGGACAAAACACATTGAAATGCATTATCACTTTACTAGAAAAAAATTCTAGCAAGAGAAATTAACCTTATTCGTGTCAATACTGAGGATCACATTGTTGACATTTTCACAAAATTTTTAAGTATAAATAAACTAAGGAAGTTTTTAAGAAAATTTGTTGTACTAGAAATGGATTTGAAGTTGAAAGTGCAACCCGGGAGTTACATTTACACTCTTGGGAGTGTAAAAGAGTGTGAAGGAATGAGCCCACACACTTTTAAATGGATTCGCATTTTGGGAATTAGAGTCCTTATGGAGTTTCAAATCTTCAAAGTGTGATTTTAGGGGTCAAAATTCATTAAATTGAAAACTTGCTTATACCATTGGAAAGTTTTTAGGACATAAATGTCTTAAATGTGTTCACATGATCCATTTGAGTATTTACAACATAAGTTATGGTTGAAAGAAGGGCTAGGTGTCAAAGTGTCAATTTGACTCCCAATCACTAAAAATCAGAAATCGCCTTAAATTACGTACATACAAGTGGCATGTTAGATATTATTGGAAAGTTCTCGATGAAGGTTACAATTTTGTTTTGATTTAATTTCGATCAAAAGTTTGCACAAGAACTTATGGGCCTTCAAAATGGCAAGAGGCCCCATGTCAATAATTTTAGTATTCTTGACTTGGAAGTTTCTAGAAAATTCACTTTTGGGTGTAACCCCTATGGCTCGTCATAGAGAATACCATAAAGGGGAATGTCGCAACTTTAACATTGGGTTTGTGACTACATGTGGAATTTAAGGGTTTACAAGGCCAAAAAAATGTGTTTAAGTGTGAAACACACTCTCACAAATGAAGGAGAGTGCAAGGAATGGAACCCAAGGATTCATGAGTGGACTCCCAAATGCACTCCCAATTTGGGAGTTGCATTCGTGTGGGAGTCATGAATGTTCATAGCCTTGGTTGGAAAGGGAAAAAAACACCAAGTTGGGCCCCCATGACACCTTTCATAAAGTGCTTAGAGTGCCCTTGCATTGTTCATTTAGACCTAATTTGCATGAGTTATGATAAAAAAAAAAGGTGGGAGTCAAATTGGGAATTGGATTCTTGACCATAAACCCTTAAATGCAGTGGTCAAATGAGCTCCAATTAGGGCATGCTATACATCGTTGGAAAGATCTTTTTGAGGGTTATAAGATATTTCCCTTGCATTTTCAAAAGAAAACTTGATTTAAGAAAGATATGAATGTGCAAAATTTTGGGACATCAAAAGACTAAGTTTTGGGACTCCCATTTAGGAGTCCCAGGGAAAAGTGACATTTGGATGTAGTCCCTGCAGAGAGGCACAAAACATATTATAGGGAGGGGAGTGGTGTTTTTTCCCAAAGGTTGTGGGCCATGTAAAGCTTATGCTTGAAATTGTCCTTATTAAGTTCGTCGCACCACTTCCTTTCAACTTGCATTAACTGCTTTCTTTTTTTGGTTGTGCAAGCTGATCTCAATTTGAACTCTTGTTTGTGAGTTCATCTTAATCCCATCCCGTAGTTCCAACACACCCTCTCACCCTTGAAGTGTTGCAAGGTAGGGAGCATGCCCCAATTTTTATTTTTTTTCCATTATTTCATCATGGGACACACATTTGTGTCCTTTAAAAAGTTTGGGGGCATGTCAAGGAAGGTGGTGTCTTCCCCCAAGTCTAGGCCATGGTGAGTTTTGTGAGTTAATGTGTGCTCGTGGTTTGTTTGTGCACCAAAGTGCTCCAACTATACACTAACCAACTTGTTTGGTTTGTGTAGGTCCATATGAATAATTGTCTTGTTTGTCACTCATCCTAGTCCCCCTCCCAGAGCTTTAACACGCCCTTCTTACCTTCAAAGTGTTGTGAACTAAGGAGTGTACGCCAATTCCTTCTTTTGTTTTTACTTTCAAATTCACATTTGAATCTTTCAAAGAATTTGGGGGTGTGTCAATAAAGACTAATGGACTATGACCTATTTGGCATTCATTCATTCAATGGTCATGAATAAAAGTTTGATAGACACTACTAAAAAGGTTTAGAATGGGAGAAAGCAGAGTTTATTGTGAAAAGAAGAAAATAGTTACATGGTTTAAGGGAGAGTTAATAACGAGAAGAAAAAATAATTGCAAAGCTAGGTGCATACGTAATAATAATTAAAGCATCATAGAATTCTATATGTTGGTAGAAGTTGTTAAATGATGAACATGTTAATGAAGTTCTTATAATGGGTTATCTCAAAGAAAATGCATAATAATATATAGAAGCTTGTAAAAGACAAGTTTCAAATTTGCAATAATTCTATAAGTATATATACTACACAATGAACAGAACAAATTCTTTGAAAGATGTAGAAGAATATTGATTCCAAAGAGGGAGGTCCAGGGAAGAGAAAGCATTGCCATAGACACAACTAGACACCAATTAGGCACAAAACCAAAATGGCACCAAAGAATATGTAAGGACTTCTTAGGATTCAAAAGCAATTAGTAGGTGTGGGACCCCCACAATTTCAAATTTGATCACAAGAAGAAACAAATGTGTAATATTATATGTTCTAACATTTTCAAACCATTTTTTTTTTGGAAGGAAATTGAAGAATTTGAAGGAAGATGATGAATAGATTTATCTCAAGAAATAGAATAGGATGTGTGCATACTAAGCTAGTTTGTGCTTGAAAGAACTAAATATTTGGTAGAAAATATTCTAATTTTGTAAATGGACTTAAGATTTTGACGAGGCTTAATGTTTCATTCTACAAGGAATCAAAGCAAAAAGCTCTAGAAAAAGTCAAGGACAAAGCACAAAGCTCTTGACTATTGATGGCTCTATAAAAAGGGAGGATTTTAGGGTTTCCATTTTAAGAATACTTGTAATGAAATATTGTATATAAGGAGAGACACATAGAGAGTGACTTCCTTTTGCATTGTTTTGTGAAGGGGGAGGAGATCGAGGGAAGCTCAAGAGTGTTGGAGTCAATTGAAGAAACATCCAACTTCAAAGTACGTCTTTTTTTCTTCAACTTGTTTTTCTTTGTTTCATTTTGTTTTAAATTTCTTTCCTTTCATTTCCAAGATAATCTAAACATGAGCTTGGATTCTTGGGAGGAAAGATAAGTTGAGCTTGAGCTCAATCATGCAACAATGCGTGGTCAAACTTAAGCTCGACCATCTTATTTTCTTCATTTTTTTTGTTTTATAATTTTTTGTTTTTTGTTTTGTAAGTCTACAAGAGAAGGAGCATGCAAGCTTGAGCTCAACTATGCAAGAATGTGTGATCAAGCAATAGCTTGGCCCGTTTGTTCTTTTTGGTTCCTATAAGTGTTTTAGTGAGAATCCAAGTTGTAGTTCAAATTTTTGTAGAAAAACAAATTGAGCTTGAGTTCAATTGTGCAAGAATGCACAATTGAAGTTAAGCTCAACCTTGTTGACTGTGAAGAACTTGGGTTCTTCACAGCCATCAGTGCCAACTTTCAATGTTGAAAGTTGGCACCCAACATTGTGAAGAACCTAGGTTCTTCATGCTCATGTTTTTTTTTTTTTGGGGTCAATTATAGGAAAAGTTGCCGAATGTGAGCTTGGCCACATAACAACCTGCAATTGAGCTCAAACTTTGCCTTTATTTTCATGTGTTGTTGTGAAAAACTAAGCTACAACTTAGATTTTTGTTGCATAAAAGGCCAATCATGAGCTTGGTTGCGCAAGAATGCACAACCAACCTCACATTCAATTATGTAAAAATGTGCAACCCAATTCACGTTTGGTTGTTCTAACTATGAAAAACATGGGTTCTCCATGACCATTGGCACCAACTCTTGGTGCCAAGAGTTGGTGCCCATGTCCATGGAAAACCCATGTTTTTCTAGGTTATTTTTTTAATTTTTTGGTCTTTTAAGTTTGCTACAGGACAAATGGTCAAGCTTGAACTCAACCTTTCATGTTTCTGTGACCAAGCTTAAGCTTGACCACTTTTTGATTAAAATTTTTTTTTTGCAAGTTGTGTTTCCCTAAAGAGTTTAAGTTCTTCACTGCTGTTGACGCCAACTCTTAACATTGAAAGATGGTGCCTATGGCCATGAAGAACCCAACTTTCACCTTTGTGTTGTTTTATTCATTTTGCATGTACTTTTGTTGGGATCTAAAGAAGCACAACTTGAAATTATGGATGTTAGATAGGTATGCTTTGACTTTCAAGAAAGTCTTCTTATTGATTTCTTTTTTTTCTTCTCAACACATTAATGTGAAAAATCCATGATTTCTAGGCTTCTAGAGTTGTGGAGATGTTGGACAACCTGTCTTTTGATAGGATAATTGAAGCTATCCAGGGTACAATATTAACATCACATCAATTTTGAAGAAGTATAAAATGCTTCCCAAGGGTAAGGCTAGGATAAACATCCTTCTTTGTAAGATGATATTGATGCATGTAATTTGCCCTACCTTGAAATTGATGTTTTCAAAATGGAGCAAGCCTTCCACCTTAGATACTGCAAGGGCGACAAGGTCTTTTATGTGTTTCCATTGAACTAGAAGGGAAATGACAAGTTCATTAATGATCATGAAGTCGGTTGGAATCGCCATTGGAGGTTCAAAAAATTAGAGGTTTGAAGACTTCCTGTTGGCTAATCCTGATTTGAAATCTTTCTCTAGACATATTTTTTCGTGTGGGATGGCAACCACAGGTTACAAACCTAGATGCCATATATTCTTTGTGTCCATGGTGATGATGTTTTATGGCATATCTCCATGGACTCCATTTTGATGGACACCTCTCATGGGTTGTTTGAACTTTTGACAACCATGATAGACTTGAACAAGTAATTCATTAACTTTTATCATTGATTTGAAAACTTGCATTTTAATATGTTGTAATTAAATGTTCCATGTTCTCAGCTTTGGTTGTTTGAAAATTATTTTATGTGGGAAGGTTTGTGGAGCTAGATCATGTTCAACATAGCTTCATTAATGAATTGTTTTGAATTGAGTCCATTAGTATCGTAACTCTGGAACAATTCTAACAAGTTCTGCCTGCATATGTGTATAAGAGATGCCAAAACAAGTTTCAAAAGACTTGGCATTTTCTTATTTTTGAAACATTCTTCAACTACATGTATAAGGTGAGCCAAATTATGTTCCTTCCTATTCTATTTCTATATTTTGCCTCCTTGCTATTACTTGGTCACATTTTTCACATGCTTCAACCTTTTGAATTTTTTTCGTGGCACGAAATTTCAATTATTAGAAATGTCGCTGTGAAGATGTACTATGAGGAGTTCCCCTTGGAGGCTAATCACTCCCACACAAGCTAAAAGAGCGAATGGAGAAAGTAATGGAGCAAGTTAGGAAGGACCACTACTTTGTTTTTTGTAAGCACTTTCATGTGTGTGATCTTGCCCTTGGCATGGATTTTTTCAAGGAAATCCCAAGCTCACTATGACATGAACTTTGAATTGGAGATGCTCACAGAAAAGCTATAGATGCTAGCTTATGCATGCGTATCTCTTGAGCAGAAGATTTCTTGGCTCAAGTAATCAAATGAATTAGGTGTTTTTTGAAAAACTAATAAATTTCTTACGTTTGGTTTTTCTGATGCTTAGGGTGATAAGTGGTTCCACAAGGCCACATTCTAGCATCAAGCGGACATCTTAATTCAATTTAGTCTCTGGATATTCCCTATTTTTCTTAATTATTTTGATTCTAATATTTATTCCTTGTTTCATGTAGTTGGAGGTGGAAGCCCTCAAGTTCTATGATTCTACAGTCTTTGACTTGGTATTAACTCAGAGATGTTTTTGGAGTTGTCTCTCTTGCCCGCTATATCTAGGGGTGGAGGCAATCCATTTGGGAGTTTGGGTTTTTTCAAATTTTGAAACCCAGAATGGAATTTGGAGAAGCAAAAGCTAGGAGCAACAAATTGGGGCAAAGGAGGTTTTAAAGAGAATGTTCTACATGTAAACATCATACACTTCCTCCTTGTGTAGTTTTGGGCCTCATTTTGTAAAACATGGATATCGATCCAACTCATTGTGTAGAACATGGATATTGGTCCAACTTTCGGTGTCGAGAGTTTGACAATTAGTAGTTTGATTTCTATATTCATGGTATAATCTTCAGTCTTCATCCTCCTACCTTTTTCTCTCTTATATAATCCATTTTTAAGGCAAGTATTTATACTGCATTCTTCTCCAAGTTGGGATGATTAATTGATTGCCACACCTCTTTAAGATTTGGTGTGATCCCAAGGCAAACAACTCTATGTTCCGCAAAGACCTTCTCAAGGATTTGAAGCACCTTCAAACTCCTTAAAAGACTCAAATGCGAACCCAAAAATGAAAACCACGGAAGAAAAAATAGTTGGGATACGCTCCCTAGCTTGCAGCACTTTGGGGGTAAAAGGGGCATGCAAGAGTTTTGGGATGGGACTAGGACGAATGACAAGTGGGTCAACTATTCATACAGACCTACACAAATCAAACAACAAGTTGGTTAGTGCGTAATTGGAGCACTTTTAATGCACGGACGAACCATGAACATACACAGATTCATAAAATTCACCATGGCCCAAACTTGGGAGAAACCACCACCTTCTCCCTTATAGTATTTTATGTGGTTAACCACAAGGGCTGCACCCAAATGTCATCTAGTCCTGAGATTCCCGAAATTGGGAGTCCTGAAATTTTTGAGATTCTCAAAATTGGGATTCTTGCAACTTTGGAAGCCCATAACTTTTTTTTAGACCTTTAATTGAAATGAGGTTTAAAGAAAAGTTGTAACCCTCATCAAGAGCTTTCCAAAGATATGTGGCACACCACCTACATGCATGTAATTCAAGGCAATTTTTGACTTTTAATGGTTGGGAGTCAAAATGACACTTTTACTCCTAGCCTCTTCTTTCGACCATAACTTGCGTTATAAGTACTCAAATGGGTCTTAAAAGCCCATTTTAGACATCTAGGTTTCAAAAGCTTTCCAATGGTATAAGGAACTTTTCAATCCAATGATATTTGACCCCTAAAATTGCTCTCTAAAGATTTGAAAGTCCATTGAAACTTTAACTCCCAAAGTGGGAGCCCACTTGGGAGTGCGTGGGTTCATTCCTTCACACTCTTGATCATACACTCCTGAAAGTGTGAATGTGATTCCTGGGTTGTATTCTTGGCTTGCACCTTTCTAAGCTCTCGCTTTCGTTGCAAGCCCAAGGTTAGGGTCGCAACAGAATTGGTCATTTTCACACCTCTTGACTATGGTTGGTACCTTGATTGACCAAAGGACAACACTCCATCATCAAAAATCACCCTTCACGAAAGAATTGAGCTTGGGTTCCAATTTGCACTTCAGGTGCCCTTGATTACTCCAATTGAAACATCTAAAAATAAAGGTAGGAGGAAGGGAAAGGAGTAGTTAAAGAAATTAAAAACACTCTAGACACGATAGGGGATATATGTCAAGGTTCCTCTGCATGGGAGTATTCCATTTATGCAAATTGTGCCTCCTCGAGGTTCTCTAAAGGTGGTGGTTCCTTTTCCTCCACATTACAACCCCACCCCACTTAATTTCTAATGTAGTTTCGTCTAGTAGGCCAACTAGATGGCATTGCACTACCCTTCCATTTTCTTGGTCGACCATTGCCTCACAAAGGTAAAAGACCGGGAAGTGGCTTAAAGAATTCGTTAGAATTTCAAAATTCATTCACCAAGTTGTTCCCTTCTTAATGCATTTTTGATCCTTCCTTCATGTAATCGATTACTAGTTTTTAAATTTCATCCTCTCCACATTTGTAGGCAACTATTGAAGGCAAGGTGAGCCTTTTCCTTGTTGATGTTCTAAAGGAACTTCCCATACCATTTGTTTAAGCTTCCCTGATAGAGATTTTTGTTTGGAACATGCTAGTTGAAGACTATGTGGTCTTTGTCTTTGACTTTGGAAACAAGTTGCTAGTGATTAATGGGGTAGTCTTACTTTTCCACCTTGATAATCTTTGTGTTCTGAGGGAGATCAAATCATATTTGGAATGCTATAGCTTCCAAATTTGGATGAAGTGGGCAATTGCTAATTCTTTACCACTTACTAGCTCGGAGGACTTTTCCATGAAGGTATTGATAAAAGAATTTCCCCTTTTCTAGTTTCCAATTTTTTGCTTCTCCCCCTTTTCATTGTTCTTTCTTTTGGAGTGACACAAACCTTATTGAGCTGGGTTACTCTACTGGTGAGGGATTCGTATGAGTTGAGTCCATGATTGAACTCATTTGTGTTTTCCCCTACATCTAAGGACCTATTACAAAAAGGAGTCAATGTTTGGAATGAAGATGTCTTTTACAACTATATTGATGCGTCTTCCATGAGTAAGTCCAAGAATGGAAGGGCCTTTTGGGTGGGCAAGGAGGTTCATCATGTGACTCTTCAAGACTTGATAAAAGTCTACTATCAATCGAGATCCTTGGTTGTGGACTTGTTTACTTCTACAAAAAGTTTCAGATTCCTTTCATTTAGTTTTTTATTTGCCTTCATTCCCATTTTTTAAAAAACTTACATGCTCCAAGGAGGCAATAACATCAGAGTTCGCCAAATCTTTTGACATAATATTTTAGTTTTTGAGCCAAACATGGAAGTGTTTGAGGAGGTGCTACAATTGCTTGTTGAGGTCCCAACCTTGTGGGAAAATGCTGTGTTATACAATTAGATGATGAAAACTCCTCACCACCAAAGTGGTTTAAACAGAACTTGGATTGTGAGTAAATCTACCTTTTCATTTTTTTCTCGGATTTTTTGTTGTGGATTCCTTTCTATTTTTCCTAATTGTCACCTCTTGTACTCTTGCATAGGGCTTTTGTTGCATGTTCCCATGGGTCCTGTTTTTTTTCAACAAAGGATTTACAACTTAGTCCATCATGGAACTTCCTATTGCCTTCGTATGTTGAAGCCATAGCCCATGTCATGCTTCCATGATTTCACCACCTAGCATTAAAAAACATGTTAGGTACAATCCCAATATTAAATCTTTAGTTGATGATGAAGTCATCGAGTGAGGTAAATCCTGTTTGTTAAGCTTTAGGGTGGATCACTAAGTCCTTGAATCCTTTGTGTGATCCTATGATTGGGTGGAGAACTCAATTTCAATGCTTTTATTTCTCTTTTGGGAACTATTGTAATTAGTATTCTGCTTCAAATTTTTTCTCCATCCAAAGACCTCTTGACCTCTTGTATCATATTTATTTGTACCATATTTATTTGATTTACTTCATTCTAGAATCTCTTCTCTTTTCCTCTTCTGATTGTGCATGATATATTATTTAGCATTCTTCGTTCATATTTCTCCATTTTTGGAACACAATTATTTTTCTCCAAAAATTGAGGTTCAATGCACAAAATCCATAATCCATTGTGACACTTTTGATTCATGCCAAAATGATGGTTTTTGTTATTTATTTCCTTCATTGATCTTTGTTGACTATTCAAAGTGAAAACACATTATGGTTGAGCCACTTTTCATCACTTTTCACCCAAAAAATGATGCATAGTAAGTATAATAGGTGTGTAGTAAATTGAAATCTTGATGGCAATTTTTGGAAACCCTAAACGTAAAAAAAATAACTTTAGAATGTGCACGAGAACATTTTGGAACTCAAAGCTCATTTTGAGTCAAAGTTAAACTCAATCCAATGGTTAAAAGAAGAGATTTGGATAAAATCAATGTGCATAAAGTATGTAACATACATCTTTTCAATGGCCATAGGGTTTCATGTTTGTGGTTTATGACACATTACCAAACCAAAGAAAAATGAAAAAATAATACAATGCCAACTTATAAAATCTTCCCCTTTTTCTTAAAGTAATAATTTTTTTCCCCAAAAAAAGAGTTTATTATGCTTTTATTGCTCAAAAAATGCAAAAAAACACATTTTTTGAATGGATTTTTAGCCAAAAATTGTAAACTTCTCAATGGTTTTAAATTTAGTTGATGTATATCAATATACTCACCACCAAAAAAATCATCACAAAACTCCCACCCATAACCTTAGTTTTAAAGTATATTTGCAATTTTTCATACTTTGTGACATGTATTTTTTGACACAAATATACTTCATATGTTCAAGTTTATAGATTTTTGTTGGAGTTTCTTTTTAAATAAACTAGTTTAAGTCTAAAGTTAATGCAATATACTTGAAATGAACAAAAATAATCCAAGA
>Ga0116227_10002166_pt1 | contig 44838 bp, 41 predicted proteins | sample S1TSphgellanicum_FD_89693 | JGI IMG/M metagenome (GOLD analysis project Ga0116227, IMG submission 89693) | Host-associated microbial communities from peat moss isolated from Minnesota, USA - S1T2_Fb - Sphagnum magellanicum MG | ecosystem: Host-associated > Plants > Peat moss > Unclassified...
AAAAAAAAAAATTTTATTTTTTTTTTTTTTTTTTTTTTTTTTTTTTTTTTTTAAAATTTTAATTCCGAAAATTTGGTCATTTTTTCCAAAAAAAATATTGGAAATTCTTTTAATAGTGTAAATTCGATTATTTTTGTCCCTAATTTTTTCAGTAAAAAAAATTGAATTGGGGAGGGAAAAAAAAAAATTGCAATTCTAGTGTTTTTTTTTTAATAATTTTTTTTAATTCCGAAAATTTGGTCATTTTTTTCCAAAAAAATATTGGAAATTATTTTAATAATGTAAATTCGATTTTTTTTTGTCCCTAATTTTTTCAGTAAAAAAAATTGAATTGGGGAGGGAAAAAAAAAAAACCCTTGTTTGCAACTTTTGCAAAGGGAGTTTTTGGGCATTTTTGTTGTCTTTCTTGGGTCAATAACAAATGTTATTTTCACTCTCATCAGCTAAGGACACAGAAGCAGATGCTACAGGAGGAGATTCACGAGAGCAGCAGCAGCAGCAGCAAACTCCCTTTGTGATCAACCTCCTCCTCCTCCACCTTCTTCTTCTTCTTCTTCTTCTTCTTGGAAAAAATGTAAGTTGTTGCTTTTTTTTCTTGTGCTTGGGGCTAGTTGATTCAGTTGTAACTAGAGATGGGTGAGAATTTGAGCTACACTAATTTATTTATGAGTGCCAGAGTTTGAAGTCCTTTGTTGGATTTGCAAGTTTGTGAATTGTGTCATTTTTGCAAGGAGTTTAGAGTGTCAAGGTACTGTGGATTACAGGAGTTGCTTGACCTAATTCTTGTTGTTGTTCTTGCAATTATTTTTATTTTTTGGCTTTGGGTGATTTTGATGATGGTAGGGGAAGCGAAGCAGGGGAAGGATCAAGGTTGAGCAAGCCCTTGGATGTGGAAGAGTTCAGAAAACATGCACACCAAATGGTGGATTTTGTTGCAGATTATCATCGTGACATTGAGACCTTTCCTGTGCGCAGCCAAGTGAAGGTGAGATTTTATTTTATTTTTAAATATATATTTTTGTTCTCCCCTTTCCCTTTTTCCTATCCTCTTCTGTGCCGTTTTTGAATTTTCTTTGCAAATTACAATAGTTTTCAAAACATTTGCATTTTTTTGAAAACTCCTCTCATTTCTTGTGTGTTGATTTCACAAAGTTGCACACCGGCACCTGACTGACCTCAATGGATATGCCAAAGGTTTTATTACCAATCTTGCAGCAGTGTGTCCTTTCTCTCATGAGAACATCAGTGGGTGTTGATACAGCCTGGTTATTTGCGGCCATTGTTGCCAGATAGTGCACCAGCAGAGCCGGAGACAGTTGAGGATGTCTTTGCTGGTAAAGCTTCAAGATGACCCAGCCAACCCTTTTGAGATGGAACTATTTTAGGGTTTTCCATAAATTGGGCTCCTGGTATGATTATCATCTGTTTCATATTTGCATGCAGATTTGTGGAGCAAGATCTTGCCTGGTATCACACACTGGCAAAGTCCCAAGTTTTTTGGCTACTACCCATGCAATGTGAGCACAGCTGGAATGTTGGGGGAGATGCTCTGTGGGGGCCTCAATGTTAATGGGTTTAGCTGGATCACGTCCCCTGCAGCGACAGAACTGGAAACGATTGTATTGGACTGGCTTGGCAAACTCTTGCATCTTCCTGAGGAATTTCTTTCTTCTGGTAAATGCCCACATGCACAAATTGTATATACTTTGCTGAATTTGCAGTGTTGCACAACACTATGCAGTACCTGCCAAATTTGGTACATTTTGTCACTACAACATGCTGAGTTTGTGCAGTTGATCATGTAGATTCTCCAGCCAATTTTTTTGTGTGGATTATTTTTCTGCTAAAAGAACTCAATATTTTATGATTGCAGGAAAGGGTGGGGGAGTAATTCAAGGCACTGCTAGCGAGGCAGTTCTGGTAGTGATGCTGGCAGCACGCAACCGTGCCTTAAAACAAGTGAGCTCTGCTGCACAGGGTATGTCGGAGGCAGAAGCATTGAGTAAGCTTGTGGTCTACTCTTCTGATCAAACACACTCTTGTGTTATTAAAGCATGCCAGGTACCAAATCTCTTGGCATAGAAGCACCCACCCAAAATATTTCCTGTCTCAATTCTGCAGAACTGCTGTGTTACTACAGCATGTTAGATGTGTGCTTTCTGGCATAGAAACCACTGATCTCCTGTCTCCATCTGATAGAAAGTGACTGCTCTTCATTCATGTTTTTTTTGCGGATTGCACAATGTACAGGTAGCTAGTATTGCTACAGAAAACTTCCGGCCTCTGCCAACAGATGCATCCACCAACTTTGCCTTGTCCCCAGCAGTAGTCAGAAAAGCTATAGCTGCCGATGTTGTGGCCGGTCTTATTCCATTCTTCCTCTGTGGAACGGTACTGATCAATCTCAAAGCTCTTCATCTGTCCTCAGCAATTTTTTAATATCCAAATCAGGTTCCAATAATTATCTGCTTGGTATGGGTTTTGCTTCATCAATAGCTTGGTGAGCTCTGAGCTTGAGGTCTAACCTGTAGAGGATTCTGGATGCAATGTGCAGCTTGGGACTACATCATCAGCAGCTGTAGATCCATTAGAGGAACTTGGAGACATCGCTAAGGTATGTCATGTGCTGATACATTCTCATGACTTGCATATGCATACTTTCCAAGTGGCCAGTAGACAAACATTTTCCATAAGGGGGATTTGCAACACTGATAAGGTTAGCCTTTGTGGGTGGGTGATTTATTGGTGATGGTGATGGCAGGAGTATGGGATGTGGTACCATATTGATGCTGCATATGCGGGAAACGCATGCATCTGCCCAGAATTTCGGCACTATTTGAATGGTGTTGAAAAGGCGGACTCTTATAACATGAACCCGCATAAGTGGTTGCTTACAAACTTTGATTGCTCTACTCTATGGATGAAGGTGCACCTCACCAGTAGCCTATGTCATTTCATTGCAGATCAAGTCTTTCTTATATGTTGCATGAAACACTGACACAGTAATTTATTGTCAAAATGCCCTAAATTTGATGTCACAGGTCTTTGGGGACCAATGGTCTTCAGTTTCTGGTTTGTACATCATAAGTCACAATCTGAGATTGGCATTTTGTAAGCAGGACTCAGAATTCCTTCTTGCAGCTCTCTCAAACAAGCCTGTGTTCCTACAAAATGAAGCAACAGACAAGAACTTGGTGGTGGATTACAAGGACTGGCAAATCCCATTAGGTCGTCGGTTTAGGTCTGTGTTGTAGGTCTCAAGCTATTACCGCATGATTTTATCCATGAAGCCATTGTTTCTCTCTCCTTGGTTTGAGTTTGGCTTGACCAAAAGAGCAAGATTCTTTAATTTATGTGTCTCTGAAGGTTTGTCTCCATGAATGCAGAGCTCTAAAGCTATGGATGGTCATGCGTCTGTATGGCACATCAGGACTGCAGTCGTTCATCAGGAATCATGTGAGCTCAGCCAAGCACTTTGAAAGTCTTGTCCGGGCAGATTCCAGATTTGAGGTACTTTTTTCTGACTGAACAACTAGTTGTTTGAACGGTCCAAATCCATGACCCTCTTGGCAACACCAAAACACACTCCAAAAGCACCTCCAAATGTATTGGAATATATGAAGTCCTTTTCATGTTCTCTTGCAGCTCCACTTGATTCACATGGATAAAGTTATGTGAATCTGATAAGTAGAATAAATGCTCTTATGGAAAAGTTGGTGTCCCCTTTGAGGTGCAGGTTATGGCACCTGTGACTTTTTCACTGGTCTGCTTCCGCCTCAGGACTCTTCCTGGTAGCCAGGACAACAGCAACAGTTTGAATTCAAAGCTTGTGGAAGCTCTGAACAGAAAGGGCGACATCCTTGTTACACATACGGTAAAACTTCAGACATACTTTGAACATTGTTGACAGAATTAGCAAAATTGAGGATCAATTTGTATGGAACACCTTTTGAGACACAACTTTCATCTTTTGTAAAAGGAAAAGACTGCATCAATGAGGAGACCGTAGGAATTGGACATGAATGCAATATGTGGTGGAGCTAATGAAAGAGATAAATTTGGGTTTGTGCATTTGTACTCTAATATACATATGAACCTGATGGGCAAGTAAACTTGACATAGTTGGTGGTACAATGTGTGTGTGTGCACACTCTGGAACAGGAATTGTCAGGCATATATACAGTGCGTTTTGCTGTGGGAGCAACTCACACAGAGTTAAAACATGTCAAAGCTGCATGGGAAGTGATACAAGCAGAAGCAAGTCATTTGTTGAATGGCAAGCAATAGCGCCGGTGAGAACATAAATCAAATCATTGACACCCATCTTATGTTTGTTGATCATTTAATTTGCACTTGCAAAATCCATGAATCATTGTACAATAGTGTGAAGAGAGCATCTTCTTCATGCTCAACATCAATGTACCATTTGGGAAGTTGTGTAGCTGTTGGTATCTGTTTGTGTGATTTACTAGCTCTTCAGTAAAAGAGCTCGCAATGTTCAATAACATTCCTAAATTGTCGACTATTGCCTACAACACAAGCATGCCATCCCCTCAAAAACAAATCATTGTAAGGAGGAATTAGGAGAGGGAGGTTTGAATCCGCAAATCACGAAGGTGAATAAAAAGCATGACTAGTAGGATCCTAAACCCTAAACCCTAAACCCTTGATCATTGGTTTCAATGTCTTTTGGTGAAAAGTTGGTGCAAGGGGAGGTAGGATGTTTATGTTACCCATGGAGAAAGCAATAAACATCAAATTCCTTTTCAACCAAACTTGCACACATGGACGTGCTTTTTTGAACTATATAATTTGTATCGTCATTCGAAAAAGGTTTTTATATGTGATTTTGTTGCATAGAAATTTTGAAATGAAAAACATATTCATTGCCAACAATAACACACATGTTTAACCACTACCAATATTTTGAAGAATATTGCTTGCTTATACGAGTAATGATAATGTTTTATCATTAATTGAATTCCAATTCTCATTTGTCAAAACAAGGTGTGAAACTTCGTTTCTTGCAATGTGAATGCATTTATTGCTCATTATATTGTCATTTTTCACATTTTCTAGTAATACAAAATGGTTCATCAACATAAAATTTATTTTGTTGTGAAATTTCACAAAAAAACAATTGTACAATTATTGATAGCTTTGTGTTGAAAGCAACACATCTATCTATGACGTAAGGTAGTCTATTTTGTGTGTTGTTTTGTTTTGTTTTTTTTCACTTTGAAATCTCTCAAACCACGGTGCTTCATGTTGTGCTTTTGGTATCTTTGGAAAGCTCGTGATGAGTAGGGGTGCACCAACTTGGTTTGAGAGTGTTTGGAGCTACAATGTGGAAGCTATTGATTATTGAACCATTTTCTCAACGAAAATTAAATAAAATCGAAACTGAAAACTGTATTGGAATTTGGGGGCGTTCTTGGTGTTGTTGGAAAGCCCTTGGTGAGTCAGATTTAATAGAGTTTATTTCACAATTTTTAGAGCTAAGGTGTTGAAGATATTCATTTTTTAGTGAATTTTGTTGCTGAAAATTCAAACAAATTGCAAAAGTTGGGTTTGGAACAATCAGTTGAGCTCTGAATGTGTTCACATTACCAAATTTAGAAATTTTCAACTCTGAAAATGTGAAAAATAAAGAATGTGTTCACACTTGGGCCAACGGCACAAGCTACACTAGTTTTAAATTTTAAAAATAGTCTGAAGAACATTGTAAAGTATTATTGTTAAAAACCTTTTTTCATGTGTTTTTCAACAAATGTTAATATCATATCATTTTTGTTTCATCCAAATTCAAGGCATTTTCAAAACCATTTGATTTATGATGCATTTAAAGTTGAAGGTCAATTTTTTAATGAATCATAATGTTATTTTTTGCAATTGTCCATTCTAAATGATTTTTTGTTATTTTCAATAAGTTATCACCTAATTTTGAAAGAGTCATATTCCCACTTCTCATGCTTTCTTTGCCATGGAAAACATGGCCTTTGGCTGTTGCTATGCCATGTGGCCTTTCATTGCTATACTTGTCAAGATCTTTATTAAGAATAAGAAATTAAAAAAAGAACAAAACCAAAATAAAGGGCAAAGAGACAATAAAATTATTTTATTTTTTCTTGTAGATTTTTTATGCTCTTTGAGTTTTATTTATCCTCTCTTTGTGCCATTTACTTTTGAGCAACACAAAAGCACATGTGGCCATTATTAGGTTGGGTAGAATCTTCATATCCTAAGCAACACAAAGAAAAATAGCTTTTCCAAAAACATAATATATATATATATTTCTTTTTCATTTTTGTTAAATAATCAAAATTTCGCATGGTTTTTATTGGAAACCATGTGAATAAACATATCAAACCCCATATTTTGGTTTGGCAAAAATTATGTTTCAATTAGTTTAAATAAGATTATAGTTATTCTAAATTTGAATATAACTATTATAAGGTATGTAGTGTGCATTAATAATAAGTGTTAAAAATAAAAATATAACATATTTAGGAGTGGTTCATAATAAGTATTACATGTTAGTAGGTTCAATTAATAGGATAAACATGGTATAATTTATATTGAACATTTAAAGTAAAGGAGGTAACACTAAGGAGGTGGTATTTTGTTGTTCATGATATTAATTAATAAAAAAACTCAAGGTGGTCCAATTACTTGGATTGCATGCACACCTTATTTCCTTTGAGTTAAAAACCCAAAAACCATTTTTTAAAAGTATTTTTTTCTCACCAAAAAAAGTTAAATGTCTATTTGTAATGATTTTGTTGGTACCATACATGGTCTTCATCATTTGAATTATGCTTTGGTACTAATGTTTTTGTTCATGTGTTCTAAAAATAAATTTGAACATCTCATGAATATGTTTTTTTAATCACACATTCATATTCCTTCCTTCATCATTTTTCATGTTTTCAATTAAAAATAAAAATTCAAACAATATATTTTACTAATATTTTTACAAACATGAAATTTTAATTAAATTTAAGGTGGTTTAAATATATGGATATTGAAATTTTAGATAACGATAACATGAAAAAAATAAAAATCTCTCATATAATATCCTTAAGCAATTTCGCACACATAAAAAAATAAATCCCATTGACCTAATGAAAATTAGTTTATATTAATTTCATAATTTTCATTATGTATTTAATTAGTAATATCATGATTGTGACATTTTATGTGTCATTTACTATGATCACTAACATATAATATTTTAGTTAATAACATTACAATTGTGATGATTTGACTATAATAATTAATATCTAAATAATGGGTTTCATTATTTGTTTATTTAATATCATAATCATCATGATATATGTATAATTTATTGTAATCATTAACACTCGAAAAGATCATAACTTGATATCATGTTTCAACATGTTCAAAATTATTATTTTTATATATTAGAGTTATTTGTAACATGCTAAAAACATAAGATTCTATTTTAAGGCTTGGTCAAAACTAAGGACGATTATAAAAACACACAACGTGAGTTCAACAAAAATTAAATAAAATAGAAATTTTCTTTTTTCTTTTTTCTTTTTAATTTGAGCTTATGTAGGTTTCATCTTGTGTTTTGGGTTTTACGTTTGTAAAACTTTTTCATCTTGTCACATTTTTCATGATTTTGTTCTTTTATATTTCTTGTTATGTCTCAAGTTCATGACAAATAAAGGGTCAAGTTTTGCACTACATGGAACATATGGTGAAAAAAAAAACTATTGTGAATAAAAAGAGTTTGCATTTGTGGAATTACATGACAAAACTTTGAATAATAAAAGATGAGAATTTGCATTTCCATGAACCTAGTTGTTGTATAACAAAACTTTAAACACACAAAGTTTTAATGAAGTTACATGGTAAAATTTTGAACACATAGGAGAGGAAGATTATGTTTGCACATCTCCATGTTTTGACTGAATTATATTTATACAAATCATAATCGAGGAATAAAGTAGGAGGGAGCAAAGCTTTGAGAAAGAAAGTTATATTAAGTTGTTTTTTGATAGAACTTTGAGAAATGTAATGAGACTAAAGGAGCTTGGTTGAATATTGATAAGTGTATTTGCAATCACATTTGATTAAAGTATTATGCATAAAAAAAACCTTTGATTATCAGTAAGGAAACAATTTCAAATGGGGTAATTAAATTACAACATGATTGCAAAGACATAAAACCTAAACTTGCATTTCCTAACCAACATGGACCTTGGCAAATATTTTAGTAAGAAAGTTTTAGATTTTAGATACACGGATTTTTCTTTACATTTAATTCAATGAAATAGCACATTAGAATTTAATGTTTATTTTTACAACTCAAAATTATTGTATTTCCACATCCTTATTATTTTTCACTTTTTCCTTCCCATTTGTTCTAAATGTTATCAACTACATTATCCATTTATTCCCTATTTTTGTTGCTTTAAAATGGTGTTTAATGCTAACATGTGTTAATCACATTCTATTGATGGTGTCCTTTTTTTTTTTTTTCTTTTTTTTTCTGTTATGACAATTTACTACTTCTTACTTGTTACTCATTTGTTGGCACCATTATTACCTATTAATACCATTATTTCCTTTTTGGTACCACTACTTGTTTGTTGATAGTTATTGATAATTATTGGTACCATTGTTTACTACTACTAATTTGATCATTTAATATGTGATTATTATATTCATGTTTAATTGGTCACCTTTTATGTTAGGTATTTATTTTAAATATTGATATTAGGTGTTACTCATTAGTGCAAACTACTGATGTTACCTATTTAAAATTGGGCATTTGAGGTTTCAAATGTGTGTGTGCAAAGGGTATGTAAAAGGTTTTATGGGATCTTTAATATAACAATTTAATATGCATTAATTGAAGCCTCTCAACATGGGGATAATTCTTCAAATTGCTTGTGGCAAAAACACTACATAGACCAAAAAAATTCATCTTAATGTGAAGTCATTGGATTTCAACTCCAAATGTTTACCTACAATCATCACTTTTGCACTATAAATTATTCTTGTAATAAGAAATAAATTACAAAGTTCATATCATTTGTGATATGAAAAAAATGTATAATAAATATAAATTTAAAAAATTCAAATTCACAATTCTAAGGAAAAATGTACTACCACAAAATTTCAAGCACCAAAATTATATATATTTGTTACATAAACAAATGTGTTTATGTTATCAACCTTTAAGATGTCACTTCACAATACTAACATTTCATACAAAGTTTTTTCACAAATTAAGAAATATGTCGCAACATTTATGTTCCAAGGTTATTCTCTAATAATCTCCAACATGATATAATTGTAATCTTCAAAACATTAGCAATTTTATTCACAAATTTTCATATTAACAAAATCAAGCATATCAACAACAAGTTGTTGAAAGAAAGGGCGATAATTCCTTTGAAAACATGAAACACGTTAATGTAAGAAAATTGTCATAGATAATAATGGTGCTCACATTTGTGGAATATTAAAACCTAGAATGCACCAATGTTCTTGTCACATGAAAACACAACAAACTTATAATAATGAAAATATAGTCCAAACCATTAATACCAAGAAACTTAAATAAGAAGCCAAAACCAAAAACAAATAAACTAAATTATATTGTTAATACCACCTGTTAAGTTCCAACTTCGAGTGGAAAAATTAATTTATTGGGATGAATTTACAAATTCAAAGAATAAATAATTAAATCTAATAATTTAGGATTGTTAGCCCAAACAACAAAATTGTTACAAAAAAAAGGTGGTAGTTTACCTTTTGGAAATTTTAGAGAGGAGGTCTTGGTTCAAAAATAATATAAAAATGATGCAAAGAATGAAAAACCATTACTACATGGATTTTTGCTACTATTGTTGTTATGTCTACCATGTAAGTCAGACATGGTCAAGCATGTTATGTCTAATATCAATATTCAAGTTCTCCATTTCACAATTCACACATACATGAAGAGGTTATTTTCTTTCAACCTCTTTTAAAAACTCTTCTACCTTCTTTTCTAACTTCTCCAAAAACAAACTAGATGGGGAGAATCCTCCTCAAAAGATTTCCACCCGCCACTCTAAATCGCATCCTTTTTTACTTTCTTGCCTCCATTGTAATCTTTTCCTAAGTCAATTCAAATGAGGCGGTAACGTAGTGCCACTTCCCCACTTTCTAGAACCACTAAATCTAATAGTTACACTATCTAGGTAATTAAAAAATAATAAATGACCATCACTTACAACTGGTAACAAGGAGTTAATGATATATCATCTAGATCTACTTATTACATGTTAACTTGCCCATTAGCATAAGTAAATGAAATAATCAACCAACTAACAATTTCTCCTAGTATAGTAACTAATGAAAATTAATTAGTTGAATTTGAATTCTCAAAATTTCCCCTCAAGCTCAAATCCACATTTAATACACTAAACATGCTTAAAAAATTTCACAACTTTTCTATATTTAAAACCTTTGTGAAAATAAAAATTTAATCCTTAATGTTGACATGAACAAGATTAATTTCTTTCATTAAACATTTTTTCCCACAAAATGGTAATGCATATGAATGTGTTTTATTCTAGCAAGGATAGATTATATTGTTAACAATTAGTATGCACTAATGTATCCACCAATTGTCCCAAGTTTGTAAGTAGTTTCCTTATCACAAAACCATGTTTTTATGTTAATTTATATATTTATTATAATCATATTTTTAGTCATTTTAGACATTAGACAAAAATGGATTTAGTTAAAACAAACCAATTTTTTAAACACAAAATTGACTAAATATATTTTGTTTGAATGATTAAAGGTAATTAAGAGGTTTAAAGATATTATTTAATGTGGCACTTGTGTAAATGACTAAAATGGTTGAAAATATTAGTTGATGTGTAAATATTAATTTAAAATATTAAATTTGTATAAACCTTGAAGTGATTAGTATTATTCATTTTTGGGATTGCATTAAAAAAATTTCAAAACATCGTTGCAATAACACTAATGGAACATGGCCATTTTGCAATAAAAAATGTCTGATATAACTAAATTACAATTAGATAGATTAATTACAATGAACATGATTTTCTCATAATAGGTTAAATTAGGTAAGTAGGAATAGTTGCAAAAATGTCCAAAGGTATAGTCACAAATGACTAATTATTGCATGTGGTTGCAAATAAAGTGGTTACAAGTAGGTATGTAGGAATAGTTGCAAAAATGTCCAAAGATAATTGCATCTGACTAATAGTTATAGGTAGTTGCACATAAAGTGGTTACAAATAGGTAAATAGGTATTTAGCTTAGGTAGGTAAGTAAGTCCTACTTAGATAGATGTCTAGCCTAAATAGATGGGTATGTAAATCTTACTTATCTACCTACCTACCTAGTTCAACCTATGTCCTTAAACATTGATTTAAATTGATTTTGTACAAATTTAATTAATTTTTCTGTCATGTAGCAAATTTCTATTGCACCATTTGTCATAATTTAAAACAATCCAAAAATAGAAACTAAACATCTTAAATTATTTCAAAATTATAGTAAAAACATTTGAAATTATTAAAAGTTGGGACATGTGGCAACACATCATTTGCTCTTATTATTCACCAAAAAAGTCGCATCCTAGTTCGAAATGACAATACATATATGGCTAATCAAAGGATGAAAATGTATTTCATTGATTTATTTTTTTTCATTCAAAATTTCTTATCATTTGTGACTAATGTCACATGTGATTTGTTCAACATGACTATCAAGATTTTAGTTGCAAATGTCACCTATGACTAAAAAAAAATCGAAGGAATTAGTTGCAAAATGGTCATTCTCTACTAGTGTTTATCATTAAAAAGTAAATTAAATTAAATTACCAAAAAATGTTTTGGAAAGAAAGAATAGTTTAATAATCGGTTCACACTTGTGCCACTAAGGGCACATGCTACAATATTATTAAATAATGAAGTTAATGTGTTTGAGAGTTTTAAAAAAAAATTAGCATAGAGGTAGGTAATGTTTTTGAACTTTTGTGAATTTCGAAAATAATTAATCTATTACATTTACCATTAAGCAAAAATTCAATTAATTTCAATAAATGCTAATTTTTTTCAAAATTAATTACTTGCAATGCTGAAATTTTAATTTTTTAATTACCTACCTTAAAGCTTGGTGGTGCAATGTTTAAAGCATGTTTGACACCTAGAGCTAGTTTTTTTGGGTTTAATGCACACAACACTAAAATTGTTGCCATCAACAAACATATGAAAAAAAAATACGGAGTCCAACATTTCTAGAAGGTTCTAGAAACACTTAAATGTTAAAGTTGAAGACTTTCGTACAAAACATCACATGTCGATGATTATGTGCCATCATGATAATTCACATCTATTATTATTCCACTAGATAATGTTTTGCCATTTTTTCTTATCCTAGATTGTTTCCCCTTTAATTTGTTGATCAAACGCTTTTTTTTCCTCCTCTCTCAAAGTTCATCTTTCAAGCCCTTACTTTCTCTTTTCTTCTCTCATTGCCTTTTGTGTTCTTGCCAAGGAGGTGTTTGGGCTTCTCTAGATCTTGTCATTGTGTTCTTGCTTTATTTGCGGCTATGAAGGGGGTGTTTACACTTTTCTTGTCAATGTGTTCTTGATTTCTCTACAACTACGAGCAAGGTGTTTGTGCATTTCTTGTCATTGTGTTCTTGCTTTCTTTGCGTTTGTGAAGGGGGTATTTGTTCTTCTCTTATCACTTTTTTTGTTTTTTGTTCAACTATGAAAGAAGCGTTTATGTTTATTTTGTTACAATGTTTTTGTTTTTGTGTAACTATAAAAAAAGTGTTTGTGCTTTTCTTGTCACCTACTTTTTAATGTAATTATGTAGGAAGTGTCTATGTTTATATTGTCACCATGTTTTCATTTTTTGTGTAGCTACAAAGGAGGTGTTTGCATTTTTCTTGTCACATGTTCTTTTTTTGTGCAACTATGAAGGAGGTGTCTATGTTTATCTTGTCACTATGTTTTTACTTTTTTTGTAACTACAAAGGAGGTGTTTGCGCTCTCTTGTCACATTTTTTGTTTTTTATGTAGTAACAAAGGAAGTATTTGTGTTTATCTTATCATTACATTTTTTATTTTTGTGTAATTACAAAGGAGGTGTTTACACTTCTTTTATCACCTATTTTTACTTTTTGTGTAGTTGCACCTATTTTTGTTTTTTGTGCAATTGTGAAGGATGTGTTTGCGATTCTTTTGTTACATTTTTTTGTTTTTTTCCTACACCTTTTGAAGTTAAGCCAACACAAAGGTATGCGTTTTCTTTCTTTTTGTTTTTTTCATATTTTCATATTTGTTTTTGTGTTCCATATGTTTTGAGTTTTAATGAAAATTTCATTGCTTGTTGTTTGTGTTGTATAACTTGAATCCGCTTATTCCTTTTCCTACATAATTTTCATGGATCACAGAAATTATGTTCTTATAATGTTTTCGGTTATGATGTTGATCAAAATGTTGTAAAAGGTGTTTCTTAGAGTTGTTCCTACAAATTCAACTTTTTAAAAAAATTGACATCATTAAAAACTTGGAGGGAATGTTCAAACCCAAGTATATGTTTTTTTTTCTACATCACAAGAACATAAGATCATTTGTGTTTGAAAGAATTACCTAATGATCTTGGTCATTGGGTGAAGCCTTGTTGTACCACATGATTTTCAAGGTTTCTTTTTATAAAATACAAATAAGATTGATGGGTAGAATTTTTTTGAATGATTAAAGATGTTTTGTTTAGAATTATAGAAGAACTACAACTCATCATTTAGAAACATGATACTAAATACAAGAAAAAAATTCTTTTGCAAATTTGAATTTGTTGTGTGCTTTATAAACTAGTTCAAGTTGCACACTTTATAACTTGTAGTGAGTTTTTTGATTAGGGGAAGGTCCACAATGTTTATTATTTTACATGAATTTATTAAAGATGTCAATTCCATTTACAAAGGTTTGATTTCTTGGCCTCAAGGTCCTACAATGATTATTATCATGAAGGAGTTCAAACAATGGTGTGGTCTCCCCAAGTTGTAAGTTCTTTATCATTCAATTGCTAAATTGAATTCCTATGGTACTATTGTGACATTGTTTTCAACATATTTTTATTATAGAACCCACCCAAATTGTAAGTTTTTCATCTTTCAATTGCTAGATTGAATCCATCAAGGTCCTTATTTTGGTTGCAGAATCCTCCCAAGTTGTAAGTTTTTATCATTTGGTTGCTAACTAAATCATCAAGGTCTTGCCATGTTATCTTCAATTGACCTTTACTGCAAAATCCTCCCAAGTTGTTAGTTCATCAACATTATCAATTCTTTTATTCATCAAAGTTAATTGAAATTCTAGTTGTTGAATTCAATACATTAATGTCATCTTGTCCCACTAAGTTAACACTATTGACACCTCCATTTCTATTATCCTTCATAAACAACATGCGCATGATTTTCATTAAGCCTATGGTTGTCTTCACCATGTTAATTTATACTTCATTGATGACCTTACTTCAATTTAAAAAAAAATTTCTAGTTGCTTTTTAAAGATGGTCTCTTGGATTTCACATTGATTTTTTTGAATCTCACATTTCTTCTACCCCATAAACATGTTTAATTTATTCATCTTGTTAATTAAATCAACAAGCATTTGATTCCCTTTTTATGTGGCCTTTGCCATGGTTTTATGTGTAGAAGAATAAAAATGTTTAACACTTGTGCTACCAACATTGTGAGCTTTGTTATTTGTAACATTATGAGCTATTTGTTTTTTGAAATAGGTATTTAAAGCTTTGATGTGGGGGTATTGAAAAAAATGTGCATTAGGTTGTCATCCACATCTTTAGTTAAAGGTTTAGTTACAACTTACATGAAGGACCTTGAACAAATAATTAATGGTGTGTGAGGTGTCTAACCACAAAGGTTTTCCATGAAGGTCCATCTTTGATCAAATGCTTGGGGATCCACAACATTGAGGTTGATGTCTTCTTTCCTGTATTCCTTGATGTTAATTGGATCTTGTGCATTCAAACCATTGGGATTGAAAATAACATCTATTTCTTTCATGACATTTCGAACATGAGGTGGGTTAAAAATTGGCCTACTTCCTATGAATTTCAAAGCTAGTCATAGATGTTCATATGAAAAAATCACAACAAATGGAAAACAACCTTGTCGTGTGGGCTCAATGTTTAATAGTTTTAGTTGTGGCCAGTTTTTGACATGTAATCAAATATTTTCTTGAAATCTCCCAAGATTTACCCCCATTTGTTTTTGCATGCAAGGTCATTTTTTGTGTGTTGGGAAAGTCTTGCAACCATGACAATAACTAAAATCTTTTTCACTTCACCACAACAATTTTAAACATGCCCAATGGGTCAACTATGCCCAAAGTTATTACATGCTCATCACACTTTGCTTTTATGAGTGCAAGAACCTCCCCATGCTCCTTGTTATGTTGTTTTGGCTTCTTGGTTTGAACCTCCATTGATGCATTTGAATTGGAGGAGGTAGTTTTTTTTTTGCCCTTGTTTATCCTCTTTGATGAACCATCATCTCATAGTTTTGCATTCAATTGGAAACAAATTATTAACAAGAAATAGAAATTTATATGATTTGGTGACCTCTTTTGCAATTTGAAGGAATACGATATACTTTGATAATAAGAATTTTACAACAACAATTTGTGTAGTAACACTTAAATGCCTATAGGTGTGAAACATGTTTAACAATTGCTTTCAACAATTCTTTGCTTGTTATTTTCAATTCCTCTTTTCAATTCTTCTTCACCAATTTTGTAGATTATGTTTCATAATAGCAATCTTTAATCTTCAATTCTTCTTTTGAATTCTTTTGATTCTTGAAAGAATTCAAGAGAAAAATGCTTGAATTCTGATTCTACAATTATAACGAAGAATAATTTAAAGCAATGTAAAGTGGTTTGAAGAATTGCAAATTGGTTTGCAATGCAAACTATTTTACCTTCTTCTGGTATTTCATTGCAACTATCAAAGTTGGAGGGTTACATTGGGATATGTCAATGTTTTAGTGGAGCTTCTCTTTTGTGCAAGCTTTTTGTAATTATTCTAGTCTTCATTTGTGGTTCACTTTTCTTTTGTGTGAGCTTTTCTTTTGTGCAAGCTTTTTGTAATTCTTCTAGTCCTCATTTGTGATTCGCTTTTCTTTTGTGCAAGCTTTTTGTAATTCTTCTAGTCCTCATTTGTAGTTTGCTTTTCTTTTGTGCAAAGCTTTTTCAAATTCTTCTAGTCCTCATTTGTGGTTCACTTTTCTTTTGTGTGAGCTTGTGTGTCAAGTTTTTTATAGCGATGGAAACGAACAAAGCTTTTGTAGTTAGTGATGGCATTGAACAACTTGCTATACCAATGGGAGTGAACAAAGTTCTTGCGACAATGGCAAAGGAAAAAGATGTGTGTGCTTCTTGTGGTGATGACGAAAGGATGCCCACATAATCTTTTCTTTAAAAATGTAGTTAACATTGAATTATAGGCTCGTTTTAAAAACTCCTAAACCCTAAACCTAACATTGAGTTTCTAATTGAAAATCTTTTGTTTTTTGAAGATTATCTTTTATAAAACATTGAGCTTAACATTGCACTAACTCCACATGCCAACAAGGACTCCACATCATCTTTTTTTTTTTTTTTTGGTTAGTTAACATTTGATGTGTGAATGGGTCGTCTTGTTTTCTAGCCCTTAACACAAACTTAATGTGCTTTTAACTCTAGATGTGAAGAGTGCTTAAGTAATAATGCAAAATTACTTGGCATTTTTTTATCCCACCTCAACTATAAGAATTTCAGGAAATTTTTATTTTTTTAGTGTCGAAGTGAAAAAAATGAAAAAAAAAAAAAAAAAAATCGTAAAGAAGATGCTAGAATGGTAAAGGTAGGGTTTAGGGTTTAGGACCTACCCTAGGTTAAACCCTAAACCCTAAACAATACAACAATAATTAGGTAATTAGGTGTTTTTTTTTTCCTCAAATTTGTCAAATAGGTGAAAGGCGATCATCCACAAGAGCAATGAGCCAAATTTTGGCTACAAGTCAAAGACACTGAAGTATATATAATTTTCTAAATATGGCGAGATGAGAGACATTATTTCCTCAATATATGGCACACTTTTTGCAATTTGATTTTTTCCAAAAAAAAAACCCCTTGAACAATTCGCAGGCATTTTTTTTTTTTTGGGTCCCTACAGTGAGAAAAATTCACCCCCACCCTATAGAAAAATTTATAAAAAATTTATTAAAAATAATAATAAAAATAAAAAATGAAAAATTAAAAAAAAAAACCCCCTCCTAGTTACATATATTAGATTATTATTATTTTGTGGGTGTCTAAATTCAATTTTTATTTATGGGGGGTTGCCAGTTGTTCTACACAACATGCTTGGACCGGATCAAACGGCCAGATCTAAACATTTTATATATCCAACGGCCTGAATCGATTTGTCCCATCAAACAGAGATTGTCCCATTTAGGGTTTGTGAGAAACGGACGTCGTTTTGCTTCGATCTCTTCCTTGCTGCTGTTGCCGTTGCTTCTTTGGCGATGGCGAGGACGTTGCCTAGATGCATTGACGATGGAAATGCATTGTCGTCGCAGCGGTGGAGGTTGTTGGCTTTCGGCTCACGTATGAAGACCGTGGAGGAGTTTCCGGAAGAAAAAAGACTTGATGTTTTTCTGTCATTATCTGGTGGAGGGATTTGAGAGGAGAAGTAGGTGTAGTAGTGGGGAGGAGAGGGAATGCGGACTTCTTCACATGAAGGGTTGCAATTTTGTGCTGGCTCTGTTGGACGGAAGCTGCGATGTGCTATCAAGAGCGCTGTGATTGTTGCGTTTTTTGTTTTCGCAGCTTTTCATTCCTGGATACGGGGTGACACAGAATGGTCCAACAGTACTGTTGCTGTTGCTGTTAGAAAGGGTTTTTTGTCGTCAATTGACGTCTCCGGTCAGCTCCTACGCAAGAATGCGGTACTTGGAGAGGTTTTGCAGCGAAGTATCTTTGAAGAAGAAGCTGGTGATCGAGTCCTGTCAGAGGAGGATGAGGAGGAGAAGGCGACTGATGATGATTCAAGCAAGTATGGTGCTATTTCTCGTGTTTCTTAGGTTTCATGGAGTGTTGTTGACAAGAAAAAAGAGATAAATGCTATGCAGTACAGGCAAGAAGTCATGTACATTAATGCTGTTTGACGTTAAGATAAGATCCTTTCTGTTGTTGCGATTTCTTTGTTTTTTGCACTCTTCAGAATTCAAGCTTGGCTTGTATAATCGATCGATTGTGTTCAAGGTAAATGTGACATTAGAGACTTGCAGTCTCCTCCTTGTTTGGTCAAGCTGGATTGTGTACCATCACCACATCTTTCAGGGCATCGAAAGAGTCGCAGATCTGAGGACTCTGTATCAGATGTTATGAGAGAGCAAAACACTCAAGCTCAAATTTCTTCTTAAGCTGCTTTTTTTTTTTGAATGTTACTTTCAAGGACAATCATCACTTGTGATATGAGGAATATATACCGAAAGTTTGAAGCATTATGTCTGGCATCCTTTGACCTTCTTATGCTCTTTGGCAACATTGGAAACACGTTGCTTACAAGCTCAATCTATAGTTATTTATGCCAATCCAGAATCAATGGCTGACAAAAAAGGGCATTGTTGTGGGGTAGGCAATGTGCAGGCATTGACAAACAGCCGAAGGAGCTGCAATGCCAGAGTGCACGAATGTACTGTGTGGATGGGAGTGGCAGAAGTGTGATCAACTATTTGATCCTCCATTATTGTGGGATGGAAGGCCAGGCTTGGGTTTCGGTTCCATTTCTGGTAGGAGCTGTGATTCTTGCATTCTACTTCCTAGCAGAAACAGCAGAGCAGTATTTCTCACCAGTTGTTCGCCAACTTGTTGAGATTCTGAGAATGTCACCAAGCATGGGTGGGGTTACATTGCTGGCACTTGGTAATGGGGCTCCTGACATCTTTGCCTCTTTGGCAGCTATTGGAGGTGATAACTCAAGAATTGGTTTAGGTGCAATCCTCAGTGCTGGAACCTTTGTGTCTGCATTTGTTGTGGGATCAGTTGCAATGGCAGCTGCACCATTCTCTGTCCGACCAATGCCGTTTGTTCGAGATGCATTGTTCTATGTTGCTGCTGTCTCTATCCTCTTTGTTATATACCTCAGAGGAGAGATAGTCTTTTGGCAAGCTGTAGGGCTTATGGCATTTTATGCCATCTTTGTGGTGGTAGTCATCTGCACAGAACAGGTTAAAGGATGGGACTCTGGCAATGCAAAGGTGTCAGAACCTGAGGCTTCTGAGACCAAGATGCCTGGGAACATTGACCCTACCAGTTTAAGCACAGTGGATAGCAAGGAGAACCACTGTAAGGACCCTTCTGTAACTGGACAAGTGACTATGGATGATGATATCAGTGCCTATGGATTGGTGGTGGATGTTATGGCCTCTGAGGCTGAAGAGGCTTTATCAGTAAGTTTCGACAGTGGATGCTGGAGAAACTTGTGCAGATGTGGGGATTCTATGTGGAGTCTGCAAAAGGGAAAGCTCCTATGCAGTCAAGCAGGAAAGGTATGCATAAGTTTTTCTTTGTAATTCCATTCTGGCAGGTTTTGTAGTTTTTCAGCTATCTTTCTCTAGGAGAATGTGCAGAAGTGGCATGAAACATTTGAATGCACTGCCGGGCCATAGTGTGGCAGTTAATCATCAGCAGCTGAATTATGGATCTAACTGACCTTCAACAGTTGAATTGTCTATCAAAAACCATGAGATGTAAATTCTAAAAGAAGCTGCCATGCTACCACCATTTTACACAGGAGATGGAAATGAGGGGGGGAAACCACATAAATTGGGAAAGTCTAGCTCCTAACATTGGTTGCCTTGTGGATGGACAGTTCTTTCATCATGGGATTCATTATTCACTTTCTTCTTTTTGGGCAGGTCATACACTGGTTGCTGATGCCAGGAGAAGTGGTTCTGAAAGCAACCATCCCAGAAGTGGACCCTTTGAAATGGAATCGGGCATATGGCACTGCAAATGTGGTGTTATGCCCTTTTTTTTTACTATACATGTTTAGTTCACTAGTCGCTCTGAATCAGCACATCATTTTTCTAGCCCCCTCTCTGCAACTCCCTCTCTGGGTACTTGTATTGGTGCAGGGCTTCTTTATGGGGACTGCTTACTTTCTCGCAGTGAAGCGCCCACCAGAATCTGGCCATCTTCTGGCAGTTATTGTTGCATTTGTGATGAGTGTATTCTGGATCTCCTTCATAGCTGGGGAGCTTCTGGGGTGTCTAATGGCATTAGGTAGAATTCTGGGGGTCTCACCAGCACTCTTGGGGTTAACGGTACTTGCATGGGGTAACTCAATTGGTGATCTGGTTGCTGATGTTGCAGTTGCTAGGGTTGGGCAACCAGCAATGGCAGTCACTGGTTGCTTTGCAGGTCCTATGTTCAACATGCTTGTAGGGCTAGGCTTAGCCTTAACCTTACGAACTGCCAAAGACTTTCCAGTGGGCTATAAACTGGATCGCCACCCAGGAATCTTGGTAGCATTTGGGTTTCTTGTTTTAGGGTTGTTAGGATCACTGGTGGTAGTTACATGTTCAGGGTTTCAAGTGACACGTTCCTGGGGAATTTGCTTAATCAGTTGGTACCTCGTTTTCATGGTTGTCAGTGCTGTTGTTGCAAACATGACATCAGGATTGACTTTCAGATAGTGTGAGACAATCATGTTGTCCAGTTGCAAAGTGCTGTCTTTAGTCCCATGAGGAGTTGTGCAGTAGATTGATTCCCGTGTTTGTCTCTTAGAAATCCACTCCAGGACTGCCTTACCTTTGTCTATAGATCTAATTGTTTTTTGGGGCAGTTGCAAAGTTCCATGTTTTGTCTTGAATAGATGTCAACTAGTTGTACAATTGAAGATGTCTGAAGTCAAAGCTGTGGGATAAACTGAAATGCAGACTAGATACCCTCTATTCATGATCTGTGCAGGAGGAAGTAATTACTTGCTTGCAGTTGGTAGATTCAATTGCTTCATATTGATACAAGGACATTTCTGGTCAATCAATTGGTAAACTGTGGCTCTTTTGCTGGATTGCTTCATGGTTTCAGTTTTTCAAGTTTGATTAGTTTTTTTGTCCTTTTGGGCTATAAATTCACTTGATTGTTTCTCCTCTGGTTTTCTTTGATTTCACTTGAGCTCAGGTGTGATTACTCAATTAAATGTATTAATGAAAGTTCCAGCTAAAAATTCAGGTTTTGCAACTGGTTGAAACAATTACATGGGTTGCAAGTTGATGAATGACTGACATTCAAACAGATAAGGTAAACTATGATGGATGAGATTGGCTCTTAGATTAGTAATGATCATAGATTTATTTAGTTTTAAGGGATATGAACTTAAATAGATGAAATGGTTTTGGGTGGATGAAGTTGGTCCTCGCATATGGATTTCCATAAACACTCTTGATTTCTAAAGGATTATATGGTTTGAGAAGAAGTAGAAGGAGAATATTAAGAAGAAAGCAGCAGAGATTGTGATCTATTTTTCGCAGTAAAGCATCAATCTAGTGCAAACAGCAATTCAAGCACCCAAGTATGGAATTTGTCCTCCTGTTCCTCTTGAAAGCAATACCTCTTCTGTCTACAAGAGATTGTGGGCACAGTTTGCTACAAAGTCTCTGAATTCCTAATGGCAGCAATCATAGACTCCAAGGAACAGAAGATTCCTCCTTCCTCTTGGTGCCTGCTTGTTGTGTTCCAAAGAAACAACACTGGACCCATCCATCACTGAATTGGTGGTGAATAAGAACATGGGAGAGTCCGAGAAAACACTCTCCTCTTTGCTTTCTCCCACACTCTCATCAAATCCTTAACTGCCTGCCTGCCTGCCTGCCAGCCTGCCTGCCAGGCCTCCTTTTTTCATCCCTTCCCAAGTTTCTCACTCCACCCACATCCTCCTCCTCCTCCACATCTCCAACCATATCTCCCAAAACTCTCCTGTGTAATTTCTTCATGGTAATGTCCCTTCTTGATGGGTACACAACAGAAAAATTCACACGCACAGTATTATTGGCAACCTAAACATGCAGAGATTTTGTAAATTGTGAATGCAGTAGGAGAAGCAGCTTGTAACAAGGGATCCAAAATGGAAGAAAAGGGGGAGGAGGAGGAGGAGGAGGAGGAGGAGGAGAATTTTCGTATCCCTAAAGAAGCTGCCAAACTTGTGGAGTCTTTTGGACTTGAGGTAGGTACATTCATTCTTCAATTTCTACATTTACATACTGCATGCATGCACATACAATGTGAGGAAGTTGTGGATTCATTCATGAAAACTTTTTCCTGCAATTTTGTATCTGTCAAAGACATGTGAGGGAGGCATCTTTCCTCAGATCTCTCCTCCATCTGTTTTACCTCTTTGGGTTTGACAGGAGGTTGATCATTCTCAGGAAGAGGGTATTCCTTGTTGTTGTGCTTGAGGAATCTCTCACATTTGTTTTTGTTTCTGGGGGGGGGGAAAAACAAAAGGAAAAAACCAGTGTTGGGCAGTTCTGGTTTTATCATAGAGTTGTAAGAACCAGCCTGGTTCTTTCCAATTTTTTAAAGAAAGTTTTATGAGCACTGTTCAGGTGTCAAAATTTTACATCCTGTGAGGAAAGAAGAATGATGATGATGATGTTGGCAAGAGTAGTGATGGAATGTGTTGTGTTGCAGGGAAGCAGGAGAAACAATGTAGCGTACATTGCACCCAATATATTGATCCATGCATGTGGTGACATTGTCCATTTCTTGAACCTTGAAACCAACAGCCAGACATTTCAGCCTGTACATTTCTTCAGCTCTCTCTCTCTCTCCCCATGTCTCCTGTCTTCCTTCCACCACACCCATTTTATTTCTATGTCTTGATGGATCCTTGAAACACTTCTCCCATTGCATGAGAAAAGTGAGCACTGAGATGCATTCAACATCAAAGCTTTAGTGCTCACCAATTTGCATTGGAAACTCCCAATGTCTGCAGTTTTTTTCTCACCCTCCAATTTGCATAGGAAGTTGATGATGCCCGGAAAATGTACAGGGTTTTTTGTTGTCTAAAGGGGAAAGGAGCATGTGTGGGTTGTGAGCATGTTTTTTTGCAGAGTGTGGAGGGCAATGGAATTGGGGCTGTAGCTGTGCATCCTGCCAGGAAGAACTTTGCTGTATGTGAAAAGGGTGTCAGTCCAAACATCTACATCTACAATTATCCCTCTCTTGAGCTTTACAAGGTGAATATCTCTCTTTCTCTCTGTCTCCGTGCAGCTGTCTCTATTGCACACTTTCCTCAAACTTCTCAACCAGCTCCTGAGTGTTGAGGTAGAATTGAGAACACTGCTGCTGGATTTGATGCAGACTCTGGAGGATGGAACAGAATCCTATTTCTCTGCAGCTAATTACAACCTTGAAGGTTCGCAACTTGCAACGGTAAGTATGGAATATTTCCTTCAAGAAAAATTCAAGGAACCAAGCAAGCAAGCAATCAATCCTGACAACCACCACCACCACACCAATGGGGTGTTTTTTCTGTTGTATCCATCATTGGGTTTTTTTTCTGTTGAATCTCATGGTTGTTATGTCAGTTCATTTAGCATTTGAATGGGATGAGAAAAAACTGGAGAAGAATCATATTGTGTAGGTGGGTGGTCATCCTGATTATCTGCTTACAGTATGGGACTGGGAGAATGTGACCATGATTCTGCGTTGCAAGGCCTTTTCACAAGAGGTTTTCAAAGTAAGAGTTCTGTCTGTCCATTGCAAACAACACCTTTCCATCATACCCCCATAGTGGATCATAGAGTCATCATCAACTAAAAGAAGCTCATCATCAAGCTGCCACCCAGCTGTGCTTTCTTTCTTCTTCTTTGTGCTTTTTGTTTACTTGATTCTTCAGTACATCAACTGGCATAATTCGTCAGCATGGAATGAGAGGGTTGTGGTTTCTCATCATACAGGTGGATTTTTCACGATATTTCAGAGGCCAGCTGCTGACATCAGGTGTCGGTCATCTACGGTTCTGGAAGATGGCATCCACATTCACAGGCTTGAAGCTTGAGGTGAATCAAGCTTGACAAAGCCTTTTACAGCTATTATATGAAATGGAAATTATTGAGCCAGCTCCTGATCATGGATGATGTTTGCACTATTTAGTTGATCTCAGATCTGCATAACATGTATGAATTTCCATGCTAACACATCTCTGCAACAAGTCTTAGAGATCCTTGCATTAATTTTGAGAATCCCCTTTTCCTCCCTCTGCCTGCTGTTGTTTTCTCCAGGGGGCAATTGCAAAATTTGGGACAGTACCCATCAGTGACATTGCAGGGTACTTTGAATTGAGGAATAGCAAGGTACGATTGATTCTCTGGAAGAAAGACATCTCCCCAAATTTGTTTGGGGATGACATGTTTCCTCTCTCTCCCAATGGAAGTCCAGTTGTGCTTTCCCATTTGCAAACACAAGATTGGCATTTGATGTGGACTCACAGAAAAGCTGTGTGGCAAGAGAGACAGATGTTTGGGTGGTGGTGGGTGTAGGTCTTATCAGGAACAGAATCAGGCACAATTCTGGTGTGGGATGATGCGCTGATCAAGTGTCAACTGAAAAGACCTGGGAATGATGTGATGTGCCATGATGGAATGATTGAGTACCTCTTCCTTGATGAGGATATCCAGCAACTGACCTCTGCTGGTGCAGATGGTTACATCCGTTTCTGGAACCTCGATGTACTAAAATCATTGGCCTTAATAATCCTGATCAACACCTCCTCCTCAAGCCCACCCTCAAGCTCTCTAGGAGCAAAGAAACAGAGAGAAAAATAATGGATTGTTCCAATTAAAAAGTCAAGAATGAAGGATCCCATGATTGTACTTATAGTGAATTTGGGTGTTTCTTCAACTTTTGTTTCTCCGCAATTCTGTCCTTTCAGTGAGCATAGAGAGTAATAACATGTTACAATTGCAGTGGTGGGTGGGTGGGTGAGCTCAATGTGTAGCTAGCTGTGTAAAGAGTTTGCTCAGCTAAGCCCACTGTGTAGTGGTCTGAGCTATTTGCAAGCCATCTGCATATTGTCACAAGATGGGTGGGGTTTCACAAATCATTGTCCTAATGATGCTGCATGCGGTAAATGTAATGCTGACCCAAGGGAATGTCAAACTAGGAAAGTGGTTGGAAGCAGCGAATGATGGAGATGACAAACTTGTTTGTGAAATTGTTCCCACCAAAGAGGTGCAAGTGGATTCCAGCTGCCAGATCAAAGGCATTCTTTGTGAGCCTGATCACTGGATTATTCAGGTGTGTGTGTGTGTGTGTTTTCAATTATCTTTGTCTGTTGATGATTCAACAGCAGTAAATGTAGTGTCAAGTTCTTTGCTGTGTTTCAGTCTTGTGGTCTTCTTCTTCCTCCTTGTCTACATATATGGGTTGCAGCAGCTTGTGAAGTTTGTTTTGACTTGTGTTCATTGATAGGGCAGGATGAGGCTGGAGCATTATGGAGAGCTAAGCTTCCATCATTCGAGATGGAAAAGTTGTTGGAGTTCCATGCAGGTCCTATAGTAGCAGTTGCAAGCTCACCCACCAATTTTCAACTTGCCTCAGCTGGCTCAGATGGTACGGTGAGTCTTTCTCTCTGTCTGACTGTCTCTATATACATTTCTGAAATGTTTTTGACATGTGTGTGTTTTCAAATCTACAATCTTATCCCCATCCCCCTCCCCTTTGCCTATGGCAAAAACAAGATCCAGCATTGAAAAGGAGAGAATCAAGTTGTTTGAGAGACTTGAACAGTGATGATGATATTAAGCTCCCTGATGATAGGAGACTAGGGTTTGTCTCCTATCCACATTTGTTAAAATTGAAATGAGACAAAAGAGAGATCACAGGTTCGATTATACAGCTTTTTGGAGCATCGAGAAATTTACAAAAGACGATTCAATGCTGCATGTAGTGTGCTATTGTGGCTCCCCTTAAGTACAGACCCAAGTGCACAATCAGTGGTTGTCGGTTTCCAAAATGGTGCGATTAGAGTTCTAGAACAAGCCAAGGACCATTGGAGTCTGATCTATGCAATGAAGCCTCACAAGGTGAGAGAGAGAGCAAGCCCAGTATGCTGCTGCTTCCCACCCATATATCCTCCAGTTTGCTCAATATTTTTGTTCAGATGTTGTTAGCATTATCAAAGGATCCTGGATCATACACTTCAGTTTCTTTCCACTTGGACATTCTGTTTGCCATTTCTTCCACAGTTTTAAGATTAATTCTTTTACTGCCCTATTGGTTTCTGAAGCATCAATTTTGGAAAGAGTAAATCTGTTGCAATTAGGAAAAGCCTTGTAATACGCTAAGCATGAGCTGCTAAGCAGCAGCAGTGATCACTGGTGCTGTTGTTTTTGGGGTGGGATCAAAAGTTGGTTGTGACAGCTGCAGCTTTTACACCAGATGGTACAGTGTTTGTGTCAGTTTCCATTGATGGCAGTGTCTTCTTCTTCCATGCCGTAAACTCATTCAAGCCACTCGGGTACATTGTGTGTTCATCATGTGCACACATTCTTCCCTAGAGAAAAAAACCCTTCACGATATACACATAGAATTGGAAAAACCATGCACCAACCTGATGGACCTCATTTCTTCAGTGCCAGTTGATGTTGAATTTGTGGATTTACTGCAAAACTGCTTGTCCAATATATATATATATATATATATAGTTTCCTGTTCTTTCAAACTTGTCTCTAGTACAGAGGATTGTTGGGATTCTGTCTCTATTTTATTGCATGATTGGGTAGAGTGAGCCAGAGGAGGGGGGGGGGTTCATTTTTATGATCTGCAGATATGGTATGGGGCCCGGACCAATCACATGTATGGATTGGTCACCCAATGGACAAACACTTCTCGTGGGTTGCTCCAATGGAATCATCATGGCAGTTGCATGTCCTGGTAAAGCATTTTTTCTTTTCTTTCTATGGGAATAATAACCATAATCTCGTATCCTTGCATAACATGTCCTTTTGATCCAAGTTCATAGTTTTTGTTATACTAATGTGAATGGAAAAAAGGTTTGTTCTTTTATGTTTTGCTGCTGTCCTGCATCCTGCATCCCATGAGGCTCATCATGTTTTGCAAACTTTTTCATGGTGTAGGAATTGATGGTGATACAACAAAGTCCTTTGTGCTCACCTTGGCAATGAAACCTTACATCTTCAAACGGCCACAAATAAAGAAGAAATTACCACCGCAGCAACCAACCCCAGCACCACTGCCACCACCACCTATGGCTGAGAAGGTGGTCCAGTTCAAGCTTATTTTGTTGGGTTCATATATCTCTGTTCATATCTGCTGTGGACCAGCGTGTTACATGTGCTGTTTCGGTTATATCCTTTGGGAATATATTGTGCAATTCATTAGCTACTTCAGTTGCTAGATGCAATTTCTGGCTGCTGAATTCCTTGCCGATGTTCTTAGGAAGGGGAGGAAGGAGGTGGAGATGCTGCAAATAAAGAAGGTGAAGCTAAAGAAGCAGAAGCTGCTGCTGGTGTCCTGGCAGCAGAAGGTAATGCACCAAAAGAAGGGGAACTGCCAGTTGAAGGTGAAGGAGCAGATGAGTCAACAGCACCACCAAAGCCTCCTACACCACCACCACCACCACCACCACCAGAGCCCATAGAACTAGATGATCCACCCGGCACAACCTACCCTGTGCGCATGATCTTGTACTCTGACAGCCAGCTCAACACCTTCTACATTGCCCTCGAAGTAGGTAGTTGCATTACCCCAGCTTTGAAACAACAGTACATGCTTAGTTGTGAAGATTAAGTGTCTTCTTCTTGCTGGTCCAAATGTTTGCTCAAGTCCAGGATGTTTCACTGTGACCTTTGTAGAACTCTGCATGCTGAAAACAAACAACACTGGATCATCCAGTAACAGCACCAAAGTTCCCTTTCTTTTTGAATCGTTAGATGGCAAAAAGTCTTCCAAAGCACCTGGATAGATTGTTGCTTTGGACATCACTAAATGATCAGATCTTCAAAACCCGTGATCAGAGACCACCCATGATGATCTCTCCTTCCTACCTACCAGATTGTTTTACAGTGATTCTAGCATCTAGATGTGTCTGTCTCAAGGGAGATCAATAGGGTGGTGCGGTGACAGGGACTTGCATCTGGGTATATTTATGAATGCCATGCTGATCAAGAAGAAACACTAGGCTATACAAAATGGTTTGAGAAACCCATCAAGTGCCTCAGGTTGTTAACCCCCTCCCTCTAGATGGATATGTAGAACTCTGCTCCAGTTTGCTGTCCTAACACATTTAGTGTGCAAGGCTTTTTTCTTGCTACAAATGTGCAGATCTGCTTCAGATGTGTCCTTCTCCATGTAGCAGAGTTTCACATCAAGTAAAAGAGTGTAATGCTCACAATCTTCTTAGATCTCACAGTTAATCTTGACAAAAACCTTATCAGAGCCTGCTGCACTGTGGAGCCTTCACAGGTACACACATTCTAAGAAGTACCTTATCTCTGGATCCGATAATGGCATAGTGCGTGTACAGGAAGCTCCTGTGCCAGGCCAGCTGCAAATGGCAGAGAAGTCAAAGTACTGGGAGGTCAAATCTGCTTGCAATCAGCTATTGAATTCTGTTTGGATTCTTCCATGTGCAGCTCATGCTATAAATGTATATATATAATGGGTACACTTGATAGTAGCAGAGACAATTATGTCAGTGTATTTTGGTATTGGAACCTGCTTGAATATTATTGTTCCTGCCCATTTCATTTTCTCGTCTTCTTAGAGTTCATTTACTCTCAGAAGCAGGTCAAAGTGGTCTGAGCATCCATGCAAATGTGGGTTAAAAGAGCAGACCTGACAATTCCTGATGATTCAGTTTCTTTTGGGTTTAGCATACAGGGAGGGAGCACAGTAGTGTGAAAGTTTCATTTTGTCAAGCCCGGGGGTGATGATAAGAAACTGTAAAAAAATTTGCTGCTTTCTTTTCAATGAAGGATGTTTGTTTGGATGCACAAATGGCTTCTTTCTTTCATGTGCAGGCTGGTCTACATGATAGCTTCTATGGAGTTGTCGGAGGGGCAACACTCAGCTTTGATGACCACTACTTGGTATGTTGTCATATACTCTTTTTTTTCTTTCTTTTGAACATGGCAAGGTCACTTTTTCTTCTTATAGCCCTTGTTGAGAGCTTTCCAACACCACATCATGACTCTCCTGAATCGTTTTTGTTGTAATTTTGCAAATTTGGTGCATGAATGAAGCAAGAGTAGAAAAAAAATCGTATCAGAAATTGAGATCACATCCTTTTTCAACTGGGGTAAAATCTTTTTTTGTATGTTCAGGTCAGTGTTTCAAAGGATGGCAGTTTTTTTGTCCATACTATTGACCTGGGAATGATGATTGAAAAGCCTAGGAGTGTCACACCTGATGTTGCTGTGCCACCACCAGGTAATTCAAGAAAGAAACACAGCCCAGGTCTGGCTATGAATTCCCCCTCCTACCTACCTTCTCTTGAAAGCTAGGCTAATAAAAAAGACTCTTATTCCTTTCTTTTTCTAGTCTTCTCTCAGCAGGATCAGCAAAGACCTTTTATGTAGCAAATCATGAATCTTGATCATCCAAGAGACTTGATCAAGAGCTATAATTCCAGACTACAATACTTGGTACAAAAGACAAAAAGTGTGCATTTTTCAACTGTGAAGTTATTGATGAGTATGTACTTCCATTGTAGGAGTATGACAATTGTTGGGATACACTGTTTTGGTATGTGGAAATCTCGAATTATGGAGTAGAGAACTGCAAACTCATCTTCTCTGTCCCCATTTTGTGTATCTCAATGATCTGGGTGAAGATGAGGGAGGAAAATTCAGCTTCTGTGGGAATGACCCAATTCATGTTTTGTACGAGAGCACAGACTAATGGTTTCAAGACCCAAATGTGTTTGCTGATCACCATTTGAAGTAAGGAGGCATAAACTTGTATCCATTCTTTTCTGTGAGATAGTCGGTGATTTCTGAGTGGTGTGTGGGATAATGGATATTCAACAGTGAAAGATGCAGCAGCTATCACAGATTCAGCTGATGATGTTGCTGAAAACATGTTGAGCATTGAGGAACTAAGGGCCAAAATTGAGCAAGATGAGATCAACAGATTAGCTCTTGAAAACAAGAACAAAGTATTAGCAAAGGTTGCACAACTACGCACCACTCTTGCTGCTCTTCTTCAAGAGAACAAAGAACGAGAACGCAATGAAAGACTTTCAGCTGCAGAATTTGAGATTGATCCTCATATAAGGAGGTAAAAAAAGGAAAAAACAAAAGAGAAGCTAGTAATGCACTCTTAACTTCAACCATTTGGTTGTTTGTTTCACTCATGATGAGATTGCTCCTGCATGCATTATGATGAATTCCTACTAGTGAGTCATCCTACAACAGTGACCAAGTGAAACATCAGGTGGGTATGATTAAATTATTTTTTTTTCTTACAGCATGCTCAAGAATGAGACAATTGCAGAGGTGGAGCAAGCACGAAAGGAGATTCAATGGGATTCTGAGAAAAAGAATGTGGCTCTACGTAAGCTGTATGGCTTTTTCCTCAATCCTTTGGAGGCAAACTTCCTACACAGCCAAGTTCCCCTCCCCCCTTTTTTTCTCTTTCTTTTTTTGTTTTTTTTAATGGCTTCTGAACAGTATAATTTTCTGTTTTAGAAGCTAGACTTACTATTGTCATCACTCTGTTTTGTTTATCCAAGAATTACAATTGATCTCCAGCACTGTTTTTTTGGTACCATGGTTGATTGAATCTCATGTGGGTGGAGGAGTAGACACGGAAGGAAAAAAAATCTGTCTTTCTTTGTGCAATGTAACCACCACTGCTCAGACTGATTGATTGATTGATGATTGTGACTTCCTGCAGGTTGAACACATTGTGCTTCATGCTTTTGCTTCAGGATCTCAAGTCTCGTCTTTTCGTACTCCAAAACTTTCAGCTGAGTTTCAGGTAGCTAATATATTATCTAGTAGCACATGATGCATTTATAAGATCTTTACAATTGGGAATCATTGTCCTGTTTTCGTCATGTGCTAAGCTATGCAAGGGGATGATCATGGGGTTGTGGGTGGAAAAGGCTGCCGTTGTGAAAGCAAGAGAAGAGGGATGGATTGGGATTCAGACATCACAGAAGGAAAGGAAGAAGTCCAAAAAAGATTCTGCTCAACTCCGAGCTGCTCCTGAGGTCCCATGATGACCCTTGTGGCTCTTGCAAGTGCTCTAGAAAAAAACTATACAAAAAAGCAGATTCCAAGTTTACCATTATGAGAACCAGAATCATCACTGCATATCAAGAAACTCCTGGAAAATTGAGAGAAGTTTTGGAGACTTGAAAATCTATGCAGCAGTGCTAGTGTAGGTGGATTTGGTTGTCACTTACACTCATTGTTGGGGTCATGGGTGGTGGTGGCATGAAGAATCCAAAGCCTGAGAAAATTGAAAGAGCAGATGAACCTGGAATCTCCAAACTTGAGTACAGGAGGCGTCTTCTCAAACAAAGAGACCAAGAGTGGGCTGCACTCCTCTTGACCAAACCTGATATGGTAAGTCTCTCTCAGCTGCATGCACTTGTCCAAATTCCAAGCATGAACATGGGGTGCATTCATGCTAATATGTACCAAAGCAGTTGTAACCACTGCTTAATATTTCATACTTTAAAATGATAATTGAAGTTGCTGTTGAAATTTTTGGATTCATAATTTATAATGGGAATATTCTGAAAATATTTCAGAATAAGTGGTTAACCTAAGGGGGCAGGGTTGGCTCCTATTAGTGTGAATGGACCCCATGATGATGTCCTAAAACAATCGTGTCAAGCATTTAGGCTACCAAAGCTTCAGTGGGTAGCTGGGGAATCAATTGTGAATCTCTGGATGCACATTACTACTGTACACAATGTTTTCTTTTTCTTTTCTTTTCTTCTGATTTTAGCACTTTTTTTCCCTGAAAATTCTTATGACATGATCATGGTACTGAAACAGTTTTTTTTTGTTTCATGACTAGAAATGGGTAAGTGATGAAGATCTGGATGCAATTGAGTGGGCAAACACCCATAAAGGCAATTTCAATCTGAAGTCTGATCCAGAGTACATGGTTCCTGATGAGCTCTACACAAATGCAATGCTCAAAAAGAATGAGATGGTCTTATTTGGGGAAGCTGTTTACAAAGCAAAGATGGCTTTCAACAGCAGGTTTCTTGAGCTGCGTGCAAAGAAGATGAGACTGCATGAAATATTACTCGAAACCCAATCCCGCATCATCCAGATCAACAGTCTTCTTGGGTCTGCTGAACAACCATGTCCTCTCTTCTTATGAGATTTTTTCACTACTCTTCAATTGCCCTTATCTCTTCTTGTCCTCCTCTGTGTATGATCTAGTTCTCCCCTCTTCCATCATATTTGGTTCTGATACCATACCCAAAAAATGTATAAAGATTATATGATAAAATTTACCCCTGTCAGGTCCAAAGAAGAAGTCATGCACATGCCAGCTATTCCAAAGGATGAAACACCAGAATTACGAGAAATTGTGACAAAGGAGGTGAGAGACAATGGATCTCCAATCCATGATTCCAATCAACAGAGTACCCAGCAACCTTTGTTTTGCCAGACATGAGAGGGACATGTAGAAGTTGGCTGCATGTCAGAACCTGGGTCATTACTACAAAGATCCACTTCTCTGGCAGTCTATCTTTGATGGATCATTCTAACCACATTAGGGGGGTATTTTTGGAGCACTGGAAAAGAAAAGGAAAGATGCATGGAATAATAGATTGGTACAATTGGGCTCAATTTCATGGTTTGTGGATGTTGTTGGCAGGAGCAAGATGCTCACATGGAGAAGTTAGCAGCTGATGCTGCTGCTGAAACAGCTGCTGAAGCAAAGGTACTTCTCATGAACACCCTCATTTCTGTTACTACCTTAAAACAATCATCATATGTCAGTTGCCATATAGGAAGTGCAAAGTTTCGCTTTTCCTTGAACCTTCATGGAAGAGAAGTGATCATTTTTGTTTTTGATTGCACTCCTGCTGTACATCATGGGGAATCCTACATGCATATGCAATTTTATGATTTCACAGAATTTTCTCTGGTCCAAACTGTTGTCTTTCTCTTTTCTCCAGGCAAGAGCAGGTGGTGGGTTGGGGGGAATTGGTGGTGGTTCCAAGAAGAATGTGGAAGAGAAAAAAGAAGAAGTAGTTGTACAATTGGGTTTGAAAACCCCAGAGAAACCCATCCACGCAAGGGGTTTCAGACGCAAAGAGAAACACACCCACAAAGTTGTTCTATCAGCAATGGAGGTACAAAAGCAACAAATATACACAGCTCTTAAGTCACAGTTTAGTCATAAAAACTCTGGGATTTGGAAAAAAGGACAACATACAAACTACATGCCCTTCTTTTGTTGGTTTGCTTGTTTGCAGGAGGCAGAGAAGGCAGCTACAAATATCAGGCATCAGTTTGAGAAGGTGAAGTTGCAGGAGAAGATGAACGAGATCACAACTTCCTTTGATGATGAGCTTGAACTCATACGCATGGAGAAATTCAGCCTCCAAGTCAACATGAAGTGTGCTGATCTGAAAATGCTTGCTTTTTATCAGGCATGAATGCATTCAAGCACCCACCCATTTCATTTTTTCTATTTGTAGGAAGTTACAGACATCAGAGCACATAGATAGAGAGATATCAGCACTTGGGTAAAGAGCATCCCTGGTAGTGCCCCATATGTGACCCTGCAAAAATATTTCTCACAGCCAAGTTTAGTTATTTACTTTTTTGCAACCCCACCCACAAAACTAAAACTGGGACTGCAAATAGGTGGAAGACTACTATTAGCAAACAGGTAGCTGTGTACCTACCTATTAGTACCTGTGTACTAGGTACACAGCTTTGCTGTGCCTTTTACCAGCCTCAGCAAACTGTGCAAAAATGCTGGGTCAAAACCATTTTGCTAAGCCAAACTAGCATATTTTGACTTTTCTTCATCCAATTTTAATGTGCAGGGTCGCATACTGAGCACCTCTGGGGATGCTCTAACCTCTGAACTGAACTTGAAGTTTTTTAATGCAGGAACTGAAGGTGCTTCGGTTGCTCCAACCACAAGAGGAGCAATTAAATGCACGCTATGAGAAGAAACTTCAACAGGATGCAGACATACAGGTATAAATAAGACAAAAGGTCTCCTTGACTCGGATTTCTTAGTTGCAGATTTGGAAGTCTCTTGGTTTCCATGCATCATCATCACAGCCATTTCCCCGCCCCACCCCGCAACCTTTTCCTTCTCTCAGCTTGTTCACGAGAATCAAAGGATGATGGTGAAATCACAGTTCTGCTTGAGCTTGAGACTTGAGGTTCTGAATTTCAAGCTGAGATAATTTGTCATTCAAGGAACTTGCTCATCATACTCTGCATATACTCTTGTTGACTTCACAACACATCTTTTGGTTGTTTGGAGGGGTAGTTGAAATTGAATGAGCAGGAGAAAGTAGTGGATGCTGCCAAGGAGGAGGGACAGAAGTTCATTGATGCCAGGAAAGAGGTCCTTATGTATTCCTGATTCCTGTATCTCTGCTTTCAAAGTCCTGTTTGAAAAAAATATTATATGAGTGCATTTGAGTACATTTTTATCAATGAGATTAAGCAATTCTCTTAATGGAAGTGAACGCTAGATTTTGTCTTTGTTTCAGAGCAGATGGCATTTGGGTTTTTCTCCTTTAGCTCCAAAAACACAGAGAAGAAAACTCACTCTTGCTATCCTCTTGAAGTACTGGTTTTGGGGCACTGCCTGGCTTGTCAAACAAGAAGGAAATGGGCATCTCAGGAACAGTGTAGTACATTGCAGGCTGCCCTTTCTTTAGTGTACAAAACTTTTCTTCTCTGAAGCTTTGTGACACTCTGTTGGATTGAGTGACCAGTTGATGGTACAATGGGAAGCAATGAATCTACCATTAGAGCACAACCCAGCACATGATGTGCTTCACAGAATGTATACCAAAAAAATGCGGCGACCAAAAAAGACAGTTGAGGGACAAGAAGAGGATTCAGAAGAGGAACTTGATGACAATGCTGATGATGATGAAGATGAGTATGAAGATGAAGAGGTACAGTATTCTCTTTTTCTTTTGATCTTTTATATGTAAACCAAATTTAAAGTTTTGTTTCTTAATTTAGTGTTTTGTGGGTGTTTTTGACATTTGCCTAAGTTGAGAGCTTTTGTCTGAATCAAGCTTCCGTCATTCACTTTACAACCTGGTGACTCATTTTTTTTTCCATTTTATTTTTTCCTTGCAGTTTGTGGAGCTCTGCCCTCCCACAGCTGATCCCGAGCTGTATGCAGACATGGTGGCTTTACGAGACCAGCGTTGTGAACTGGACTATCTTATTCTTGACCAAAACAAAGTAATTGATGGTGGGGACTGACTCTCAAGAAGCTTTGAATTTTTCCTTGTCATCACACACCTGTAATGCAGCTCTGTCATAATTCGCCATTCTGAAACAAAAAATTCTACCCTACTCAAATATGCTTTTACCCTTTCTTCTTTGAACAGAAGGGTAATCTGTTTCCAAAACAAACAAGTGGTATGTGGAATCACTTGTTTTCTCCCTCTCTCTCTCTCTCTCTCTCCCCCCTTTCTGCAGCTTTGATCAAGGAGAAGGGAACCATTCTCAAGAACAGGAATGCCGTCAACACACAACTGCAAGCAATCGAGAAGGAGATTTCTGTGTTCCAGCGCAAAAAACAAGGGTCGTTGAATGATGTTGATATCTACCTTACACTCCGTCTCAATCAGGTTTTGTGGCTGCTGCTCCTCCTTTTGCTCTACAGCTTTTCTCCTTCAATTGCTCCGTCCTAAAATTGCTAGTCAGTACATAAATGTGGAAAATTCTATCCAGTAAATTCAATTCAGCTTCCATGCAGAGCTACAGTTTTCAGATCTACTGTCAGGAACAGCAGAAGATCACCTGTTTTCAGTAGTTGATGTTACTGTCTCCTGATTGCATTGGAGTTGGAATTTGTTACTGATGGAGTGGATACTCCCCCAGGTTGAATTCATGGTAAATGGTGTGATGCCAAAGGACCTGTCGGCAGGAATTGTTTTCAGCCTTCGAGAATTGCAGGGCTTGAAGGATCGAATAGAAGCACATGGCCAAGAAAAGACAGCTCTGAAAAAGCTTCACAAAGAGCTTCGCAAGCAGCATGCAAGTTTGAACAGAGAGAGGCGGTTCCAAGAAAAGAAAACACATGAAACAGAAAACAAGTATGTGGAAGTTCAGCTGCTCAAGTTTGGCCAGGTTCCTTTTCTTTGCTCTCACCACCAGACCCCTTTTTTCCTCTGTGGTGTCTATTGGGTTTGCACTGCCGTTTGTCCAACTGCTGGGACTCTACTCTACCAACTGCAATAACAATACTGAAAGCATTTTCCTGTTGTAAAAGGACAGGATTGCAACCAATCTTGTTATCTCTTGGTCATATGAATGCTGCAGACCATAACAGATGAAACACTGGACATCATCAGTATCAAGAAAGACTTGATATTCTTAAGGGACAGACTACGCAATCAAGATGCTGGCTTTACCCATGAACTTACTGTTTGGATGAACAAGATTGATGCTGCCACTGATGCACTTCATAGTAAGCTTACAGTCGTCAGTTTGCAAACTCTGCAGAAAAAGAAACCACAAAGACATTATTATTTATGTGCATCCATTTACACATGTTCATGTTTGTCTGCTTCTGTGTTTTGGTCCATACCCACAAGGCCCTTCTGATAGTGCTAGACATGGACTGAAACCTCTAATTTTCTGGTTTGTGTGTTCAAAATTTGAAACAAACAGTGCTGACAAAAGAGAATGCAGCTATTCTCCACATCATTGCTGATATCAAAGGAATGATGAACACTATTGACAGAGTAAGCTTGTTTCTATTTCCACATCTGGGAGTTGCATTAGTTGGAGGCATGATGTGTCACATAGTTACTACCTGCTAGTACTTTGCAGCCAACTTTGGTCTGCAATTTTCAGGCATCTATCTTGGCAAGAGTCCAAGAGGGATAACAATTTTCTGATGTGAATTGATGATGGATGATTCCAGGACATGCAAGCCAGAGCAGGATCTATGTATGTTGATCCACTCTTGGAAAAGAGGAAGGCAGAAGCTGAGCAGAAGAAGCTCTGCCAGGTATAATTTTCTACCTTTCAACTCCTGTTGCTACAAAATCACAAATACCACTACATACTGACATGTCTGCAACTCTCAAAGTTTTACATGCAATGGGATGTCTCAACTTCACCTCATAACCTTTCTCTCTTGAAGGTCAATATCATGTCTTGTTCCGTGAATTGAGTGTGAGGACTCACATACTAATTCAAATTTATAACTGAAAGATAGAAAGGGACACAAGAAAGAGTCCCAATATAGAGTCCTGATCTAACTTCCTGCAAACTTGTTTTGGGAAAAAGTGATGTGCCCAACATAAAATAAACACAGATCTAGTGATCCACTTATCTTCTGTCATGATGAACATTTGTTGAAGGTGTTCTGGCCATAAATCCAATTCCAACATTTGGGTAATGATTTGGAGTAGCTCTCACTGATCATCAGAAAGACCCACTCACATGCAGGGTGGCATACCTCCTTAGTGCCTGCCAAATCTGTGTGGTGGGGGGCCCTTTGCAGGTAGTCACTGCACAAGATGAAGTCATTCGGAAATTGCAGAAGGACATTAACACAGTGAAGACTGTACTTCCAAACACATTTCCGTGTGACTAGCAAAATCCTCATGTGAAGGTGTACCTACTCACAGTCTGGATCATCTTTTCACAAAGATGATTTTGCTGATGTTGTCTGTCTTCACCCAACTCCAGGTAAAAGTCAATCATTCCATTCCATTACAAATTCGTGGTCCATCACAAATTTGCGATGCACAGATGATGCTCCTGCCTCATTCCGGACTGTCTGTCAGGTTGGAGATTTCATTCAAGGGGTTACCCCTGGGATCAAGAAGAATGGGCCACGAAAATGAACACTTACACAAAGGAAGTTCCAAGTTCAAGACATGAATTACTTACCTTGATGTCATGTTCAACTAAAGGCTTTGAGAATAAGGGAGGTAATGATACAAGAGTCACCAACACAAACAAAATTCATCAATCTGAATTTGGCATGCACTGCTATCTTAAGACTCAGATCCATCAATTGTCAGTTCAGATCTAGAACCAACAATGTGGGGCATCTAATGTAGAGAAGAGCTCCTGACCCTGTTAGCTGTTGTTATCTCAGATTGCTGTCATCATTAAGACATGGCATGAATCAACCCATGCGTTAGAACCTCCTTGCAGAGACTGACAGTGTCAATGGTCTGAAAATCCCCATCAGATGGGTAAAAAAAATCTCAAACTGATAACACTCTGTGCCAATGCTCAGGAAAATGAAAGGGAGTAGCAATACAGACAAGTCTTGATATAATGACCATGAAGAGCAATGCTCCATAAGTTGCATTAAAGCTTAGACAGGGGTTCAAACTACAACAGCAAGCTGACTATACAAGTTCCCTCGGCCCCTGCAACTTAGCACATGACATAGATCATCAGCACTGCTATGCTATGATCTGTGATCCATACTTCATCTGCTGTCATAACATAATAAAAATGCTTAGTATAAAAAATCCACCAAATTTGACCAATCAGTGCTTCACTAGATGTACTACCTTCAAACTGGACTTTGAACTTTTTTTTGCTCTGATACCATGTTAGAAATTGATGCACACAGCAAGTGGAAAACAACCTCAGTAAAGAAGCAAGAGAGACCTGTAAAGGCATGCAGCTCCTGTAGAGGTAAAGAGGGAAGACGACAGGTAGCAGGCACACATGAATGCTCAGGGAACACCTACACAAAGAGGAGGGGGACCCAGCTCAGACAAGCAAAAATGTCTTCAAAAGCACCCATTGCCAATGTGGCAAATTCCATTCTTTGATACATAATGATTCCAAATGCAAGACTTCTGATCGTCTGCACTAAAGTGACTGTTCCATGTCTCTAACCTCATCACCTGACTGACCATGTCCTTCATGAAAGAAATCCATAGAATGCTGAGAAGACTTTGTGAGGGCACACATATCTAGCTGCTGTCTACTAAACTCGCCAGATAATGCTGCAGCAGTATATCACCATCTACTATACACCCCAACATTCAGGGACGAGAAAGCTAGAATTGCAAAGGACTATTGCAGGCTATCAGAGGTGATGACACCATTCACTCCCCAAATAAATTGTGGGCCTTTGCTCTGACTGATGAACCCTCAAGTGAACCATGCCTGTTAACCTCCTTGCTCCTTATAAGGAGTCCAGATGAGTTTAGAAGCATCAACTTCAAGGCCTCCCTTGCCTGCTGCTTTTAGATGACGCTCCAAGAGCTTTGGATCAGCACAAATGACATGCTGGCCCTTCCGGTATTGGATGAGCTCAAGTGACTGAAGGGTGCTGATGATATCCTCAGTCTTGATTGCTGTTATATCACTCAATTCCTGAAGACCCAGTAGCATCAACCATAAGAAGAATACTAACACTTCCAAAAGTTTGAGAGCAGAGATCTCAACCCCAAGGATTGAAGCATTTTCCAGGCAAAAGAGAGGTTATTTAATTATATTACAGAAGAGACACCACTATCTCCATAATTCCTACAGAATGTTTTCATATCCTACCATGCAGAAGGCAAATAGGCAGCAGGGCAGATATGAGGGATGCAAACATGCCCTACAAAATGACTGCACAAAATTTATCAGCTCACCTTTATAGATACATTGCTCCGGTGTTTCTTGAGGATGTCAAGTAAAACTCGTGTCCAGTACCCACGATAGCTGAGCAATCCAAGGTCTGAAAGCGGTCGCTCAGGCGTCCCAACCTTTCCCTCCTTCTTCGACAACTCATATGAGAAGGCAATGAGGAATTTTCCATATCCTTTTCGTTGGTATGGTGGAAGGGTGAGGATGCAAGCCAGATTATAACCTTCTTCTGAATGTTTCTCTTTGGAAAAGTAGCCAACCATGTGGCAGCCCCGCTCATCACACTCACAAAGAATGTAGAAAAGAAACAGATCCACATCATAGTACAAGGTCTTATGGTCCAAGAACAGCTTGGCAAGGTAGCATAGGTTTTGGCCATAGATTTTGTTCTTTTTTCCATCGACTTCAAACATGGACAGTGATCCCTGCCGATAGATTTCATCGCCAGGCGGATACTTCAGCTCACATTTCCTCATGTGTCTTGCAAGCTGCTCTTGGCGTTTCATGAAGGAGAGGCAAAACTCACAGAAGAAAAGCTTGTTGCAGTCGCAATACTCAGGTGGAAAGGGCGAGAAGTACCAGGTATCAATCTCATACTTGCCAAGCTCAATCTTGCTGATGTTCTTGACCTTGGTGAATTCCTCATGCTCCCGCAAGCTTGCAGCATCAAAATCCTCATGCCCTGCCTCCGCATGTGTCTCCTCAATTTTTCTCTTCTGATGCCGAGTCATCTTCAAGCCACCAGCTGCCTTGTCTTCCACTTTCTCATCCGTGTCTGGCTCCACCGATTCCAGCTCCAACTGCTCCAGTTTCACCCACTCGTCCAGCCGTCTATTGAACTCGTTGTAGTGAACATAGTACTGGTAGTCATCAGGGCCGCTAGGAAGCTTTCTGCGTTCTATCACCTTCACCGGATGGAGTTTGTCATCTCTCCATCTGCACAGAACTCGGGTCCCAACTTCTAGCGGCAGCGGGATGATGGACCTCCGTTTCTTAAAGCTGTATTCCACAGATAGATTTTCCGTTTGTTCCATTGCGCTCGCGGTCGGGGTAGCGGCAGGAAGTGAAAGCGGCATTCGACCGTTGTTGTTGTGTTTCGGATTGTTGGTTGAGTCTTTCATAGGGTTTCTTCCATACTCTACAGTTGCTGCGGCGGCCACCAGGATGTCGTCCTCCCTCAGAACACCTCCCCCTCCTCCCACTGTCCCTTTACTATTACCAAGCCCGGCAGGAGCATTCTCCTCGAACGAATCCATCATAGGAATGTCTTCTTCTTCCTCTCTAAACACAAACCCTGCTTCTCGCTCAAACCCCACCATAATATGGATCGCACTAGCTTCCTTCCGAAATAGACTTCGGCGCAACGGCAACGCCAACGCAATGGAGACCAGCAGCCTTAACAACGCCGCTTCTGTAAACCCATAAATCCGAGAAACCCAAAACCTTATTGTTCTTCCACCATGCAGCAGAATCAAACTAGCAAGAAAACAAAAAACAGGAACCACGAAACCCTATGCGTCTGCAAAATCAAAAACTCCAAAAGCTTGGAAATAAGAACATACTATGCCATGATCCAGAAGCATGTACGTGTTCCAGGCGACGACGATCCCCATCGTTGCAGCCACGGCCGACCTCTCACCTCCGACGTCTCGCATACTTCCTTCCTGCTGGACTATCGGTGCTGGCGGCCATGGCTGGCCATGGGCGTTGCGACGAGCGAGGAGATGGCTAGGGTTTCTCGCGCAGGGTCGCAGGCGGGCAACGGGTCCCCTCCCAATCCCCGCCCGGCATTTCCAGGGGCGAACCTCAGTTTTTTTTAAATAATTTATTGGTGAATAATTTTTCGCAGTTTTTCGACCTGAAAAAAATGATTTCGACACATACTTATAAAAAGGGATTTTTGTGAAAAAAATTGGCCCAAATTCGCCAGATTTCTACAACTGTGGCCAAGGCAACTGTGGGCAGCTTGCAGGCCAATCCAGTGCCCCAGACCTCTCAGCTGGCTGAGCTGAAGGACATAAGGGAGGAGCTACAGGCCCTGAAGGACAGCCAGGAGGGAGGTTGGAAGATTGTTGTGCGGAACATGTCGCAGCAGGCTGATGCCCCACAACAGTAAGAGCGCGTGCTCAACACTGTCCTCAGGAACTTTGAGGAGGTGGAAGGCGAGACTTTTGCGGCCCTATTGGAGCGCGTGAAGGCGAAGCTGGGCGACAAGCTGGGTATCAACGTCGAGCTGACTGTTGCCTACCGGCAGCCTGTGAAGCGCAGCTACACCGCTACTGCCAAGGGGGAGGCGCAAAGTTGCGGCCGGTGGTGATGACTTTCACCTCCGCTGCGACACGAACCGCTGTCTTCAAGGCGCGCAAACACCTTGCGGGCACTAAGTGGGGCCTGGACGATGACCTCACCCCGCTGCAACAGTCCCAGCAGAAGGCGCTGCAGTTGCAGTGGCTGGAGGCCCGCAAGGCGGGCAAGCGTCTACGCTGGAAGGGTGGCGAGCTCTTTGTCGACGGCCACCCGGTGAAACCCACCACATAGGGGGGCGGGGGCCAAAGGGTTGTGACATTATGTTGTTGGAATATCCATGGGGGAACATGCAACAAGCTCAGCACCTCTCCAACCCTACAAGACTTGTTGACAAGGGTTGATATTCTAGTGTTGACAAAGACACACCATTTCCCCGATCAACAGCTCCCTATCGTTCCTGGTTTCTAGTGCTTTGCAGTAGCTAGACCTTGCAAACTTGGCAGTTCAGTGCGAAAGCACAATGGTGGTATTCTTGTGTATGTCTCGACAGCATGCAGCAAAATAGTTACAGTTTGGAAGTGTCCTGTGGATGGTACCAAATTGTGGCTGAAGTTGGCTGACTTGGGGGGCCGAAAGCCTCTTTATGTCTGCATTGCTTATGCTCCACCGCAGAACTCACCATATGCTGACAAGGACTTGTTTGAGGCAATAACATAAGAGGTGGTGGAAGTTGAGAGCCTGGAAGGGACCGTACTCCTTGCTGGGGATTTCAATGCCAGAACCCGTTAAGAACCAGACTTTGTGGACTGCACCTTGTTGTGCGATGTTTTGCAGATTCTCGAGCTCTTGGACACCCGCCCGCCGCCGCGCTCCCGATAAAACCGGAACACGGCTGCACCGTGTGGGTGGCACAAGGAGTTTTTGGGGTTGTGTTGCGCAATTGGCTATCGCATCTTGAACGGAAGGGTGCCAGGAGACCTTGAAGGGGAGTGTACATGCCTTGCAAACCAAGGGCATAGCACAGTGGACTACATATTTGCCTGCCCAGACTTGTTAGATGCTGCACACCACCTTGAAGTTTTGACTGATTCTGCATTTTGTGGAAGCCCACACTCTGATTCAGATCACCGCCCACTTGTTTTCCAGTTTGTCGTAATTACTGAACCTCTTGCAACCGTTATGCACGCGGACCAGCCGCATATGATACGCTTCAAGTACAACCCAGCATTGTCTGATGATTACTGCACAAAGTTACAAGACCGCATATCCACCATTAACCTGAACGTTTGTATTGAGGATATGAGTGCAGCCGCCCTTTCAGAGTTGATACACGACAACATTTGCATGGTTACTAATGAAGTCTTTGGACAGAAGCAGCCCCCATCAGCTCATCACCACTGCCACAAACCCTGGTTTGATTCAGAGTGTAGGGTTCAGAAGAAGTAGGTCAGGATTTTCTTGAGGGAGCACCCTGACTGTGAACTCGCTAGACACCTGCAGAAAAACTTGAAGCAGCTGTTGAAGCACAAGAAACGTACCTATGAGAAATTAATGGGTATGCAAATGTGCAAGCTTGCCAAAGCAGATCCCGCTGGATTCTGGAGAAAGTACCGCGTGCGTAAGGAGGCGTCACACGGCATCCGGAGGGAGGCGCTCCGACAGGGCTTTGCAGCGCTGTTGGGGCCGCCCATTCCGCCTGATCCGGTTGTACCCATTCCTAAATGTGATGAACCTTACAGTCTAAGTCAGGATATAAGTACCTTTGAAGTTGCAGAAGTGATTAACAGACTGAAACGAGGAAAGGCAACAGGCTTGGATGGGGTAAAAGCTGAATTTGTTATAGATGGCTGTGACGCGTTGCTTGCGATCTTGCAAACCTTGTTTAACAAGCTCTTCAATGAGGGTTTTTGTGGGTCTTTGGCGGTGGGAGTCATACATGCTCTATTCAAGAGTGGGGATGCCTCATCCGTTGACAACTACAGAGGCATCATAGTTGGGCCTGTTATAGCAAAGATTTTTGCAATGGTTCTTGAAAGCAGGCTGAGCTGTTAGGCGGAGGAGCGGGGCATTCAGGCACGAGGGCAAGCGGGTTTCAGAAAAGATTTTCGCACTACAGACAACCTGTTTGTTTTGCAGACGCTTATTAAATCCCGAGCAGGCTGGAAGGGCAAAAAGTTGTTTACATGTTTTGTTGATTTCAGGAAAACATTTGATACTATACCCCGTGCTAAATTATGGCATGTACTACAGGGCATTGGCGTAGGCGGGCGTTTCCTCGCCTGCCTACGCTCCATGTATAGTCAAGACTGCGCATGCGTCACACACTCGACCGAGGGATTGTCTAGCACCTTCGCATGTACCATTGGCGTGAAGCAGGGCTGCCCACTGAGCATGTTGTTCTTTGGCCTCTACATTGACGCACTAGAGCCACGCATTGCTGCGCTTGATGATGATGACGGGCCTGACCTTGCCAGCACACCGGTCAAACTACTGTTCTACGTGGATGACCTTGTCCTCATGTCAAGAACTCAGCGGGGATTGCAAAAACAGCTCGATGAGCTGGGGAAGTTCTGCGACGAGAGGGACCTCACGGTGAATGTTAAAAAGACCAAGGTGGTGGTCTTTGGAAGCAGGGTCAACACCAGCCCGTTGCTCTATGGTGG
>Ga0116227_10002167_pt1 | contig 44831 bp, 49 predicted proteins | sample S1TSphgellanicum_FD_89693 | JGI IMG/M metagenome (GOLD analysis project Ga0116227, IMG submission 89693) | Host-associated microbial communities from peat moss isolated from Minnesota, USA - S1T2_Fb - Sphagnum magellanicum MG | ecosystem: Host-associated > Plants > Peat moss > Unclassified...
GGCTGTTTTTTTGCACAAGCAGCCAAAAGCAGCGAGCTTGCAAAAACGGTATTTAAAATTGCTTTATTCATTTAGGGCTGTTGTTATGCGTTAGTAAGTTATATTTCCCATTGCCTTCTGCAGATCAATCTTGCTCGACAATGTGTTGAATAGTGCGTTTAAGTAGCTGATCTCTGATGAGATAAGATTTGATTCGGCTGTGATAACATTTAAGTAAGCTACTATACCCTGTTTGTACTGTAAGCTCACTACAAAATAAGTGCGCTTGGCCAGGTTAACGTTCTGTTGTAACAGCCTTAAATTGTACAGGTTGCTTTTATACGAGGCCAAACCTGAAGTATACTCTGAATAGATCTGTGATTTGAGGTCAACCTCGCTCCAGTTCAGCACTTCTTCCTGCAATTTAGCCCTGCGCAAACTGTGTACCCGCGATAGTCCTGTAAAGATTGGTATGCTGATAGATACCCCTAATAGTTGACTTGGGTATGAATTCGAGAACAGATCAGACATACGGTTATTCTCATATGCCAGGTCGTAGTTGTAAAAAGCGGATATAGTGGGCAGGAAAGATGTTCTGTAATATTTTATCTGCTCGTTCTGGATATCTTTTTGTGTTCTTAATTGTTGATATTCAATGCGCTTTTCGTAGGCTAATTGTTGGGTTGTATCCATGTTGATACTCTGCGCCATTTGCAGGGTATCAAAATTAACATTGAATTGTTTTTCGGGTGGGTAGCCCATTAAGCGCTTTAATACGGCGTATTGCGGCACTACATTTTCATTAGCTTGTTTTAACGATGCTTTTGAGTTATTGAGTGATATAGCAGCCTCTTCATAATCTGTTTCATCAACAATGCCGCCTTTATATTGGTGGTAGGCATCGCGCAGATTTTTGCCCAGGCGTGCTGTATCTTCTTTTAATACATTGATCTGCTCTAAAGTAAGTAACACATTATAAAAAGATTTACTTACTGCCGATACCAGGTATATTTTGGTACTATCTGTAATTTGTTTTGATTGTGTAACCAACAATGGTGCACTTTTGGCAGCAAACAATAAACTCGGACTAAATATGGCCTGAGATACAGAAAGTTCTGGTATAAAGCTATTGGCAGCACTTGTTCGTGTTGTTGTACCAGTTGTGCTTGTGCCACCGGTAGTTGTTCCACCAGTAGTTGTAGCACTGGAATAAGTAGATTGCTGTATATAATGTACACCGCTGCCGGTAGCATTAATTTGCGGTAACCATGATGATAATGCTATCGCATTGCTTTCTCTGGTTATGCTTTGGTTTAACAATGTTTGGTTTAATACGGGCTGATGTACCAATGCATAATCAATACACTGTTGTATGGTTAAAAACTCACCACCATTCCTGCTGATATCATTTATAGGGGCTAGCATTTTACTGGTATCAGGTGTTGGATCCTGCGCGTGGCTGGCTACTGACAGGCATGATAAAATGCCGATCAGTAAAAGAACCCGGATTTTATCTATATAAAAAAAGAAATCGGTTAATTTATAACAGTATGTTTTGTGTCTTGATAAATGATATTTCATAAACAGGTGCTGATCCGGTATACGTACGATTTTACTCAACTATATACAGTTACTAATAATATGTGTTTGCAAAAATGGTAATTTGACGCATTATTACAGGTAACAATATTGTTAACTAGGTATTAGTGAGTTAAACCATCCCATATTGTTGCTTATTTATCAATATTGTTACTTAATATTATTGTTTCAAAACGATATTAATTTGTGAAGGACGCGGATATAAAAAGCTATATTTCAATATTAAATAACTTAATTTCAGGCAAATGCATCAAAAAAACTCTCTCAAAAAAGCCTTCATGGTTTTAACTGCCCTGGTGGCATGGTTTGCTATCATTTTACAGTTTTCAATTTCGTTCTCCATATTCATCTCCGAGGAAAGAACATTTGGCGGTATACTGGTGCAGTTATTAAGCTATTTTACCATTCTGAGTAATATATTGGTTGCTGTAAGTTTAACATTGCCGCTATTAAGTCCCGATAGTAAATGGGGAAAGTACTTTTCATCTGCATCGGTAACCGGCGCAACTACGGTTTACATAGCCACAGTGGGTATAACTTACAACATCATATTACGTAACCTCATAATTTTGGAAGGTTTTTCTGTGTTGGCTAATGAATTGTTGCACGTGATTGTCCCTATACTTTATGTTTTATATTGGTTGCTGTTTGCAGCTAAAGCGAGGTTAAAATGGACTGAGTTATATTACTGGCTCATCTACCCGCTTGTTTATTTGGTTTATGTACTGATAAGAGGTGCTATTAGTGGTTATTACCCCTATCCTTTTGTTGATGTTAATGTATTGGGGTATGCCAGTGTAGCTATCAACTCATTAGGAATGATAATTGGTTTTGTAATATTAAGCGCATTACTCATTTTAACAGGCAGATCAATGTATAAATCTAATAGTTAATTAATTATCATAAATGCCGGCAGGAATAAATTCAACCTGGTTGTTTTTATTAAAACAAACACCTGCATATAAATGTATATTTGTTATAATTAACTTTTTAGTCTTTGCTCTCACTTCCAAACACCTTTATTCCAATACCAGAAAATGAAGCCGACAGGTTAGCTGTGCTTCAATCGTACAATATTTTGGATACTGTAGAGGAAGCTGATTTTGATGAACTCACCATTCTGGCTTCCACTATTTGCCAAACCCCTATTGCTTTAATAAGTTTAGTAGATGCGGAAAGACAATGGTTTAAGGCTCACACTGGCTTAAACGCCCGTGAAACACCTAAAGAACAATCGTTCTGTGCACATGCAATAGCATCGTTTGATGATATCATGATTATTGATGATGCAAGAAAAGATGAAAGATTTGCCGACAATCCATTAGTTACAGGCGACCCCAAAATAGTTTTTTATGCAGGTGTGCCATTAATTAATGAAGATGGTTATGCACTGGGCTCATTGTGTGTTATTGACCGGCAACAGAAGATACTTTCAGATGAACAGGTACAAGCTTTAAAAATATTAGCTAAACAGGTAATTGACAAACTTGAGTTAAGGCGTAAGATATTGGCTTTGCAAGCTGCGAACCATGAATTACGTGATGCTAATATATTTATCCAAAAGTTTGCCTCGATGGCAGCCCACGATATTAAAAACCCGTTAAGCAGCATCTTGTTAACATCGCAGGCCCTGAAAATTCGTTTGCAGAAACTTGAGGATGAAGGCTGCACAAGACTTATTGATCTGAATATTACCTCAACAAGCCGGTTAACTACTTTGCTTGATGAGATGCTGGCCTACTCAAAAACGCCATCATTATTACTGAGCAAAAAAGCGAATATCGATCTTAACAATACACTGAAAAAGATCATTAGCATGGTAAAAGTGCCTGAAAACTTCGAAATAAATATACCCGAAGAAAAACACCAGTTAAATCTTTCAGCAGTAGCATTTGAGCAGATCTTTATTAACCTGTTAAGTAATGCTATCCGCTATAATGATAAGGACAGGGGCATCATACATATCAGATTTGCTCATGATGATGATTTTTATCGTTTTGAGGTTGAAGATAATGGTATAGGCATTGCAAGTGAATATCATGAAAAGATCTTCAGCAATAACTTCACTTTGAAAATTACCGATCGTTATAATGATAAAGGAACAGGCATTGGCCTATCTACTGTCAAGGATCTGGTAAAAGCCTTAAAAGGCAGTATTCATGTTAAATCAACCCTTGGCGAGGGCGCTACTTTCTTTATCACCATCAGGAAATAAACCATAACAGTTTGTTATTAAACGCGAATATTTATTAAACATAAATAGCTATTTTTGATGCTTTAAGATCTGATTATGTTTGATTTCCGGCTTCAAGTGTTTTATACAGTGGCTAAGCGGTTAAATTTTACCAAAGCTGCGGATGAGTTGTTTATCAGTCAACCAGCGGTAACCAAACACATTAAGGAATTGGAGAGCGAATTCAAAGTTTCGCTTTTTGAACGAAGCGGGAATAAAAAGATCAGCCTTACCCCTGCCGGCGAAACGCTTTTACAATATACCGGCAAACTCTTTACCACCTACCGCGAACTGGAATACGACATGAACATGCTGGTTGATCAGCACAATGGCATATTACATATCGGGGCCAGTACAACGGTAGCACAATACATCATTCCGCCCATATTGGCGCAATTCCATAAAAAATTCAAGGATATAAAAGTGCTCCTCATTACCGGAAATACCGAAGATATGGAGCAGGCATTACTCAACAGAAACATTGAGATCGGCATAATTGAGGGTATATCGCGCAACCCGCAAATAAAATACGAAGAGTATTTACAGGATGAGTTAGTATTGGTAAGTGCAACAAACAACAGTCTGGTAAAAAAAGCGATTATAAAACCCGACGAATTAAAAAACTACCCTTTGCTTTTACGTGAACCCGGTTCGGGTACATTAGATGTAATTGCACATGCCTTAAAACCGCATCATATCAAACTTTCAGACTTACAGATTGAGATGCAGCTTGGCGGTACCGAAAGTATAAAATCATATGTGTTGCATAGCAATTGCCTCGCATTTTTACCCATCCATTCTATTTTAAAAGAATTAAAAAATAACGAATGCCGTATAATTGACATTAAAGGCCTCACCATTGATCGTCCCTTTCATTTTATACAACTGCATGGACAATCATCACCCCTGGCTGAGTTATTTATCCGCTTTGCCCGTAATTACAAAGCGGATTAAGATTACTTAACCATGCCCTATTGTAAATTACTTTTTACTGCTGTCCTTTTTCATTTTAGCAGTATCGTTAATTTTAGTACCACCCGAAGCGCTGTTGTCCAGATCTGAAGATGAGGTAACTTTTGAGGTATCTACCTTGGTTGAATCATGTGGCACATGGTAATCATTTTTTGCAGTATCCTGTCCGTTCTTAGCGGAGTGATCGCCACCACATGCGCTTAAGAAAGCTACAGTACAAACTGTTGCTATTAATAATTTTATGTTTTTCATATAATTATAACATGCAAAAGCGATTGGCTGTTTTAGTTAATTAAACTTTCGCCAACCTTGATTTGAATTAACAATATTCATAACAATAAGTTATTAATAATCATAATTTGTGATAATAAACACCTCCTTAATTGCCCGACCTTTGATGTATCAAAACAAAAGATCATGTACACACAAAATACATCAATTAAAAATAACAGCCTGTTGCTGCATATAAATGATAATGCCAGCAAAGTAATATTTATAGGTTGTGTTATACTCTGTTTAACTCCGTTTGTAAGCCCGGCCGTTGCATTGCTAATGGGCCTTATTGTAGCGCAGCTTACAGGCCATCCTTACATGCACCTGAATCACAAGGCTACACATTTACTGCTCCAGGTATCAGTAGTTGGCTTAGGCTTCGGTATGAATGTACATAGCGCATTGCAGGCAGGCAAAGAAGGCATATTATTTACCATAGCCTCTATCACTTCTACCTTAGTTTTTGGTTACTTTTTGGGCAGATGGTTAAAAATTGAAAAGAAAACATCTTTCCTGATTTCATCTGGTACCGCCATTTGCGGCGGCAGTGCAATAGCAGCCATTTCACCGGTAATAAAGGCTGAGGAAAAGCAAATATCTATAGCGCTTGGTTGTGTGTTTATATTCAATTCAATTGCGTTGTTTGTTTTCCCTGTAATAGGCCATCACTTTAACCTGTCACAAACACAATTTGGTTTATGGTGTGCAATTGCCATACATGACACCAGTTCGGTTGTAGGTGCTGCAAGCAAATACGGTGCACATGCACTTGAGGTTGCTACAACTGTAAAACTGGCAAGGGCATTATGGATCATCCCGGTTGCATTTTTGTCAACCTTTATCTTTAAAAATAAATCAAAAAAAATCAGTATCCCTTACTTTATAGGCTTGTTTATATTGGCTATGATAGCTAATACCTACATACCGGCAGTATCAATAATTAGTCCGTATGTTATTATGATTGCCAAGGCTGGCTTAACACTCACCTTATTTTTGATAGGTGCCGGGTTATCAAGGCAGGTTTTAGTATCAGTTGGTTTTAAACCATTATTGCAGGGCTTGGTACTTTGGATTGCAATATCAACCACAGCATTATATGCTGTAATACATTTAGCATAATTGCCGTCAAAAGCATATAAAAAACAAAACCCGGTACTAATTAATACCGGGTTTTGTTTTTTATGTGATAAGCAATTGATTATCTGCGATGGCCACCACCACCTGGATTACCCTGGTGCTGTGGCTGCGGACGTGATTGCGGCGCACTATGCTGTTGCGGTTGAGCATGTTGCTGAGGTTGCCCCATTGGCCTTGGTGTTGGCGCACGGTTAACCTGGTGCTGTTGCATACTTAACCTTTGCGCATTGTTGTTGCGTTGCGCGCTTGCTGCATGGTTTACATTTGCATGAGCATAAGTACGTTGTGTACTGGCCTGACGGGCTGCTGTATGTTGTTGAGCAGTAGCCGCGTGATTAGTTGATCTGGCAACTGCACGCTGTGCGTTAGCCTCATGATTAGTAGCCCTTGCCTGGTTATTATTTGACCTTGCAACTGAACGTTGGGCATTTGCCTCGTGATTTGTTGCTCTTGCAGTTGCACGTTGCGCACTGGCTTCACGATTCACCGCTTTGGTATTGGCACGCTCTGCTGTTACTGCCGGGCGACCATGATTTGCAGATGCAAACTGACTGCGGTTGGTACTTGCTGAATGCTGATGAGCTACCTGGTTTGATGTAGCCGGGATATGCCTGTCACGGGCAGCCATTTGGTCTTCCCTGGTAGGCCTGGCTGTTACACCACCACGACCGCCATTATAACTAACACGGCTGTTATTACGCACAAATGTATTGTTAACATAGGTGTTGTGTATCACAGTTCTGTTTACATGACTTACAGCAGTATTATACGCGAAGTGACCACCACTCCACCTGCCGCCATAGTATCCTGAACCACCATAACCAAAGCCGTAATTAATACCACCATAGAAACCTACGTGCGGGCCCCAGTAGCCGGCGTGGAAAGCATAAACGCCGCCATCATAACCCCACCATGCTGGTGTCCATAATACGCCCACACTTGGGGGTGCTACCCAGGCACCAGGTACCCAATAATAACCACCATCTCCATAAGCCCAGTAACCTGGTGTCCATATATAGCCATCGGCAGGGCAAATGGGCTGTTCATAAACCGGTATGGCCGGAGGGCCAATACGCACCGATAAACCTACACTTACCTGTGCCTGTACCTGCGGTGCTGCAATTGCAAGACCCGCAAGTAAGAGTATACTATTTATTATCTTTTTCATTTGTAGTATGTTTTGCTATTAGAACAAGATATTTAAGAAATAGTTTATTAATTATTCTTAAACTATCTATAAATCACTATATATCAATACATTAATCACATTCTTAAATAACCAAAAAGCCCCTTGCTATACGCAAAGGGCTATCAAATAAAATATTTTTTTCTATTTATTTGGCTGATAGAACTTTTATATCCGTAATCATTTTTATACACCGGGCCGGTTTCTTTTCATCCTGCACAATTATACGGAATGGCCCCTCGCCTGCTGGTAGCGGTTTGCCATCTACTGTATCTGCAAGAATGATAACCCTATCTGTAAAGTCTTTATCCAGTTCAGCTAAAGCAAACACAACTTCGTAACCATCGCTGGCGCTTATCAATACATATTTTGTCAGATTTTTACCTCTCAGGTCTTTACCGGATGGAACGCCCGCCTTTTGTAAAATGTCAGATAATATCACGCCTGTATAAGTATGATCCTTACCATCCTTATCTTTACGTATTAATGTAGTTTGTTTAAATTTATTTAATGAATCCAGGCTTAGGTCTAGCGGCGCTCTTACTTCACCCGAAATTTTAACCGAGGTTTGATTAACGGTGGCTTGTGCCTCACTTAAATAAGGTGTTGCAAATAAGCCCAGCAGGATTGTAAAAGAGATCAATATAATTCTTCTCATGTTTTTTTATTGAAGTTACGAAAGTAAAGATACTCTATCAATCACTAAATAAAAATCATTGAGCAAAGGGAGATTTTTCGTCCTGTTTATAGTTTTTGATAAACTCTGCGTAACTTTTTTTAATGTATAGCACCATTTCATAGTCCGTCATTTTTTTTGCCTGGGCGATGGTTGGGCGATAATCATCCATAAAATTGAGTAGTGAATCGCCTTTTAGATTGGTGAGGGCTGTTATTTTTTGTTTGGAGAAAGACCGGTCTACATAAGTATTTTCTTCGTCCTGCAGTAAGGTTTTTTGCAGTTTAGTTTCAGGTGCTTTATTTTTAGATAACAGGCCCGCAACAGCTAATAAATTTACACTCAGTAAATCGGTGGTATTATGCGGTGCATCAATATAGTTGTAAGGAATATAACGGTAAAAATCCCTGGTTATAAAAGCATCTTTAATTCCTGGTTCCTTATAATCAAATACCGCCGAAAACTGCCTGCGCACATTTAACGAATCCTGCTTATAATTATGTCTTGCCCTTACATTCACATCTCTTAATAAAATAGAACTTTGATGCAGATATATCATAAGCGTATCGGCTTTATTTCTTTTGTAAACACGCTTATATGGTTTATAGCCTATACAGGTAATCTTTATGGTATCGCCAGGAACAATATTAGTTAAGCTAAACTGCCCCGAATACGAAGTAACTGTAACCTGCGATCCGGTGGTGATGTTGGCAAAAACTACGGGGAGTTCGTCGCTCTTATCAATAACAGTCCCGGTTATACGTTGCGCAAAAATTGATAAAGGTAAAAGCATTAAAAGTAAAATACCTGTAAGCTTCATGTGGTTTTGGGTTTAAATTATTACGTCTAATTTAACGTTTAGCAGGCTATATGGTAAAATTTTAACATACCTTAACAATTCACACGGCAATTCTCAGTACTACTTGATTTGCATTCCTGAATATTAGCACTCTACTGTACAACTCAGCTTTAATAAATCATATAACCATCTTTAACAATTATTAACAAAAAGCATCCAATGGCTAAAATAAATAACATCGATCTTAGCATAAATAACCTTTAAATGAAAGCCTGCCTTACCTGCATCATTATTCTTTTAGCCAATATGTGCGCATTTGCACAGCAAATTACAGTTAATGGTAACACCGATGAAAATAATAAGCCCGTCCCTTTCGCCAGCGTATATATCAAAAACACAACTAAAGGCACTTCGGCCAACAGCGAGGGTGAGTATGTTTTACAATTAACACCCGGCACTTACAATGTGCAATACAAAGCTGTTGGTTATAAACAGGAAAGCCGGGAAATTGAGTTAAAGACCAGCAAAACATTAAATGTGAGCCTTAAAACTGAGGCTTATCAGCTAAACTACGTGGTGATCCATTCGGGTAGTGAGGATCCAGCCTATGCCATTATCCGCAAGGCGATAAAAAAACGCAAACAGCATTTAAGGGAAGTGAATGCCTATACCTGTACCGTTTATATAAAAGGTCTGCAAAAACTATTGGATGCCCCTAAAAAATTTATGGGTTTTGATGTGCAGAAGGCAACCCGTGAGGCCGGACTCGACTCAAACCGCCGGGGGATAATTTACCTGTCGGAGTCACAATCAAAATACAGCTTTATGCAACCCAATAAGGTGCATGAAGAAATGATATCATCAAAAGTATCAGGCAGCAATAAAGCGTTCAGCTATAACCGGGCATCGGACCTGGAAGTTAATTTTTATGAGAATATCCAGAATTGGGATGGGTTGAGTAACAGGCCGGTGATATCGCCCATTGCGGATAACGCCCTGTTTTATTACAACTATAAATGGATGGGCGAAAGCGTTGAGAACGGTGAAACGGTGGACAAAATAAAAGTTACACCAAAGCGATTGTACGATGCCTGTTTCCAGGGATATATCTACATTTTAGAGAACGACTGGCGTATATACGGGCTGGATCTTTTCATCACTAAAAAACAAAATATAAATTTTGTAGACACCCTGAAATTCAGTGAGCAGTTCTTCCCTGTAAGTCCGAAAGTGTGGATGCCATCATCTATTAAATTTGAGTTTACAGCTGGTCTGTTTGCCTTTAAGATCGGCGGTTATTATATCTCTGTTTATAAGGATTATGACCTCAACCCTAGTTTTAATAAAAAGGAATTTAATGAAGTGCTGCTTATTAAACCGGGCGTAAATAAAAAGGATTCGACGTATTGGGAAAACGAGCGACCGGTACCATTAACCGACGAGGAAAAAACCGATTACCAGAAAAAAGCAATACTGGCCAAAAAACGGGAATCAAAACCTTACCTCGATTCATTGGACAAAGTGAATAACAAATTTAATCCCGGTGAATTTTTGCTGGGCGGATACCATTACCGCAATAGATATGAGCATGAGTATTATAATTTCGACCCACTGCTAACCTCGGTAAAATTCAATACCGTGCAGGGCTTTGCTATCAACTACGGTGCATCTTTCACTAAACGGGTGGATAGTATTAATAACCGTTATTTAATTATCGATGCTAAAGCTGGTTATGGTTTTTCTGATCATAAATTTACCGGTGCCATAAATGCCAGCGTTCCGGTTGGTGATTTCACACTTGGTATTAATGGCGGATCGGAAATCACAGATCTGAACAACAACCAACCTATTTCCTCATTCCTGAACTCGATGTATAGTTTATTTGAGCGGGAAAACTATGAGAAGCTGTATCAAAAGCAATATTTGTCGGCATCGTTAAATAAACGTATAACCGGCGGCTGGAAGGCTACTGCCAGTGTAGAGTATGCTGATAGAAAATGGCTGCCAAATACCTCGTCCTATAGTTTCTTTAATCCAGGCAATAAGGATTATACTTCAAATAACCCATTATTATCTAACCAGGATGTGCCGTTATTTTCCGAAAACCAATCATTTAAAGTTACCGTTCGTACCACTTATGATTTCAGTGATAAATATGAAACCTATCCCGATGGCAGGCATTATCTTCCATCAGATTATCCAACTATCGGCCTAACTTATACTAAGGGAATTAAAAACTTGCTGGGTTCGGATGTGGATTATGACCTGTTAGCGGCGGATATATCAAAATCAAACATCAGTATGGGTGTGTTCGGGAAGACATCGTTTTATGTAGGCGCAGGTAAGTTCTTAAACAATAACAGCATTTTTTATCCTGATTATAAGCAGTTTTCGGGTAATCAGATCCTGTTTTCAAATGGCGGCATCAATACATTTTTACTATTGAACTATTACACTTTCAGCACTTATACCGAATATGTTGAAGCACACCTGGAGCATAATTTTTCGGGCTTTATTTTGAATAAGATCCCGCTGATAAGGAAACTAAAACTACAGGAAATAGTGGATGTAAATTATTTAAGTACACCTACATTGAAGAACTATACCGAGTTAGGATTTGGCCTGCAATATTTGAATTTCAGGATCATGTATGGTACTTCGTTTAATAGTGGCAGTAATACAAATTCGGCGATTAGGTTGGGGGTAAGTTTTTAATTACTAAAACGTCATGCTGAACTTGTTTCAGCATCTCACCCGCAAATTATGCGTAAATATCTGTGGGATGCTGAAACAAGTTCAGCATGACGGATTTATTATCCATTAATATATTTCAACAACTGCACCTGTTCATCATCGCCCAGCAGGTCCCCCTCATATTTCCATTTATCAACATCTGTAATGGTGATCTTGCCTAAATAATCAGGATTGTCTTTATCAGCCAGTTCATCGTTTATATCATTGATCTCTAAAGGTTCAGTAAACAAAGCTGATTCATCATCAAAAGCATCTTTGTAGATCTTATAAACACCGCTGTTTTGCAAGCCGCCATTATCATCTTCTTCTAAAACAGGTTCAACAATAACTTTTCTTGGTGTGCCATCGGCTTGTGTAAGGCTTAATTGTACCGGAGTTTTCATGTTGATATGGTATATTATATGAATACATGAAGATAACAATTATTATTTGAAACGAATATGGCGGATTAACCTATTAATTTACCTGGAACTTCTCTCTATATTCAGTTGGTGTCATCCCGACCGATTTCCTGAAAATCTTCCGGAATGCTTTAGGATCATTATAACCCGAGGTGTAGATCACTTCGGTCATTTGCTTATCAGTTTGCTCTAACAGTTTCTTTGCAGCCTCAATGCGGGTATGTTGCAGGTATTCAATGGGTGTTATGCCGGTAACCTGCTTAAACCGGCGTACAATATTACGCCTGCTGGCAGGTATATCTTTTATAATCTCTTCAATAGTGCAGGCATCGCCGTAATTGCTTTCTATTTTTTGTTGTGCCGATGCCACCAGTTCATCATGATGATTATGGAACGGCTGGAAAGTGCTGAAATAGGATTGATTATCCCTGTCCATATCAATAGCGAAAAATTTAGCCGTGCGTATAGCCTTATCCGCACCACAATATTTTTGTATCAGGTGTAGCAATAAATGAAAAGTTGAGGTTGCCCCTCCGCTGGTATATAACCGGCCATCTTCAGTCACTGTTTTATCGGCCTTCAATTTTATAGCCGGAAATGCCGACGCAAAACCATTGCAGGCATCAACATGGGTAGTAGCAACCTTGCCATTAAGTAAGCCTGTAGCACCCAGCAAAAATGCCCCTGTGCAAAATGTGGCTATCTCGGCCCCTTTTTTATATTGATTGATTATCCAGGGCAAAAACTCACGGTTCTCGTATATAGCCTCCTGTACATTTTCGGTATTAAAGGCGGGGATCAGTACCAGGTCCTTTGGCGTGGTATCATCAATACATTCTGATTGGTATCCCATTAACGAATATTCATCATCGCGGGTATTTAATAAGGTTATATTAAAAGGATTTTCCTGCCCGTTACTGGTGTAAAACTTGTTTACAGTTTCAAATACATCCAGTATGGCGGCTATGCTCAACAGCCGGTTTTGTTTGGTTATTAATAGGCCTGTTTCAATCATAATTGGTTAATTACTAATTGTAAACATAATGATTTTGTCTTAAATGCCCCCTAATATTGACTTTTTTCGCCATCAAATATTTATTCCCTATTAATAATTTTGATTCATAAACCAAAGTAATAACTATGAGTAACAGGGTAACGCATTTTGAGATACCATCAGATAACCCCGAAGCCAACATGAAATTCTTTAGTGAGGCTTTCGGCTGGACATTTAAACAACTCGGCGATCGCCCCTATTGGCTGGCCATTTCGGGCGATGATAGCACACCGGGCATTAATGGCGCAATTATGAAAAAACGCGCTGCCGGTCAGCCATTGGTGAATTCTATTGTTGTTGATGATATGGATGAAGCTGTGCAAAATATAGAGAAAGCAGGCGGCAGAATTCATATTCCTAAAATGTATGCGCCGGGTTATGGCTGCATAGCTTTTTTTGCCGACCCCGATGGTAACATGCATGGTATTATGCAGCCTGATGAAAACATAAAATAAATATGACAGACAACAACAAAACCCTCACCGAAATAAATAAAACCTTTGAGGAATTTATGCTGATCCTCTCTTCATTTTATGATGAACAGATCAACAAAATACCCTTTGAAGGAAGCTGGACACCCGGGCAGGTAACTCAACATATCGTTATGTCAGTTTCGGGGTTTGCTGACCTGATGAACGGCCCTGATAAGAAAACTGAGCGACAACCTGACGCGCATGTAGGTAACATAAGGGAAGCATTTTTAAATTTCGACATAAAAATGCAGTCTCCTGATTTTATAATTCCACCTGTTAAAAACTATGATAAAGCGGAATTGTTGCTTACATTAGATCAGCTTAAAACCCAATTAAACCACATCATCCCTGTAAAGGATATGAATAAAACATGTACAGGTTTTGAATTGCCCATGCTGGGTTATTTAACCAGAACCGAGTTAGCAAACTTTATTGAAGTACATACCAAAAGACACGTTTATCAATTAAAAAACATTTATAATAAGATCAATCACTTAAATTAAAAATCAATATGAAATTTATCGAAGTAGTTTCAATCCCCGTTAGCGACCAGCAGGCTGCTAAAGAGTTTTATCTTAAAATAGGTTTTGAAATAATAATTGAAAACCCTATGGGTAACGGTGATACCTGGTTGCAGTTGGGTTTACCCGGGCAGGCAACGTCCATATCATTAGTAACATGGTTTAAAAACATAACTCCGGGTTCATCACAAGGTTTGGTATTGCATACTGAGGATATTGAAAAGGAGGTGGCTGAATTAAGAGCAATAGGTATAACTATGAAAGATATTGACCATACCCCGTGGGGCAAATTTTCAGAATTTTCTGATCCTGACGGCAATAGCATGGTTTTACGCCAGCCATAAAATTCTATTTTTTATGGTGGAAGTTTTTAAAACAAATATTAGCAAAGTACGTCAGTCGAAATTACTGATCAGAAAGCTATTGCAGCATTTCCCATCAAGCTATGTTAACTTCGATCTGGATGATTGCGATAATATATTACGGGTTGAGGGAGATAATATTTGTCCACTAAAAATAACCACACTGGTAACTGAACTTGGTTATCAGTGTGAAGTTTTGGTTTAAACCTTTAATTACAATGAACCCAAAAGCTATAAAAATAACTTACTGGATATTAACCATTCTTTTCGTTCTCTCCGCCTTAGCTGATGCATTTGGCGGACTAACGCATCAGCCGGAAGGCGTAAAAGGTGTGACGCATTTGGGCTACCCAGTTTATTTGATGGATATATCGGGCGTTGCAAAAATTATCGGGGCTATTGCCATATTGCAATTAAAATATAAAACTGTAAAGGAATGGGCCTATGCAGGCTTTACCATCAGTTTTATTTGCGCCACCTGGTCGCATATTTATGTTGGCGATAGCATGGGGATGGTAATTATGCCAGTGGTTATGCTTGCTTATATGTTCCTCACTTATTATTTCTGGAAGAGGTTTGAAGTGGTAAAGGCTGTTTAATTTAACAAAAACTATAAACAAGCGTCAATGAGGAACGAAGCAATCCCTAACTATACAGGGTGATTCTGCTAATCGGGGATTGCCGAGCTACGCTCGCAATGACGCTTGTTTTTAAGCAGGCTATTTACATATTACTTATACGTCTCCTTATGATTAAAATCAAATATTCTCGAAATCGTAAAACCTATACGGTATTGTCCTTTTGAAAAGCTTTCCTGTGTATTGCTTAAATAATTGATCGGGTCAATGGCATTAGCATTGGTTATGTTAAGCGTAAACACGTGGCCTCCGGTTTCAATCTCGATACCAAATCCCAGCGGGTCATGGAAGCCATGGGCTGATGTACGGAATGCTGAAAAAGGGTGCGCATAATCCACCAATACACTCATGTGGTTGGTTACTTTTAGTTTTGCAGCGCCAGCAAGGTTAAAGAAATGTGTTTCAATACCGGGAACGTTAGGATCAGCTGTATTGGTGCTTAAATAACCGGGAGATACCTGTAAAGTAAATATCGATGTGATCTCCCTTGAAATAATTGCCTGCCCGAACCATGACAAACGGTCACTGAATGTATCATACGATCCGTAGGTATTTACACCTGATTCGCCAAGCAAGGTTAGTGATACGGGTATGCTGCTATCACTCGTTTCATGCAACACTGCATATTTCAAATCGAGGTTAACCAACCGGCCGAATGTACTTCTTCCAAAATCAACGTTCAGGTTATCAGTTAAGCCGTATTCAAAGCCGATATATACGTCATTAATATCATCCAGGCCATAAAAAACCTGTCCGCCGCCGTTCTTCCCGGCCAAATCGCCAAAACGATGGATAATCTGAAAATTAAGGTTGTTCTTTTTTACCGTCTGTGTACTTTGCGAAAGGATGAGCCGTGTTGATTTAAAGGCAACAACAGCATGCTTTTTATCATCAGTACTCATCGAATTTAATAATGAATCTGCTGCCGATGAGCTTGAACTTTTACTTTTAACCGTATCGGTTTTTTGAGCTATTAAACTTCTGCTGATGATGAGCAGGCTAAATAAAATGAGGAACTTTTTCATGTGATATAGTATTGGGGTGTATTATTTACTGGGTGTGTAGGTTGCAGAAACATTCATTTTTATACTTTCAGCTATATTGTGGAATACCAGCCGGGGTATTTTAATTTGATGATCGGCGCATTTTACCATAAATTCCGACGTCATGGATATCACTCCACCTTTCACTGTTACATTACCGGGTATGGTTCTTTTTTGGGTGACGTTATGCACGGTTAAATCGCCGGTGACTGTCACCGCTGTGCTCCCATCTTTGGTAATGTCAACTTGTTCGTTGATCTTACCTTTAAAAGTTGCCCGTGGATATTTATCGCTCTCCATGTAATCGGAGTTAAAATGCTCCTGCATTAGTTCCTTCTCAAACTTGAATGAACTGATAGCTACACTAAAAGCCAGTTCGCCAGTTGCTGCATTATAAACAGATGCAGCTGTGGATGTTGTGGCTTTAATATCCTCTATAGGAGCTGATGAAAAAAGACTGATGTTTGCATTTTTACAGGCATAGAGAGTCTGCCCCGCCTGGTTTGAGATGCTCATCCAGGCGAGTAAAATAAATGTTATGTGTTTCATATTTCTAGGGTTTTGATAGCGGATTTATGTTCCAGGTGAGCCCTACCGCAACACCTGTTGTTTGCAGCCTTACCTGGCTGGCACCTATATTTGATAAAGGAAGTTTTAAATATGGTTGCACACTCACACCGAATTTTGAATTTACCTGCCGTGTATAAGTAGCCTGCAGGTTAAGTATACTGAAGAAATATTTGTTAGGGCTGGGCACATTATAATAACCCGGGCCGCTGGTGCCTGCCGCATAATTAAAATCATAACTTTCATGCAGCATTAAATAAGATGATATACCTGTACCAACCGAAAACTTATTACGGTGTTTAGCATATAACTGGTAATCAACATTCAGCGGGATATCAAGCATCCGGCAATCAGCCTGCACACTTACCGGATCGGTAGGGAACTGGTAAGCAGTGTGGTAATTGTCAAAACCTGTCATATAAGGTTTTGATGTATAGGTAACTCCAGTGCTGATAGTTAATTTCTTAAACACACCTGCTGAAAACAGTAAGCCAATATTTGTACCCACTTTAGTATCCTGCAATGAGTTAACACCATTCAGATCTGAAGCTGCAAGAACGGTTAACGCGTAACGCGGCCTTTGTGTAAACGATTTTTTTATAGCGGGTTTATTTTGCGCTACCGCTTTTGTACCTGCCTTGGGCAATATATCAATAGTATCAATATGTTGATCTTTTATAGCTGCATTGTCAAATACAGGTTGATTATTAAAAGCTAACAATTCATCACTTGTTTGCCTGCTTTGTATGCCAGGCAATTGGTTTACCCCGGTAGTATCGCGACGAACTCCATCAGCGGAAGAGTTAACTGGCAGCTTATTTATTAAGTTATGCCTGGTATAAGGTGAATTGTTATTAGCAAAATTGGCAGGTGTTAAATTCTTTTGTTGCCCAACAGCTTGTCGCTGAATGGATCCGCCGCTTTTACCGGGATTCGTTTGCTCATGATTGGCAATATCATCTTTCACTTTCTGATTATTAACAGCAGTTTGCTGTGGTTTTTGCTGATGCGTAGCAACAGGTTTTAAAAACCATATGCTAAAAAGTATGAATAGCAAAGCAGCAACACCACTTAAAATTGGCAGCCAATAAATAATAGCGGGGCGTTTTTTCTTGTCATCCAACATTTTTTCCATAGCGGCCCAATCATCATCCAGGTGCGCTGAATGAGCGTCGGGATTTTCCAACCCGCTTTTAAAAATGTTATCTAACTCTTTATCCTTATCCATTTTCATCCCCTGATGTTGTTGTTGAAAAATGCCCTCAAATTGTCTGTGCCATTTATTGCTACTATTGAATTAAAATCCATCCCCCTGTTATAATTGGTTTTGTTGGCCATCGCGTCGGCCTCAAAAACCATTTGTTTTAGTTTTTGCCTTGCCTTATGCAAGTTTGATTTGGATGTACCTGCATTTATGTTCAGCATTTCGCCAATTTCCTCGTGCGAGTACCCTTCAATTGCAAAAAGATTAAATACTGTTCTGTAAGCCTGTGGCAGCCGTTGCACCATGTCCAGAAGATCGTTATATCGCAGGTTTTTATCGGCAAGGTTGCCATCGCTTATATGCTCTGCCTTTTCAAGGTCATCAGCATATGCCATTTTTAGGTTCGAGCGGTAATGATCTATAGAAGTATTGATCATTATTTTGCCCAGCCAGGCTTTAAATGGCTTGGCGCTGTCATAACTATCAATACGTGTAAATATCTTAAAAAAACCCTGATTCATTACCTCTGCAGCCTCATCCCTGTTACCGGCGTAACGCAGGCATATCCCCATGGCAAAACCATAGAATGCCTTATAAAGCATTTTCTGGCTTTTCCTGTCCTGCTTTTTACAGCCCCCTATCAGTTGATGTAGCTCTTCTTCGCCCATATGGGTTCTAAACTTTGCCTGTGTAAATATCGTCTTTAATCTTATCTCATCACGCAGCCCGATTAACAAAGGTTGCCTGCTATCAGAAAAAAAATAAAAAAAATATTAATGAAGATAATATATACCTCCTGTTTTACTAAAAATAGCTATTAATATTCAACCATTTTCTATTCATTTAAAAAGTTATAACTTACAGGCAATTCTATTGTATTTATTTGTTATTATTGTTTTATGAGACCGCTATCTATTCCTCATTACATCAATACCTATTTAAAAGGTGAAAACTTTACAATTGATAAGCTTCCGGCTGTTAGCGCTGCGTATCAAAAATTGTTAAAAGGCGAGCCCGAAGTTTCCATAGTAATGCCTGCCTATAATGAGGAAGCTACTATAGCCCCAACTTTAGCTTCACTATGCAATAATGTGACCGGCAGATCTGTTGAGATCATCGTTGTTAATAATAACTCGAAAGATAATACAGAGAACCTGGTAAAAGCATGCGGTGTTACCTGTATACTCGAAACCACACAAGGTATAACACCTGCCCGCAATGCCGGATTGGCAAAAGCAAAGGGAAAATATATTTTAAATGCCGATGCGGATACGATCTACCCTAAAGACTGGATAGAAGAAATGATAAAGCCGCTGGCTAATAATGATGATGTGGCCATTACCTATGGTCGTTTCTCATTTATCCCGGTAGGCAGCACAGGGCGTTTTACTTATTTTTTTTATGAGCATTTCTCTGATCTGAGCAAGCTATATAATAAGCACTTTAAAGCCGAAGCTGTAAATGTTTATGGCTTTAATTCGGGTTTCAGGCGCGAGCAGGGATTACAGGTTGATGGTTTTAATCACCCTCCCGGCACTAATGAAGATGGTTACCTGGCACTTAAACTTAACAAAAAAGGGTTCGGAAAACTGTTCAGAGTAACAAGCCCTAAAGCGATAGTTTGGACAACAGATCGCCGTATTCAGATAGATGGTGGCATGTCGAAAGGTTTGGTAATACGCGTAAAGCGATTATTTAACATCAAATAATTACTGGTTAAATATTTCGGGAAACTCTGCTTTTAAGTTCGATAATACATCATTAATTACCCGGTCAAGTTCCTGCACATGTTTATTCAGTTCGGCGGGGCTGCTATTTTGGTAATGTTCCAGTTGTAATATAGTATCCTTTACTGCATCTATCTGAAAGTGGCCTGTTGACGACTTCATTTTATGGGCCAGTTGCCCAACCTCACGCCAGTCGCCTTTTGCTGCAGTTTCTTTAAGCAATTCATTGTCTTTACTAATGGTATCGGCAAATACTAATATCAACTGTTCAAAAAACTCTTTGTTGTTATCGCTAATGGCATATATCATAGCCAGATCGTATGGTTTATTATTACTCATTTAACGGTTTATATTAATGGTGGAATTAAGGTAATGAAATTTATCTATTAGTTTTATTAATTTATTAAGAAACAATAATAAGGTACATTTCGTAATAATAGTTGTTTTTAAATAAGAGTTATTAAACTTATTAAAGTATTAACAATTGTTTAATAAACTATCAAAAAGTTTACAAAACTTCTCTTAACAATAAAAATTTAGTTATTTTAGCTACATCGTTTTAATTTATCTATGAGTTTACCCCCAACTAATAAAATCAAAATCCTAATAGTGGAAGATGATGTATATATGCAGCTTATATTAAAGCAATTTTTAAGCAACGTATATGAAACCGAAGTTTGTGTTAACGGCTTCGATGCCCTAACCTCCATACAAAACGGCAACATCCCCGATCTGATCATATCCGATTTAAATACATCAAAACTAAACGGTTTGGAACTGATAAGCCAGCTACAGGCAAGTGACTTCTTTAAAACTATCCCGGTTATGATCGTATCAGGCGAGGATAGTTCTGAAAAAAGGATCCTATGCTTAAACAGCGGTGCTGATGACTATGTGGTTAAGCCATTTAACCCGGCCGAACTTGAAGCACGCGTAAGAGTAATATTAAGAAGGATTAATAGATAGCCCCTACTATATGACTGATTCTACCTCATCAAAAAACGATCAAATAATTTTATTACTACGTTTCGATGCTGAATTGTATTCTTCATTGGTTAACTCCTGCAATTTTGAAGGAAGGCAAATCATCAACTTTGAAACCGATGATGATTTAATTGATGAATGGCAATCGAAAAATCTGAATGTAGCAGCCATCATTTCTAAAAGTGATATACTGGGTAAATATGGTATAAACCTTATTGAAAGCCTGCATAAAAAAGACTTGCCTGCCGTACCGGTAATATTAGTAGGCAAACACCTGGATAAAAACCTGCGCAAAATAGCATTGAGCGCCGGTATTACCGACTTTTTTACTCGCCCCGTTAATTTTGAACACATTGAAAAACGTGTTAATTTTTTAATTGACAACTGGGCTGATCTTAAAGCTAATTTAAAAACAAAAACAGTTTCTACATACAAAACCCCATTTGGTAAACGCGCGTTTGATGTGTTTTTCTCAGGTTTGGCTTTATTGGGCTTGTCGCCCGTGTTTTTGTTTGTTTATTTGTGGATAAAGCTGGAATCAAAAGGCCCGGCATTTTATTATTCATACAGGGTTGGTACCGGTTACCGGGTGTTTAAATTTTACAAATTCCGCTCGATGTATGTAAATGCGGATCAGCGGCTAAAAGACCTGAAGCATTTAAACCAATACAATATTGATGCTGCCGCCAACAGCGATAAGCAGGAAACCATTATCAATGATGTAGAAACTTTATGTAATGATTGCCTTTCGTACGGTAAATGCCAGTTCCCGCTTTATGCTGATAAGGTAAGATGGTGCGAAAAACAATATATCGATTCGAGGAAAACAATGGTTGGTTCTGCCTTTATTAAGATAAAGGATGATCCACGCATTACCAAAATAGGCAACGTGATCCGTAACCTAAGTATTGATGAATTACCGCAGCTATGGAACGTATTCATCGGCAATATGAGTATTGTTGGTAACCGTCCGCTCCCATTATATGAGGCTGAAAAACTAACTACCGATAAATATGCTTTACGTTTTGCTGCCCCAGCCGGTATAACAGGTTTATGGCAGGTTGAAAAACGTGGTAAAGGTGATATGAGTGAAGAAGAAAGACTAATGCTGGATAATACCTATGCCCAAAATCATAGTTTGGCTACAGATTTGAAACTGATATTCAAAACCATACCGGCATTATTGCAAAAAGAGAACGTTTAAACCCGTACCCACTCCTGTTTAGTAAAATCGTACTGCTTTATAACTTTTGCCGGGTTACCTGCTGCAACCGAGTATGGCGGTATGCTTTTGGTTACCACCGAGCCGCCTGCCACAACGCTGTGTTTGCCAACGGTAACACCCGAGGTGATGACTGAATTTGCTGCTATCCAGCAATCATCCTCAATAATTATGGGAGCCACAAGGATCTTCTGCTCAACGATGGGCACATTAACATCAGTATATTCATGATTTAAGCCACTGGCAACTATATTTTGAGCGAATATTACGTTATTGCCAATATTTACCGGGCCGATAATTACATTGCTCATACCGATCAGCGTATTATCGCCAATAATTACATCCCCTACACCATTATTAATAGTAGAGAACGACTCGATAGTTGATTTTTTACCCAAATCAAATTTGTTAAAAGGTAACACATCAACCCGTGTACGGAATTTAATTTTTGACCCACTCCCCCGTTTATGCACAAATGGGTTTACAAACCATTTCACCCATAATCTTGGCCTTGCTTCACCTGTAGGTATCAGCATCCAATGGATAAACTTTTTTAAACCGGGGTTACTCTTTATATTATCTTTTATCGACATAAATTACTTTAATAAAATAGGCTATTGCCTTTTTGCTTTCTCCCAAATTGCGCTTTGCTTACCTAACGAGTAGCGCCTGATACCCATCAACACCGCGTAATTCATCATGCAGAAATAATAAGGGATAAAAAAAATCTTCACTTTAATATTTCGCTCTTCCATAACCCAGCCCATTATGGCCATCAGGTAAAATGCAACCTGGGCTATTAATAATAACTGGTATATAAAGGAGCCTTCGCCACTAAATACAATAATGAAATTTAAGATCAGCGCCAATATCATCAGGAAGGGCACTATGGTCCACCGTAATACCCGGTGACTAACGTACTGAAATGAAAGCACCGGTAAAGGGAACGGATTAAGCAAAGATTTCAGCCAGATGATTGATTGTATACCACCTGCGGCTATCCTTATCTTACGTTTCAATTCTTCCGTTACATTTTGTGATGCAGATTCTGTGGCATAGGCTTCCGGCTCATATATAACGCGATAACCTTTTTCGGCTACCAGTAAGGAGATCATAAAGTCGTCTAATATCGTATTGGGCGAAACCGGGATATAAAGCGACGTACGAATACTAAATAACTCACCTGCGGCACCAACAACAGAGTATAACTCAGAGTCCCAGGTTTTTAATTTGGACTCATATTTCCAGTAAAAGCCCTCGCCTGCCGTGGCATTATCCGCGTCAGCATAAACTCTTTTCTCACCTGCCACAGCACCAACTTTTGCATCACTGTAATGGCGGCAAATATTCACCAATGCTTCAGTATTTAAAAAAGTATTGGCATCTGTAAAAATTACAATTTCGGTATTAACAGTTTCCATTGCACGGTGTACAGCAGCAATTTTACCCTTACGTTCATTGCTGTGCATGTGGCGTATCTGCGGATATTTCTGAACAATGGCAGCAGTGCCATCCGTTGATCCATCTGTAATAAAAAGAAACTCCAGCTTGTTGGCAGGATATGTTAGCGACAGGCTGTTCTTTATTTTATCTTCCATCACGCCGTCTTCGTTATAAGCGGCAACAACCAAGGTACAAGTATGCAGATCATCCAAAGCCACAACAGGTAATACAGGTTTCCCTTTTACTACGCGCTTTATTTTTATCAGGATGAACAACAATATGCCGTAACCAAAAAAGGCATAAAAGGTGATGAATAAGCTAACCCAGAGTATTATTTTCATTTTTATTTAATAGGATATCCCAATTTTGTACTGTTGACACCTTGCGTTATGTTCCACCATATGGCATTAAACAATTGTTTTGCAAAGCCTTTATATCCCTTCTTTTTGTAAGCGATTATATTGCGTGGTACTACCAGGCACATGAAGTAAATATAAAAAAATAAGCGAGCCTGAAAAGGTGCATTGCGGCGAATGAACAAGATGCGGTTCCTGTTCATAAAATATTCCTTCAGGGCGCTGGCCCTGCCTACCGATACAGATTCTTTATGATAGATCAATGCTTGGGTTTCCACCCAGATCTGGTAACCTGCTTTTTTGATATGATCACACCAATCCATTTCTTCATAATACAGAAAGAAGTTTTCGGCCATTAACCCGGCTTTATCAATTGCTTCTTTCCTGCCCATCATTGCTGCGCCATGTGCATAGGCAGTTGGGCCGGTGATGTTATCATATTGGCCTTTATCAACCTCAAATTGCCCCACACAATAATTGCGGCAGGTATAATAATTCATTGCAGTAAACCCTACATATTGCAGTGTATCAGGCTTATCGAAATACCTGATCTTGGGAGACACCATGCCAACTTTAGGATGGGTATCCAATATATCAACCAAAGTTTGTACTAAGCCCTCGGTAAATTCGGTATCATTATTTACAAAAAAGAGGTATTCGCCCGTAGCTTCTTTAACACCTAAATTATTGCCACCAGCAAAACCCAGGTTAATATCTGAACGTATAAATTTGATGTCAGGATATTTCACCTGCCATTTCGGTACATCATTAACCTTGCTTCCGTTATCAACCACGATTATTTCCACATTCGAATAACTATTAGTTAAACTAATTGATGATAATAGTTGTTCGGTAATAAGCGACTGGTTAAAATTTACCGTGATAATGGAAACAGTGTTCATTCAGTGTTTATACGTAGATTAGCGGCATTAAGATTAGCTGTAAATTAAATATTATAATTGAGCCGAGAAAATAATATTAAAAAGAAAGACGACGATTTTCAGCGCATAGCTGAAAATGAGGCAGCTATTGATAAAAAACTGAATGAACTGATCAATCTTCTTTCAACAAAAGATATTAATATTGAGACCGCTAAGGAATTTCAGCAGCGGTTTGATAGCGCGATAAAGAAATCAGGCATCAAAAATCACCAGGTTGAGGCATTTAAGAGTTTGGATGATAAGGATGCCTCGCGCGAGGAATTACTGGATGAATTCAGCATACTATTATCTGCAAACCAGTTTGGCAGTAAGTTACCCAGCAAACCTGAACGTGGCGAACGCATGTCAAAAATTGTACTTGTAGTTATCAGTTTGGTTATGATAACGTTGGGCTTCGGCATGATCATTATGCCTGCCCCGCCCTATTTTGAAATGTTCACCATTTTTTATTTTAACGAAAATGATGGCATTACCATAATGGACCTTATCTCGCTATTAATTATATTAGCCGGGGTGTATTTACTGATCAGAGCTGTTGTTCGCGATCCATTAAAGAAATAATATGAGCATCAATTTAAAAAAAATATTATTGGTTGATGATAATCAATTGTTTCTGAAAATGTTGGCAAAGGCATTTAAAAAATCCGGCATTGAATGTATTACAGCCGAATCGGGCATCGAAGCACTTGAAATACTGAAAACCGTTACGCCGGATGCTATATTGTCCGATTATGAAATGCCGGATATGAACGGTATTGAATTCAGGGAACAACTGATGGATGACAGTTCATTGAACAACATTCCCTTTGTTTTTTTGACCTACATTACTGATAAAGATGTGATGGTAAAAGGCCTTAACCTTGAAGCCGTTGATTATGTCACCAAGGATACACCCGTAAATGTTATAGTATCAAAACTTAATAACCTCATATATACAGTACATAAACAGCAGGAACTATCAAAACAAGAACTTAAAAAAGCGGCTGAGGCATTAAACGTACGATCTATTCCTACTAAAACACCGATTATTGATGGCTTTGATATTAATTTCTGGCATCAACCTTATCAGGACATTCCCGGCGGCGATTTCATTGATTTTATTCAGGTAGATAACCGCTATACATTTATTGTACTGGGCGATATTATGGGTAAAAAATGGATGGCCTGGTTCTTTACATTCAGCTTTTTAAGTTATGTAAGAGCAGCTATACGTTTTGGCATACTCAACTATGATTACTCCGTTGCCAGTATTTTGCAAAAGGTTAACAACGTAATATGTTTTGATGATGTGCTGAAAGATATTCTTTCAAGTTTATCCTTATTAATGATCGATAATGAAACTAAAAAAATAAGCTACTCCGGAGCAGGTGATCTGCCGCTATTGCATTATGAAGCAGCGACAGGCGAACTTAAAAAAGTTAACGGCGACGGCATATTGTTAGGATTACTAGCTGATGGAATTTATACAGAACAACAGATCAATCTTGCAAAAGACGATCAACTATTCGTTTTCACGGATGGAATGATAGATTCGCTGGACGTTAACGGTAAAAAGAGCGATTATAATGGTTTTATGAATAATCTTAAATCATTTTTAAACAAAAACAATAATTTTAAAGCGTTGGAGACAGGCTTGTTTGAATATGCCCCTACCACACGCGTTGATGACTGCAGTATTATAAATATTTACAGAACCACTTAATATGATCAAACTAGTTAAAGATGAAGCCAATCATCTGTTAATAGAAGTAATTGTTACAGAAGCTAATCTTGAGAATGCTGACGCGTTTAAATCGCAGGTTATTGAATTACTTAATACACATACTAAAAGCATAGTAATTGATCTTAATAAGGTTGAATATATTGATAGTTCGTTTTTAGGCGCATTGGTAGCAATTTTAAAACATGCTATTGCGATAAAAAAGGAAGTTCTATTGGTCAACCTTAAAAAAGATGTAAAAGATTTGTTATTATTGATAAGATTGGATAAAGTTTTTAAAATTTACGACAACTATAAAGAAGCATTATCACATTTATAACTTTACCAACTGAATGGCCGGAAAGAAATTTGAATTTCTGAATAGCGATGAAACCATTACCCCTGTTTTAAAGCAAATACTTGAATATATAAAAAGTGCGCTCCCGGCAAAAATAAATGCTGAGGATACCCTGTTTAAAGCAAAAATTATCATAACTGAATTGCTTACAAACGCGCAAAAACACTCCAACAGTAAAAGCACACTTATTGATGTTAAAATCACCAATAAGATACTTACTATAACCAAAACAAACCATAGCGATCCGCTGGCATTAATAACTAAAACTAATACAACCCGGAATAAAATTGCCGTTACAAAAGATATGCTGCATACCTTGTATGCCAAATCTACCGCTAATGATCAGGTGCAGTTTCTTTATGAGGAGAATGATATAGATGCTACATCTTCAATAAGTGACATCATAGAACATTTTGGACTGCTCATTATTACAAAAGCTGCCGATATATTTGTTTATACCTATGATCATCATGTGCAATCGAACACATTTGTGGTAACTATTGAGTATTAAACTATTATACCTCCTCTGCCGCCTTTTTTGGCCTAAACTTTTGTTGTACTGCTGTTAATACACTCTTGCTTTCATTCCAACCTACCCTGTAAACATTCCAGAAAGAGAATTTGTGCCATTTGTTAAGTGCCCAATAGCCTATTATTACGCCTACCAGTATTGGCATAACTGTGGTGATGGCCACCCCGTAAATGTTACCGAGTATCTTAATACCTAGCACATCAAATGTGATATTGGTGGCCAGCATCACTAGTACCTTATAAAAATTCACCTTGGGTTTATGTATTACATCAAGCGTAAGGGCGAAAAACCTGTCAGCCGGATATAATAATGCGAAGGTTAAGAATAGGCGGAATACGTTAGCCGCTGTGGCACTTGACGGCGTATGCCCTGCTATAATATAAATAGGGATATTAGCCAGTAACCAACCCAACACCGCAATTGGTATCAACAATAATGTAAGCATGCCTACATACTTCTTCATTACATATATCACACTATCCTTATCGCCCATATTAAATGCTTTTGATAGTGAAGGCATAGCGGTAGCTGCAAAACTGCGTAAGATAATTTCAACAGCTTGCATTAGTGTTTGGCCAAGGTTATATATCGCAAGCGCTTTATCACCCAAAAGCATTTTAATGATCTGCGTATCTGAAAAGTTGAACATATTGGCGCTTAAAGTAGTGCCAACGCTAAATTTCCCAAAGTCGAACAGGTCTTTTATCCCCTTTTTTGTGCGTTTGCTAAAGGTGTTGATCCGCGACCAGCCACTGCTAAGCGCGAATATACTGGTAATGAGATGCGAAAATGTGTAAGTAATGATCACCCATTCCAGGTTCATCTTTTTAAACAATAATAGCAGCACCATATATATAGTAAAGCCCCCCTGGTTTACCAGGCGCACATATAATAGTCTGTCAAATCGTTGTTCGCCCTGTATTACACAGGTAGTTATAAACCACGGCAGCATACATACAAAACAGGGCGAAAACCATTTTATAAGGAGTACATAATCCTGATCATGTATTTGATTGATAAAAAACAGGAAAGGAATGTTGACCACCACCAGTATGCCTGTTACACAAATACCAAGAAACCATGCCGAGCCTGCAATTTCCGCGGCACGTTCGGGGCTTGAGCCCGCATAAAATTTAATGAATGCTGTGGTTAAAAGTCCGGAACGAAAAGTATCAATAAATACCACCGTGGCGCTAAAATACACCCATATCCCCGCTTGAGCAATAGGTAATGATCGGTAAATAATTGCCATGGTAAGCATGCCGAGGCCCGACATAATAACGTTACCGGATAAGGACAGGAAATATTTATTTTTTATGATAGCAGTTACTTTTGATGGCATATATTTACAAAGTTATCCGACATGATTAATATAACAATAAAATTGTGTTTATAAACTAAATTTTTGGCATATTAGCTTAATTATGAAGGCAAACGAAAGTCATTTCCCTGAAATCACTTTATTAATAACTCACTATAATCGAAGCAGTTCGCTCGAAAGATTATTGCAAACATTTGTAAATCAGCAGATAACATTTGGCGACATTGTAGTTTCTGACGATGGCAGCAAACCCGAACACCTCGACAGGCTTACTACCCTTAGTGATAAATTTAATTATAGGTTGATAACAACGCCTAAAAATAAAGGATTAGGCAATAATATCAATAAAGGGCAGGATGCTGTTAAAACACCGTATACCCTTTACGTTCAGGAGGATTTCGAACCTAAAGAGGCTTTTCTGGAACATTTTAAGGATGCCCTTGAACTAATGAACAAAGATGCCGGATTGGATCTTGTACGTTTTTACGCCTATTTTCGATACCCTTATCTAAAACCTTACGCCAAAGGGTTTGGCGAAATGATGTTTAGCCCGAGTTTTTTTGCCAATAATCACCTGAAGTTTTATGTATATAGTGATCACCCGCATTTAAAACGGAGTAACTTTTTGCAGAAATTCGGACGTTACCCTGAAGGTATTAAAGGAGACCTAACTGAATACCGTATGGCGCTTTCATTTGTTCAAAATAAAGGCCGGGGTCTGTTCTATGAAAATTTTAATGATCTGTTCTATCAAAAAAATTCAGCAGATGAACCTAGTACCATGGGCCGCAGCAGCTGGCGCGAAAGTAAAAACCCAGCAGCTTTAGCTGTACGTGCAGTTTATCTGCAATTTAAATTAATGCGTTGGACCTACGACTATTTTTTCAAGCACTATAATAAGTAATAGCTTTTATGAAGCAGTTTAACACCATAACTTTATTAATTACTCATTATAACAGGAGCCAATCGCTTGAAAGGCTGTTGAAAACATTTAATGAACAGCAAATCTCATTCGGTGATATTGTAGTATCTGATGATGGCAGCAAGCCGGAGCATCAGGATTATTTAAAGCAGATAGCTGGCAAATACAATTTTCGCTTAATAACCACACCTAAAAACAAAGGGCTTGGCAACAACATTAATAAGGGACAAGATGCAGTAAACACCCCATATACGTTATATGTGCAAGAGGATTTCGATCCGTTCCCTGGCTATGCTGAACATTTGGAAGATGCTTTAAGCATTATGGAAGAAAGACCAGATATAGACATGACCCGATTTTACGCATATTTTAAATATCCATACCTGAAACCTTACCGCAATGGCTTTTCGGAAATGATATTTAATGTGTGGTATCCGGGTTACCGTAAGTTTCATTGCTATAGTGATCATCCACATTTACGCCGCACCACTTTCTTTAATAAGTTTGGCAGGTATGCCGAAGGAATAAAAGGCGATCGTACAGAATTTTTGATGGCAATATCTTTCCTCAAAAATAAAGGCAAGGCTATGTTTTATGAAGATTATAAAGGATTATTTGATCAGATAAACTCATCAGACGAACCAAGCACCATGAAACGCAGTGATCTGAGGCAGAGTTCAAATTTCGTTATCTCATTTGTGAGGGCCATCTATCGTAACCTGAAACATAATTACGATTACATGTCGGCTAAACGAATCGACAATAAGGAATAATTATCGCTTAAATTTCTTGGCAAGGCCTTTTTCAATCAAATCGGCAATTTCTTTCGACCGTATTTGCCAGGTATTTTCCTGTGCAACACTTAGTCTTAGCGCCTGCTGTTCAGGGCCATCATTCTTGAGTGTATTATTTATAGCTTTTGTAAAGCTTGCGGCATCACCACAAACCTCAACTGCACCGTGAGTATAATCTTTTAAATCGGGATTAAAGTCTGTTATAATCACAGGGTTGCCTGCCCCCAGGTATTCAAATAGTTTTAAAGGAAAAATAGTGGTACTCACATCATCCTTTTTAAAAGGGATAATAGCTATATCAAATCCTTTGAGCATACCGGGCATTTCTTCATAAGGTATCTGGCCCAGTATGTGTATGTTCGGTGTATTAAAAAACCACTCGGGGATGTGCTCATTTATAGCAGGGCCTGCAAACACAAAGCTTTTATTCGGGTTTGCTTTAACAACCTTTTTTATAATATCATAATCCATCCGGCGCTCAATACTGCCAAAGTAACCTATAATGGGTTTGGAAATATTTTTTAATAAAGGATGTACAGCCGTTTCCTTATCTAAGGCTTTTGAAGTATGCGATAGGTCAGCTGCATTAGGCACAAAAAAAGTATTCGCATTTATCTTTATCTTTTCATCGTATAATGCTTTGCTGGTGCAAATAACCATATCACTTTCCTTAACCAACTGCAATTCCGATACTAGCCCATGTCGCATATCGTAAGGCGTAATCATCGGATCAATACATTGGTAAACTTTTAGTAATGGCTTCAGCCTATTGCTTACATCCGGATAATAAAAATTAAAAGAGTTAAGGAATACAAAGTCTTTTATACCTTGCTTATTGAGTACTTCTTTTATTCTTTTTACAATGAGCCGTTCATTAAATTTCAATAGTTTCCTGAATACTTTTCCTTCAGGAATAAAATTTATTGGGGTTACCAGCGGGAGAATAAGGTTTTTAAGGTTAGGTATCTCGGTATCAATCAACGCGTCATCAACATTAAAAAAGCTTTTCCGTAGCTTTAAAAACGTATCGTTCGTTTTATTGTCGATGAAATCTTTTATAGTGTAAGGATAAACGACATAGTACACCAATCTATCTTCGGCCAAATTACGGGCTATAAACAGCGATGTAGCCTCGATAGGGCTATCATAGCGCATATTACTGAAAATAATAATTGGAGTTTTTTTAATTCCCATTTAACTTATAGCCTGCCATTTTAATGGCTTTATACAATTCTTTAACACTATTTTCCCATGTATGCTCCGATGCAAAGGCTATTCGTTCTTGTTGCACTGCAGTTGAGTTATCATGCAGCGCCTTATCTATGTTTACCAAATAATCGTTATGACTATCGCCCAAATAAGTATGGTCCTTAAAAACACTCATTCCTTCTGTTGAGGTTGCAACCACCGGTTTGCCCATTGCCAGGTACTCATCAATCTTGCGTGGATAATTACCAATGGTAACCTGGTTAACAATCTGCGGGTTTAAACAAACATCAAAACCTTTAATATACGCAGGCATGGTATCGGCAGGCTTGGGTCCCAAAAAATGTATATTCTCGATCCCATGCAGGTCGCTTGCCTTAAACTCATTATCTTCGGGCCCAACCAAAACAACGCTATACTCAGGCTTTTGAAGCGCGATATATTTTAACAGGTCGATATCCAGCCTGATACTTTGTAAAGCGCCTACATAACCTATTACCGGTTTCTTTATCTGCGCCAATTCATCCGGCACTTTACCCTTAAAGTTTGCAAAATCATCAATATCGCAACCCTGCCCTATATAATACGATTTCGGGTTGTATTGTTTACAGTAATTTGCGAGATATACCGAATTGGCAACACAAACATCGCTTTTTGCAATGATCTGTGGTTCCATCTTTGTGCCATGTAATTTCCAATAATTAACTGTTAGTAAAAAATCACGCGAATAATATATACTGATCTGTGGTTTGAGCAATTCCTTTAAATAAAAACTCCTGAATATATCATCATCATTAAACAATATAAATTCCTTAAAATCAAGTTTGTTTATAGCTTTTTTAATAGAGTTGGCAAACCGTCTGTTATTAATTTTATTTAAGAATGTATAAATAAACTGCACCTTTATCCAGTTGATCGATTCGATTATCCTATCAGGGTAATAGGTCCACAAATTATGCTGGATCTGGATAAGGCCCTCTGCTTTTTTATTGATTATATCTATTCTTTTCTGTACTCCCGGTTCAGATTTATGTTTTAAAACGGTAACCCTATCCAACGGTGAATTAACATATAAAACACGGTTATGCTTACTTAGTTCAAGAGCGATATTTTTACAATTGCTTCCAATTTCAACATCCCATGGCTGCTGGCCTACAATAATAATATCCTGGTTTTTTATAGTATCGGTCACGCTCATTATCTAAAGCAATTATTAGTGGTTAAATTTGTAAAGCATTAGTTGCTTTTTCCTTTAACGAAATATCCAGTCTCAGAGTTATATTAATTAATGCCGCTTCCAAATAGAATAATATATTGGATGGAAATTGTACCAGTGCCTCCTGTGGAAAGTTGGCCAGGTTGTATGCAAATACGATCAGCGTCATGGCCAGGCAATAGGTTTTCAGTTCCTCATTCTCTATCAGGTAATAATTATTGATGCCTGTTTTAAGGATCACAAACATGAACGTACAAAAGATAAGCAGGCCAATCGGTCCTTCTTCAACAGCAACCCTTATATAACCGCTATCAGGCGGAAAATCAGCAAGATATGAACCCGGTGCGAAACGTTTGCCCCACTCTCCTGTCGCTCCTAAACCACCGCCTAATGGATGTGAAAGTATATAGGGTTGAATCCGTTTCTGGTTCATTTTCCGCAGATTATACGAATCATCGTGATTAGGTTTAAATGCTGTTTGAAAACGCCTTAAATTGGGGTTTGATGTTGGTACATTAACTAAAAACACAATAAATAGCGCGGCTATTCCTGTACCTATCAATATTTTGCGGTTATATTTTAATATTGCAAAAAGAAACAAAGCCCCGGGTATCAAAATGTTTGCACCACGCGTACCGGAGAAAAGCATCGCATCCAAAAAAAACAGGGCCAATACGCCTAAAGCTATCTTTTGCCATAATTTTATGCGCATGGTTAACATACATATAATAAATATACTTGGCATAACCATATTATACGCAAATGCAACCGGATCTGAAAATATAGAGAACTTACGCCAATGCCCATCAATAAAAAGTAAAGCGGGGATACCGGGCGTGTCAAGATAAGCCTGTTCATGCTGATTAAAGCCTATGTATTCCTGCTTAAAACCGTAGGCGGCAGCAATAAAACTTAGTATAGCTAATAATATAAATAACGTACGGACATACTTAACCGAGCGTATATTATACATAAAAACAAAATAACTCAAAGCTACTATAGCTACAGAACGGATGGTATAAACCCAGGCTAATCTTGATGAGGCTGCGGGGTTGCCAAACTCAAGTATATTGTATCCAATCCATAAAAATATTACTGTAGTTATCGGGCTTTTAAAAATAGACCAGTCGTTGTTATCTTTTTTTACCCGGATAAGAACACCTAACAGCAACAGAACCTGCAAGCCATCCATTAGGGTGCCTATAGGGCCATCAATACCTAATTGCGCCAGTACAAATAGCATATAGGCCATTACCAACAATATCATTATCCCGAATTGTGGGTAAACTACAATGCAATATACTACAGGCGGTATAGTAACCAATAATATGAGCATTATGCCAAATGCAGCACCATAAAAAGCTGTACCAACAGCCATTATTATACCAACAAGCGCCAGCAGTATTATACCTGCGGTGTTATACAACTTTTCAACAAAAACAAGCCTGGTAAGGGTTTTAAAAAAACTCTTTTTCTCCTTTGGTGAAGAGCGGCCTATTTTATAATGAAAAATGTTATCCATTAAAAGAATAATATCTTGAAGAAGAATACGAATGTGCTGGCAAAAGCTACAACAATTGCAACCACCCGGGTGATCCTTTCAACCTTTTTAGTTGGATCAGGTGCGATTTGTTTTTTTAACGCTTTTTCAGTAGGCTCAATTCTCATCGCTTTTTATTTTATCGTTCTCGGCAGTTTCACTATTATAATAATGCGTGGTAGCCACAGAATGTTTATTGGCGTTGCGAACTTTTAATAATGATAATACCTGGTAAAAAATAAACTTCGGGATATTGATCAATGACTGATAGATACGTTTATCCGTATCAGATTTAGCTAATGAAATATAAAAGCCGGTTACAAATACAACCAAACCTAAAAGCCATACCAATACAGCGGTTATGCTTACAAAAATATTGATCAGCATAAACAGAACCGATAATATTAAAAAGATGAACAAAGGCGGCCTTAATAGTATCAACCCAAACAGAAATTGGTTGCGGCTAAAGTTTACTATACCTTTAAAAAATAGCGTGAAACCGAATTTAAAATATTTAAACCAGGTATTTATCCAACGCGAACGTTGTTTTACTAACTGATCGGCATGGGTAGTTTTTTCATCGTACACAATAGCCTTTTCTGCAAATGCTATACGCAGATCGTTACCGACTATTATAGATTGCAGTACCTTATCAAAACCGGCACCGGTAATATCAGTACTCTCCAGGCTATCGCGATAAAGCTTTGTAGTAAATGCCATGCCCGAACCTGCAAGTGTTGCTGATGAACCTATCCCGAACAAGATCTTCCCATCGTAAAAATGGTAGTAGATATCACGCGCGGCATCCAAACGCGCATAAGTGGTATTCAGGTTTTTGGCGTCCCTTACACCCTGTACCGCTGAAAATCCTTTTGCAAAATATTTATCCAGTTCGTGCAGGTATTCTGGTGCAACCAGGTTATCGCTATCGATAATAGTCAGGCGTTCGTGCGGGCGTTTAAAATTTCGGATAGCATAAAAATGTGACCTTGTATTGCTCGCCAGCGTTTCTTCAGGGCGAAGCAGGATCACACGGTCATCATTAAAATTCAGGCCGGTTATATCGCATTTATCGGCAACTATATAAACCAGGTAATTGGAGTAATTAACTTTTAAAATAGAGGCAATAACAGGTGGCAGCGAATCCGTTTGCTCGTAGGCAGTTACAATAATACCATAATCGCTTTCTTCAACAGCAGGCAATGCCTCTTTTGGCTTTCTGTAGAAAATAAAAAGCAGCATAGGCAAGTAAAGATTGTAACCAATCAAAATTTGCAACAGAATCCAAACTATCCAGATGATCACCATAGTGTTGTTACGGTTATATTATGTATTTGCCTTATTATTTTACGGCTTGCTTTTCTTCGGCAGTAAACTTATGAACCACGTTTAATACCCAGCCCATGAACTTCCCGTCGAGGCTTTTCAGGTACTTAATATCAGCCTGCTGGCCATTAGTTATTTTTTTATCTGATTCAAATACGGTCAGTATTTTATCTGCAAACGTATTCCACTCTTTCGATTTGTTTAAGGTGTTCAACGCGGATGTTTCAATGATGATCACATCAAAATCAGCTTTAAGCTTATTCAGCTTATTCGTAATATTTTCTTCATTACTTATCTCAAACAATGAACCATCGCCCCCTTTGTTACTCAATACTATTATTTTATGCCCGGCTTGCGCTGCCAATTCTGTAGCTGATCCATTAAAGTAATCTTCGATATAGGCGCTTGATTTAACAGATTTAGTTATACCCGGGCTATGGAAATTACCATCTATCAGTAACACCTTTTTATTGACCAGCGAATAGGCATAAGCCAGATTTGTCGCTAAAAATGTTTTGCCTTCGCCATCAACCAAACTATTGATCACCAATACTTTATGATGATCCATATCTGTATCAACCTCATAACGTATGGATTGCATCAGGTTGCGGAACTGTTTTATCTCATCGTCTTTAGTTGGCCCTATCCACAGTTGCCGTAGGTCAATGGACGAATTACCAAGCAAATTCAAATATCCAAGTACGGGTTTGCCGGTAGCATTTGCCAACTCAGCAGGTGTTTTAATGGTCGTATCAAAAAAGTAGATAAAGAAGAATACCACTATGCAGAACACGAACATGATGATACCACTCAGTATTACGAGCAACATCTTTTTGGATGGCTCAGCAATACCCGGCATCGCTACTTCAACCTGTTTAAGCAGGCCTATGTAATTAGAATCTAAACTGGTTTGATTGTATTTGTTCAATATCTCTAAAAACTCTTTTTGAGCCACATCCACATTGCTTTCATCCTGTTGTACAACTGCTTCGTGCGGTACAATGCCATCCAGTTCGGCATTAAGGCGTTTTAGTTCATTTTGGATTGATCCTATACCATTCTTGGCAAGTTCATAGGCTACTTGTAAGGAAAGGCGCTGTGTAACAAGTGCCTGTTGGTTAGCAAGCGGGCTGGTAATATATTTATCAGACGATTGCATTATCTTTTCGTTTACAGCAGTTTGCAACGAATCGATCCTGCTTTTATAGGCAGGGTTAAAATCACTCTGTATATATTTTTGGTTCAGATCTTTTAACTGATCTGTAAGATTAACTATGCTTTGGTTTACAGGCACCAACGCATTTTCAAAATATTTACGGTCTTTAGGGTTAAAGTGATCGTCGATATTTTTTATGGCTGCCTGGTTAGCTATGGCTTCTCTTTGTGCCTGTTCCAAATGCGTTTCAAAATCAGCTAATTGCGAGTATAAAGCACGCGATTGCTCAGGGAGACTTAAGATCCTATTCTTGATCTTATAGTTTCTGAGTTCAATTATCTTAGCGTTTAGGGTATCCCTCTTTGCCTGTAACAGGTTGCCCAAAAAGCCGATAGCCCTGCGCTGGTTCTCTTTTATTGTGGTGTTATAGTAAGTAATGAACTCTTGTGTGAGCGTATTTACCACAAAAGCCGCCAATTCCGAATCGTCTGTATTAAAATCAACATCAATAAAATCACTTGATTGTGCACGGTAAATGCTTAATGTTTTTAATAAGGATTCATCATCATATTTCATCGAACCCAGCAGGTTATGCAATCCGGCCTGATCCTGATTATAAAGCGACAATGTCTGGTGCTTGGCATAAAAATCCTTATAAGCAGCCAGCGCGTGTGCACGAGCCGCTTCATCCATACTGTTAAAAAGTTTGCTCGGCTTGCGGAAGGGCTCTTTACTGGTCAGATCGTGGATCATTAACTGGTAGGATACCTGGTCGAGCATCTTTTTCGACCGCATGATCTCTATCAGGTTATCAAAACTCTGGGCGATCTGTGATTCCTGCTGTGCTTCGTTGTTATTATTACTGAGCGCCTGCTGTGTTTTATCAACTATACCCGTAGCTATCTGTGCTTCAGAGGTATAACTATCAGGCTGATGGCGTACCAGGAAATAAGTGATAATGATAGTAATTAACGGAATTATTATCAGCGTTAGTTTGTGGCGCGAAAGGATCTTAAAATAATTGCCTAATTCCATTATTTAATATTTTCTAATTTATCGCCTAATAACTCTTCCAGATCCGATTTGGCTATCAGCAGGTTCGCTTCAGCTGTAATCTTTGCCTGGTAGGCAACCGTTAAGTTTGTTTGGGCTTTGTTATAATTATCGTAAGTCTCCTCTCCTAACTGAAATTTGTGCTTCATATCAGTTAATACACTTGTGGCATCCTGGCAGGTTTGTGTCGACAGCTTTAAATTAGCCACAGTTTGAATATAGGTATAATATCTTTTCTTAACGTTATTCGCCAACTCTAATAAGTATTCATCCTGTTCATAATTCGCAACTTCCAGGTCGCCTTTGGCGGCTCTTATGCCATATGGCTTTTCTAAAAATGTACCTAAATTGAAGAATATACCTACTTGTATGCCATTAAAGTAACTGTAGTTTGAGGTTCCGTTTGCCCCGGCTAGTGTATTAACGCCCTGTGGCTGATAGATATAGGAGAATGTAAATGCATCAAAATAAGATGCTTTGGCTTTACCGATGTTACCCTCGGCAATTTTAATGTGCCCCTGGTTAACTTTTACGTGCGGGTAGTTTGCTTTTGCTGTGGCTATAAGTTTTTCGACGTATGCATCCGAGATCTCGGGGATAATGGATTCCTGTGCGGAGGCTTTATGGTATAGGGTTATAAATGCAGTTAAAAAAAAAAGTAGTTTTATCTTATTCATATATAGTTCTGCGTATACCTGCTTGAGCAATCAACAGCTTAAAATTATAAAAAATTAATTGCACACCAATATTAATATAATTATACGTAATTGACTTGCCTCTGGTTTAACATATAGGCAATTTAATTAAATATATTTCAAATTCATTCAAAGTCTACCTGAATAAACTTAGCAAACTTGCTAAAAATAACTAAAGCTTGCTATTTCATGATAGAACATAAAATAGCAAGCTTTAGTTTACCTAATACTAATGATTATTTACCCGGAGGCGGAACTGAGTCTCTTTTAACGCCCGGTCCTGCTCCCGGCGCGCGCATATCACCATGATGCATCATATCCGGGCCGCCCAAATCTTTTACTTCATCGGGGTGTGGGTTGCCACGGTGACAAGTAATACATTTTATATCGCCCACTACCAATCCTAATGAATCTTTTTTACCTTCAAAATATTTGCCGTTTATTTTAGCGGTCATCTTAAACATTTCCCTGGCCATATTCTTTTCCGGCTTTGCATCGCTGGCAAAATCCATTTTACCATCATCGCCTTTAGCATGGCAAAAATTACAATGTACGCCTAAAGCATGTGACCAGTCATCCATAACCTGGTGAAGGGCTTCATGCGGTATATTTTTTGGTAATACTTTCAGGTTTTTAGGGCCGGGATGATCCTCGGCGCTCATAGAGGTTAGTGCCGTGAAGGCAACTGCCCCTATTATACAGGTAATTGTTATAAGTTTTTTGTTGATAAGCATAAATTCAAGTTTGAACATCTAAGATATGAACAAATTTTTATGCAATTTGATTGTAAAAAGAAAATTTATAAAAATGTTACCTGAAACTGCCTAAACCGACTTCAATTCCTTGTTTCTTCTGAAGATGGAAAGCAAGAAGCCGATCACCATAATAATAGTACCTGTCCACAGGAAATTTATGTATGGGAACTCAATTGCACGCATTACTATATATGCTTTTTTGCTTTCAGGCTGATCATAAACCGTGATCTCTACTTTGCTATTATCAGGGATGATTTTTGAAAGGCGCAGCTTTAAACCGGCATCATCAACCTTGCGGGCAAAATCAAATACACTGCCATTTTTCACCATAAATACCGGCTCGGCATCGTATGATTTACCATGTGATACAACCTTCAATTCAGCACCAACAGCAACATCATTTGCGCCCATCGGAATATTTTGCACATGTGCCTCTTTATTTAAACTCTGTAAAATGATATAGCCTTCGCGGAATGGTATAGTATCCCCCACTTTTACTTCGTGAGGTACAGGCGGGTTATAGTTAGCATCATCATTTTCTTCGCCATGGCCCGCATCACCCTGCATTTCATCATCATACTTAATTGGTGCCATGCTCACGTGGGTGTACAAATCATGAAATAAGTAATGTTTGGTATCCGGTGATGAAACCAACCCCATTTTGCGGTTAGCCTGTGAGTTTGGTTTTAGGGTAAACTCTTCAACAACTTTACCATTGGCATCCAGTCGCTTGTAATCAACCTTGAAATAATGATTTGGTGCTTTAACCGAGTCGCCGAAATAGGTTACCATGTAGTCGCCCATTTTTAACGGCTCATTTTTGTAGAGCATGATATTTTCGCGCGGATTATTGCCTTTGGCAAAATCGGCACCGTAATCCTGGCCTGTATCATTTTGAGAGATCACCTTGCTGGTACCGGCAGCAATTAAAGCGCCTACCATGATCAATCCAAAACCAATGTGCGCTACCGCTGATCCAGCCAGTTTTATTTTTCCTTTAAATACATCGGCTAAAACTTTTGTATTAGCCATTAAGGTATAAATGGCACCAAACATTACCAGCACAAACACAAAACGTAGGTGATATAAACCTGTTATGTAAACTATTAGCCCGGTAATAACAGCTGAAAATACCAGGTAAATTACTGATGTTATAAAGAATCTTGTGGTATCAGTCTTTTTGTATTTTAAAAACTGGGTGATACCAGCCAGTAAAGTAACCACAACTGCAAAGCCAGCCTGGAAAACATTGTACAGCGTAACCGGGTTAGTTGGCGGCGCTATATGCGTTTTGAACATCGCGTTCCAAACCGGGATAGATGTTACTACGATAAGTTGAAGACATGATAATGCTAAAAATACAGCGCCTACAAACATCCAGAACTCACGTGAGTAAGTTTCTTCTTCTTTTTTGCTGATCGGCAGTTCTTTCCACCTTAAAATAACCAAAGCCAATGCAATAGCAAAGAATATGGCCACATCAACCACCAAATGCCAGAACATTCCTAAGTCGGTAAAGGCGTGAACTGAAGTATCGCCCAAAATGCCGCTACGGGTAAGGAATGAAGCGTACAATACCAGTATGAAGCTGATCAGCGTTAAAAAAGTAGCTGTGAAGTAAGAGTGACCTGTATTTTTATATACGATGAGCACGTGTACCGCACCGATTAGTGTTAACCACGGAATCAAAGCGGCATTCTCAACCGGATCCCAAGCCCAAAAACCACCAAAGTTGAGTGATTCATAAGCCCATAATGAACCCATAATTACGCCTGTACCTAATACCATAACTGCAAACAGCGAGTATGATATAGCTGGCTGCACCCATTCTTTATAGCGCTTTTGCCATAAACCTGCTATCGCGTAAGCAAATGGTACCACCATTGAGGCAAAACCAAGGAACAGGGTTGGCGGGTGAATTACCATCCAATAATTTTGCAATAGTGGATTTAAGCCGTTACCATCTTTTATAAATGACAAATATTCGGGGCGACTAAATATTGGCGCTTCCAAAGCTTCTCTTAACAAAATAAAAGGTGAACTGCCTATGCGCGTACCAAATATCTCAACACCCAAAAGCATTGATGATAATAAGGTTTGTGCTAACGCGATAACAGTAAGCACCGGTTTTTCCCATGATTTTGCTTTCCATATCAGGATATTACCTAATACAGCCTGCCAGAACCCCCAAAGCCAGAAACTTCCCTCTTGTCCTTCCCAAAAACTGGAAATAATATAATATACAGGTAATGTACGGGATGAGTGCTCCCATGCATAGTGATACTCAAATAGATGACTGTAGATAACATAGAACAAACACGTACCGATACCGACAACAGATATACTGTTTACAAAATATCCTATACGGCCCATCCAAAGCCACGAATCATCCAGCTTGTTGGTGCTGGTTGTGGCGAAGTAATAACTTATAGTTGAAAAAAGTGCGGAACCAAATGCGAGAATGATAAAAAATTGGCCTAATTGCCCTGGTAAAAGGTGTTCGCCCTGGTAAGCTATATTCATTAAATAAGATTAAATTGAGCCTTGTTTAGCGTCGGCTTCTGTAACTTCTACTTTATCCTGTGTGTATTTAGACGGGCATTTCATTTGTATATGCGATGCATGAAACTCATTACCCACCATACGACCAACCAATACGATCTGTTCTGAACGTTCAAAATCCTGTGGTTTGGTGCCGGTAAATACAACTTTACTTTCTGTGCCCTTTTTATCTTTCATGTAAAAAGAGAAATAGTTAGCATCCTTGTGCGCATCGTAATACAGTTCTTTTTGTTTGTCTAAATAACCGATCACGTGCAAATCACTTTGCGATTGTTTAGCCTCGGTAAAAGAACCATAAGTACTTGAAGAACCATATGTGCTGATGATAACAGCTATAGCGATAGCAATAACTATGATACCAAAAATTGAACTTTTTTTCATTAACGGTTTATCTGCTGTAATTCTGTACAAAAATACAAAACGCAAAGTTAATAAAGTTTATTACAAGACATTAATCTTATTTAGAATCATTATCGATATGCTAGATAATTTGTGTCATTGCGAGGAGGAACGACGAAGCAACCTCGTCGCATTCAATATGCAAGCGACAAGTTGCCGCGCTATCGCTTACAGCAATGACAATAACAAACAAAAAAAGCCGGCAACTGTCGACTTTTCAAATAAATTAAGGTCAAACATTTCTCATGGCCAAACACCAAGGTTTTGGTATGAAACCGCTATTTTATTGATAGCGCCCACAAACGCTGAAGTACGCAGGGTATCTATCTTTTCAGTATTTATGAATGTTTCCCTTATCTCGTGGTATGAACGGATCATAGTATCTTCCAAGCCTGAGTTTACCAGTTCAAGTTCTGATGCGCCTTTTACAATGGTTGCACGCTGTACGCTGTTTAAGGCTACTCCGGTAATACCTTCAACCATGTTTACCAGGTTTAGGTTGGAGTTTTCCTCAAAACGCCTGTTCATACGACCAAAGGCCACGTGCGAAAGATTTTTAAGCCACTCAAAGTACGATACGGTTACACCACCGGCATTGGCATACATATCCGGGATGATCAATCCTCCTTTTTGGTAGAAAGCTGCCTCTGCTTCAGGAGTTGTCGGGCCGTTCGCGCCTTCAGCTATAATTTTAGCCTGAATCTTGCCAACATTAGCAATAGTGATCTGGTTTTCTAAAGCAGCCGGTACCAATATATCGCATGGTTGCTCAAGGCCTTCCATTGAGTCGATAAACTCTCTTTTGGCACCTGCGTAACCTAGTATTGATCCCGTTGCTTTGCGATGTTGGAAAACTGACTCAACATCAAGTCCGTCGGCATTGTAAATAGCACCTTCATATTCACATAAGCCAACAACTATAGCGCCAAACTCAGTAAGAAATTTAGCCGAATGGTAACCCACATTACCCAAGCCTTGTACAATTACTTTTTTGCCTGATATACCTGCTGTAAGGCCTATCTTCTGCATATCCTCACCTACACTTACGCATTCGCGGATGGCGATGGCTACGCCCCTGCCTGTGGCTTCACGGCGGCCTGCTATACCCTGCAACGCAATTGGCTTACCTGTTACCGCACCCATTGCATCCAGCTGACCGGGATTCATAGTGGCATAGGTATCGGCAATCCAACTCATTTCACGCTCGCCTGAACCATAATCCGGCGCGGGAACGTCAATACTGGGGCCTATAAAGTTTTTCTTGATTAACTCTACTGTGTAACGGCGGGTAATATTTTCCAATTCTCCAACAGTATAATTTTTAGGGTTGATCTTGATACCGCCTTTTGCTCCACCAAACGGAACGTTTACAATGGCACATTTGTAAGTCATTAAGGCTGCAAGCGCCATAACTTCATCCTCGTTAACCATTTCGCTGTAGCGGATACCGCCCTTGGTTGGCGATTGGTGGTGCGAATGTTCCACCCTCCATGCATCAATTACTTCAAAGCCATTTCCCTTGCGGATAGGGAAACGAAAGCGATAAACACTATTGCATGATTTAATCTGATCCAATAAACCTGCATCGTGTTTGGTAAATGTTGCGGCGTGATCAAAGAACTTACACACATCACCAAAAAAGTGATTATCGGGTACGCCGGTAGAATTATTAGTGGTCATATAATTTAGTTAAAATGTTATATTGTTAAAAAACTGCGCAAATTTGGTACAATTATTATCAATATTGCAAATATAAAATAGATAGTGTTTACTATACACAAGGTGATAGCGGTACAAAACCTATGTTTAAACAAGTTAAACTAAATTTTTGAACTAATTTCCTTTTTCGATTTTTTTTAATCTTCTATCGATAGAGAACAGGAAAATAGCTAATCCTGCAAATATTATGCAGATAATGGCTATTACCACATATATTTTGCCTGAACTGCGAAACGCGTCGGCCATCTCAACAGATTTATCAGCCTGGGCAAAAACGCCAAAGCTGCTTAATATTAATAGCAATAAAAAGGTTAATTTCTTCATATTAATTTATAGCATTCTTTTTATTCTCAACTAAACGGATACGGAAGCGAATAGTAGCTATCCATAGCGCTATAAAACTCCAGCCCAGCATGGCCGGATAAAAGGCAATCTTCATCCCGTTGTCCAGGTCATATCTTCCAAATGCGGGGTTGCCGCCGCTGCCGGGATGTAACGAATCCGTCATTCTTGGCAAAACAAATATCAGCACTACCATTATCGGAAAAGCGAAAATATTGTAGATAGCAGAAATCTTGGCGCGTTTTTGCTCTTCATCAATAGAGTTACGCAAAACAAGATAAGCGCAGTATAACAGGAAAGCGATTGCAGCGCTATTTTGTTTAGGATCGCCGCTCCAGAATTCGCCCCAGGTAAACTTGGCCCACATCATGCCGGTTACCAAACCTAATGAGTAGAACAAAAGACCCGTGTTGACACATTCAACAGCCGCAAGGTCATATTCTTCCTTGCCTGTATTCAGATATTTAACGCTGTAAAAAACAGATACCACAAAAACTGTGAGCATCCCCATCCACATAGGTACGTGAAAGTAGAGGTTTCTTATAGTTTCATGAAGTATGGGAAGCGTTGGTACAGGAAAAAGCAAACCTGTTATAAGCGTGGAAAACACCAGCAAAACTGCTACCACTTTCCACCATGTTTGATAAATGAACTTCATATTAATTTGTGGCGACAAATGTAAGGATTATTAA
>Ga0116227_10002168_pt1 | contig 44827 bp, 26 predicted proteins | sample S1TSphgellanicum_FD_89693 | JGI IMG/M metagenome (GOLD analysis project Ga0116227, IMG submission 89693) | Host-associated microbial communities from peat moss isolated from Minnesota, USA - S1T2_Fb - Sphagnum magellanicum MG | ecosystem: Host-associated > Plants > Peat moss > Unclassified...
ATCTGCATCCAAAAACCAACCACAAGAGGTTAGTTTAGCATTCGGGACACCCTTTGGTGTTGGGACTTGCCACGGGCACTTGGACACACAAGACTCACCACGGCCCGGATTCAGGGGAAGCCACCACCTTCCCCCTTATAGTATTCTCTGCGGCTGGTCGCAGAGGCTACATCCGAATGGCACATTTTGTTGGGACTCCCGAAATGGAGTCCCGAAATTGTCCCGGCTGGACTCTCGGGACTTTGAACAGCCATAGCTCCTCGCCCTAAACTCGGATTGGGACGAGTCCTAAATCAAAGTTGTAGCTCTTGTCGAGAGCTTTCCAACGCCATGTCGCACTCTTCAAGAAGACGTCAGGAAGAGGTCGATTCCCAACTTTTAGTGGTAGGGAGTCAAACTGCCAGTTTGACTCCTGGCCCTTCTTTTGCCCATAACTTGGGCTGCAGATGTCCGAATTGCCAATGCGAGGCCATTTTCGATATTTACGTTTCAAGACCTTTTCAATGACACCAAGAACACCCTAATGCGAGGTGTTTTGGGCCTTGTTGTTGAGCTCTAAACATTCGAGAGTCCCAAAGGATTCCAAACCTCCAACTTTTCCAAGTGTTGGGCTTCACCCCCACACTTGGCCAAAGTGGGGTTGCGACAATTTTGATCCCAATAAAAAATAATGAATTAAAAGTTGTCAAAGTTGTCAAAAGGACTATATTTTATACCATTAAAATTTTAAATACCATCATAATCATCCATAAATGTGTTTGTACATGGTTTAAAAGGACTAGGTAAAAAAGACAGAGAAAGGTGACACTGTGACAAGATGTTAATACACCTTAAAGAATTTGGACCTTGAAAGAACATTTTTCACAAGATCTCCAGTACCAAATTGTGGGATGGGAAATTTATGATTAGTACACTCACTTAAATTGTAAGTCCATGACGCATTCAATGCCCTTTTTCACAATTTGAGGAGGGGGAGGGACTTCCAAGAATAATATAACAAATGTTGTTAGAAGAATTTCTTCATCACATGCCTCATTTAAAACATTAGCCCCTCCTTCCCCCTTGGTGGATCAAAATTTGAATGAACTATAGATGCAAAAAAAAAATAAAAAAAAATCTTCAATTTCTAACTATGTAGACATTTGATTCACAAGCCTACTCCATTCCCAAGATATTGCAAAGAAAAATAGAAGAAAAAAACCCCATTTTCATTTCACACGTGAGAGAAGGAAGGTGGGGTTAAAATGGCATTGAAACACAACAAATATAATCCAACAAAAATTACTCCATATTCCATACATGGATCCAAATTCAATTTAGGTTATGAATTTGATGTATGATAAAAAATCCTAACTAAATTGAATACTAATTTTTATTTGCACATTCCAATCCTCACATGAAGTGAGATTGGAAGCATCATGATTTTTTGCATTTGCTTCATGAGCCACCCTTTTTCCTAAAGTTATGCGCTCTTAAATTATTATTGCATCAACTTTTGGATTTGGTGTTGCTACCCCACTTGGGGCATCTTGTTATGTTGGGGCAACTTCTTGTTCCTCGTCCATGAGGATGGAGGGTTTGGGTTGACCTCACCATTTTGGGGTGCATAGTTTTTTGGTTTTAGTTTTCACACAAAGCTTTTCTAGTTTAGGGTTTTTAAAATACCTTTTTCTAGTTCTAATTTCCACACAATGGTTCTAGAACATTAGTTTCTAAGGTGCACACACACACACCTATAAATAGGTTAGGTGGGGAAAAACACACTTTGGATTCCAAGGGTACACACCCACATAGAGGTTTCTAAAGGGTACATATTCATAGATATAGGTTTCCACACCCCCATGGGTTTTGAAAAGAAATGAAGGGGTCACACATAGATATAGGGGAAAAGGGTCCCTCTTTTTTTGGTTTCTAGGGGGAAAAATGTCCCTATTTTTGGTTTTTAGGGGAGACACACACACACTCAAGGGAAAGGGGTTTAGGGTTGCACAAGGACCTAGGGGAAAGGAGGATTTTTGGGTCCTTGTTTCCTAGTTTCTAACAAAGACAATAGGGATCACATAAGGGTTTATGGGAAAGAGGTTCACACACACACATAGGGGAGGTCACATAGGGATCTAAAGAGGGTATCTTTGTCCCTATTTTATTTTCAAGGGAGACACACACATGGATAACACAAGGTTTTAAAGGAAAGAGATTCACACACACATAGGGGGGTCACATAAGAGTCTAAGGAGGTTCATGGGTCCCTATTTTCTAGTTTTAAGGGGAGACACACATAGGGATAACACACGGAAAAAATTCACACACATGGGAGTTCACATAGGGATCTAAGGAGGATCCCTAGGTCCTTGTTTTTTGGTTTCCAAGAGAGGCACAAGGATAACACAAGGCCTTTAGAGGTTTTAGTTTCCAAGGCAAACACACACATTCAAGAACTTTATTTTGAAATTCTAGAAATGATCAAATGAAAAACAATCGATGACACACACATTGGGTTGTTGTGACATGATGGCATGTTGCAATGTGACACACTACAACAACAATTTGCTATGATGCAATGTGCCAACAATGGCTATGACATGATGCACTATTCCAATGCCTTATTGTGATGCTACTACAACACCTATTGTGACACAATGTGCTAGTAATGGCGATGTGCTACTACAACACACTAGCTTGTTGCAATGTGAGTGATGCAATGTGTTAACAATGGCAACTTGAAATGATAGTAATGTCGACAGCTTGTTGCAATGATGACATTCATCACATTGGTGATGGTTGTTTGTTTCAATGTATTGGCATTGGACCTAAAAAAGAAAAAAAACCAAGGAGGATGAAAAAAAAGAGGAAGAAAAGTTATTGGAACCAAGGATAAGAAAAAGAAAAACTACAATAATGGCAGCTATTACAATAGATTAAATTAAGAGGAAAAAAAAAGAAAAAATGAAAGAAAAAATTAGGTTTTTCAAAATGGTTGGTAGGTTAAGGTAGGGAAAACTATATATTTAAAAAACAATCATTTAAAAACAGTTTGAATGGCCTCATCCATGAGTTAATGCATTGGTGATTGTTGGGTCACCATGGCTAGTTTTTAAAATTTGAAGTTAACAAATATAGGTAGAATATATTTATGCCTTTGATCAATGGTTCTAAAATCCAATAAAGCAGTTGTGACCCTTGATTAGAGGTTTTTAAAAATCACAATGTTGGTTTTGACTTTTAACTAAAGTTTTTTAAAAATAAAGGAACCTACCTTTCTTTCATGAACATTTATAGTTTAAAAAAATAATACAAAACCCAAAACATGAGGTTCTTTTAATTTTAAATATATTAAAGATTTAGAACCAAAGGTTTCGAAATTCTGAATTTTTTTAAGAACTCAAACCATAAGATCTTTGATTTCTAAAATTTTTGAAACCAAAAACCAAAGGTTTTTAACAAAATCAATGAAACTACACAACATTGGATATAAAAAATAACTAATGGTGGGTGGTTATTAATTTTTTTTCATAACCAATTTGTAGGTTTGCTAATGCCATTCACCATCTCAAAAATGGCCAAGCTCCTATCTTCATCAATTTTGTAAGAAAACAAACTTTCAACCTTAGATATTGCATGCAAATGATAAGACTTCAAAAGCATAAGAAACAAGGATTTCATATCACATTTTTGAACTATAACCACCCCATGTTCATGAAAGAATTGATCAATTTCAACCTTTTTGATTTAAGATTTAATATCAAGGCTAGCATATTATTATATCCTATCAAAAAAGAAAGGAAAGAGTCAATCACTCCATTGACCTCCTTTTTAATGTTCTTTGTAAAAGTTCCCAACTTAATAGTTAAGCTAGGATCATCATCAATCAAAACATCTGATAAATTATGGAGATGGCTCATTTTTTCCTTTAGCTTTAGACTCATGGATATGGTTACATTCAAAGCATCATTCAATAACTAGTGACTTTTGATAATTAGTTTAAGACACAAGCAATGATAATAAGACACAAAATGTTTTTTATAATTTGTGATATATGCCATGTGAATGAAGGGGGCAAATAGTTAGTGACCCTAGGACTTATGCTATTGAAATAGAGGGTAATGACCTTTTGAAATTGAAGGGCTTCTTAAAACATGATCAATTTGCTTGGAAACATGTAGAATTCACATTACTAATTATAAGGCAACATTTTGGAGTACAAAAATTCAAAACAATAAAAGGGGAAAAAATAAAAATTAATGAACTTTCATTTTACCTTGTTTTGACTAATCTATTCAATTTTTTAAGCTTTAGGCCTTTAATAATCCAAGCTTTCATCTATTCTTGTCTTCCTTTTCATAAATTTTCAGGCCATGCAATACATTTTTGTAAATATTCTTTGGTAGATGTAATGGAACATATTTCAAACCCCTAAAGATTCTTTATTTAGTAATTGCATATTATTAACAAACCTTAGAGAAGGCATGTCCAAAGCAAGTCCCCTAAAAGCTTTCCATCACACCGAAAGTTTTAAAATTTACTATTGAGTTCAAGGCAACTACCATCGTATTCAAATTTGCATCTTCATATTTAACATTTAAACAAGGATCTTTTTTATGAAACCATATTGCTTTTACTAATGTTTGCCTTCATGTTTCAAATGCATCAAATAAATCAATTGTAATATATTTAAACATACAATATTTTTTCAAGAAACTCACAACCAATGCAAAAACATCACATGTGCGCCTCTTTGGACATTCACAAATCAAAACTTGAAGTTGCAAAAACACATTCTACCAAGACCCAGTAAGACATATGTTTGTTTTGTCTTCTTAACCAAATTTGAGAACATTTTTTGACTAAAAAGTTTTCTGGAAAGGAAAACAACACAAAGGCATAATTTCATTATTAAATGTTTTAACCAAATATTTTCAACAAAGTAAATGGGCAAATGGTGCTTGATAATTATTAAACCAAATTTCTCCATAAAATCGTAAAGATCTATGGTCCCAAAAAAATTAGAGATTGCACTTGCACTTACTCTAATAATTTTTTGGTAGTTTATTTTTCCAATGGACTTTTTAGGTCGTTGTTCACTTCTTTTTCAATGTTTTCAGCATTTAGTCCCTAGTTTACTTCCACATATTTTTTAAGGCAATTATTCCATTATTTTTGAAATATGAAACAAAACACTTCCTTAACGTATGTTATTTGTTCCAATATTACATGACCTATTAATTGACTATAACACCACATGTAACACATGACTTGTGGCACCTTAACATCAATTGGTGATTCATCATTGACACAAAAAAGACCCGGTTATCTATGAACCAAGTATTTCAATGGCACTTGTAATGAAGTCTTCTTCTACTTTTTAATTTTCATGATGAATCAACCACAAATGAATTAGGAGTCAAAATCAACCAAACATTGCCTGCTTTTTAATATAAAAACAAGCAAATTATCACACAATGGTTTAACCTTATATGGTAGGTCCAAACAAAATCATGAAAAATGGTGGAACTTTTAAATAGATTCAAAAAAATTCAATGCAAAGTGAGTTTGGCAAAAAAACATATCCAATGTACAATAAAGTTTTAAATGTCACTCACACATTAAAGTTATCAACATAATACCCAATTACAACATAGTTTGGTCCTTTATTTCCTATTTCATGCCTTATTTTTGGGTATCCTTATGTTAACCCAATCAAGGACAAAACCCCAAAAACTAGAGATGAATTATGGAATGATTTTCATTTTAAATGATTTAAGTGAATTAAAGGTTACCCTAGTTGGGTTGAAGGATCATGGGTATTTAAAAATTGAAGGGTTATAGGATTATGTGATTTAAGGTATAGGATTTATAATTTTTTTGTTTAAGGGGTTTGGTTTTAAGGTTTTGGTTTTAAAGGTTTAGTTTCAATTTTTTTTAAGGTTTAGGATTTGTGGATTTTAATAGTTAATAATTTTTAGGGTTTGGCCTTCATGGCTACTTTTTAGTTGTTCTTTAATGGTTTGGGATGTAAAATCATCTTAATTAAAATTAGGGTTTGGGCTTTAAAGGTTTTTTTATTTTTTATTTTTTAGGGTTTACATCTTAAGGTTTTGAGTTTTGGTTTTAAAATTTAGGATTTCTAATTTAGGGGTTACTTCTAAATGTTTATTTTAAAGGTATTTTAGGAGTTACTTTTGATTGTTATTTTTTAGCTTTGGGCTTTTAAATGTTTTTAACAAAGTGTGAAAACATGTACTATTAGAGGAAAATGTTGTAAATTTCCTTTCACATTGCATGTAAATTGCCTTTCACATTGCATTAAGAAGTTACATACCCTCAATTCCAAATATCATTTTGGGTATCACCCTACGTGATACCCAATGGGTTCTTTGTGTGATAATTAATTGAATATCAAGTCGATTTTGGACCATAGTTTGGTACCCACCCAACATTGGTAAAACCATGTTTTGGCATAATGCATTTTTACAATTGTATGTAGAAAGGTTCTCATTGTATGTTAACAATTTTTTTAAAAATTGAATGGGTTTTTCACTTTTCTATAATCATGTGTGAGGTTATATTTATATAAATTATTATTTTGTTGTTTTTGTGTCTGGGTTTTTCATTTTTTTATTGTTGTGTATGGGGGTTAAAGCCATGTGTTAAAAGTTGATTTTTGTTTTGTGTTTTAACCTTTTATGTTTTCTACACAAGTTTTTGACTTTGTTACAATTGCATGTACGGGGTTATATTGCTCACATTTGATTTTTAAAAAATAAAATTTTGGGTGCAAGTTTTTCATTCATTTATAATCACATGCATGGGGATTACATGCTCTTATGTAAAACATTAAAGGGGTTTTTTTTTGTCTCATGCGAGTTGTTTTTTGTCACATGTTAGAAGTTGATTTTTTGACTATTTTTTTTTTCTTTTTCTTTAGTTTTGCAATTTTTTTGGACCATGTGGATGTGGGTGATGACTTCACATGTTATCAAAAATCATTTTTAAATTTACATATTTTTGCTATTTCTTGTTTAAATTGAATTTGTACATATATATCATTGTATTATGAAATGCCAATTCATTCTATGGTAACAAATTTACTTTGTATAATGTTTTTACTATTAAATGTTATATATGTATTCTTACAAATTCCAATATTGACATGATGACAACTAGGTGTGTTGACATTAAAATGAATGTGACACGTCTACACTAACATGTATAAACTTGGTTTGAAAGGACATTCACAAATTAAAAAGTCACTCAACATGTAACCACCACTTAGGTTTACAAAATTATTTTTATTCCAAGTCTCATGAATGTATACAATAACATTTTAATATATCAATCTAATAGTTTGATAACTCTAAAATTAATCCAATAAATTATAAAATATCATTAAAAAATACAATTATAAGTATTGTACTTATACTTTATTAAACATTCAAAAATCATTTTTGACGAATTCCACTCTTTGGTCAAACAATGGTTTCTTTGACCATTATTTAACCATAAACCATTGACATTACCAACTTTCAAGACTATTTAAGGATGGCCCAAGGGTGCACATTAACTTCTTCATTCATGAACATACCTTTGACCAATTATTAATTAGCCTAGGTATGTAAGGTAGTTAAATTATGTAGTTATGACCCAGGTAGATATTTTAGCCTACACAAGTAGGGTAATTACACTAATAGTTTTAATCATCTTAGTCATTTAAAAACTAATAGATTATAGTATAAATAAAATTTTAAATGAATTTTTTTCTAGATTAAACTATGGATGAATCCAAAGTTGCAATAAACCCATGATTACATTATTCACTTTTTTTGGGTTTGCTGAATTGAAAATAGGTTGTTATGATGATGTTAATGACAAAACATGTCCAAAGTGAGATTTGAACCTTCATTTATTTGGCCACAACCCAAAGTTCTTACCATTGGACCACCACTTCACATGTTGAAATAAATTATTATCAAAAATATATAAATACACATTCTTAATAATATCATGCACTATAAGTTTATTACATAGTTCAAATCAAACATAGTTAATCATTTCAAACAAATCAACTGAATTGTATAGTCATTTTAATTGTGATGTAATTAAGGAAAAAATCATGTTTTTTTAGTGTTTTATTTGTTGATCTTCCTACTATAGTTTACATATTCTAAAGTAGCCTATAGCAGACTATGTACTTTATAATAACCTAAATTAACTTGATTCATAGCTAGGTTATTTTAACTATTTTATGTACTTTATATAATTACATTAGTTACTTTAATTACTCCAACCTATGTAGGTAAGGTAACTAGGTTAAACTACCTACATAAATTAAAACAGAATATTGTAATACCTTTTCAAGTTTGGCATATATTCATGTAACCAACCAAGTTTGGTTTGATCCTTGAACATCTTCAAGTAAGTTATTGCAATGACTTTTTGACCACCTAACCATAAAAGCACTAAACTTCTCTTCTATAAGCATTTTTTTATAATAAATTTAATACAAAGTGCCGAAATTCTCAGAATTCAAATTTTAACTGCCAAAATAAAAATGAAAATTAAATTAATTATTTGGCACCTCAATGTCGAACCTGAAAAGGTACAACAGTAATATAATGACAAAAAATATGATTTAGTGGAAAAGTGGAGCAATGGTCAAGGATTTGGTCCTTTAATATAGAGGTGAAAGGTTCAAATCCAAATAATTGCAACTAGTTATCTACTTACACCTTAAGGCTAATTAGGCAACCCAATTTAAATTAACTAGCCATGTTAGGCTACTTGGCCTAAGGCCTCTGTTGGTGAATTATGCTTCTTGGTTACATCCAAGTAGGGGATAATTATGTGTTAATTTTTTCACTATGTTGTCAAAGAAGGTATTGTTTGGGAAGTACATATTATGTCAATGATTACAAAAACTTCTAACCTTATTTTTGTTTAAAATTTTAATATTTGCATATTTAAACCACTCTAAAATTAATTAAAATTTTGTGTTTGCATTAAATTTTGACATTATATTTTTGTTTTAATTGCTAATTACAGTTGATTTGAGCATGAGGAATGATGAAGGAAGGATAGTGAATATGCATGATTACAAAACATAATGCATGAAATGCATAAAATTAGTTTTACAAACACATCAATAGGCATTTCAATACCAAATTACACTTTAGATGATAAATATCATGTATAACACCCACAAGTCAATATATATATTAGACAATTGGTTTGTTTCTATGGGACGATATACATAAAAAAAAATGAGGTTTTTCAATTCCAAAATCAAAGCAAACAATTTATGCATTACAACACAATTATGCTCTTACAAAAGTTATATGAACATATTTAAATTTGGTCAAAACTCAAAATCCTAAACTTGAAACCAAGGGTCTAACCTTAACTATAAACCAAATCTTTAATCTATAACCCTAAGTTTCAAATCTAGTCAAAACCTTAAACCCTATAAAAAAAAAACCTTAACCCTAAGTTTGATTATGTTGATTATTTACTTGTCAAATGACACATGCCAATTGACCATTCAATGTTCAAATGACACGTGGCAATATATGGTTGGCAACCAATTTCCACATGTCATTTTTTACCTTGTTGGATTAATCCCAAAAAATAAGATTTTTCTTTAATTCCCAAATCACTTGACATGTGGCAAGTTGTGATTATACCTACCATGTGTCCACCCCATAATATACAATTACAAATCTATTTCCTATTTCATTTTTTATGTGAATACAAAATAGCCCATTAATTTTGTAACATTTCATGATTAGGTTTATGTCATAATTAGATGCCACATGTATACTCATGAAGATGTGTTTATTTATTTATTATTCATTGATCCAACAAGTGTGATTGAGCCATGTGGTATATTAGACTATGACAATCATGACTCTAGTCACATGAGCAATACATACTCTAATAGAAGCCATGACCATAGTCACAAAGACATGACTACATTTGGACATGGTGCTTATGACTAGGACCATGTTTGTAACATAATCATATAGATATGATTGGCACATTCAATTGCAAATGCAATCATGAATATAATCATAAAACCAACCTTTTTGGCAAGTTGTTCCTAAATTGCATATTATATAGGGAGACAAACAAATAGATTTGTGAAATACTTCAAATGAGCCAAAAGCTTGGCCATGCAATGGTGCAACAACCACTGAGTACTAACTACTAGAATTGTAAGAATGTAAGAACCTCTATCAAATTTTGATGACCCTAAGCAGAGGTAAAGAAACATGTCCCCAATGATGTTCTCAACTTCCCAATGGGTTCACCAGCAACCCAGCAATCAAATGTATAGTTTATTCAGGACAAAAGAGTGGATTCCTTATAAAGTGGTTAGGGTATGGATCATTTGAAAAACCCTCTACAAACCACACCCTTAGCTATTGCAAAGAACAGCCTAACTATTAAATTATCAGGATGAGAAGTTGAGTCATCTCTCAGTCGCCACTATGAGGAGTCCATATGTTTCGATTTCCCCTAACCCCTATCCTTAAACCCTAAACCCTAACCCCTATCCTTATTATCCAATAATCCGCATCAATTGACCTCAGGAGCTGTAGTTTGTGCACTACCATTGCTGACGGAGAAAGACCCAGGATTCTGACGCTGCGCCAGTCTGTGTGACCAGAGATTGATTTACTTGAGTGAGTTGTAAGTTTGTAGGTAATTAGTTATTGTTTCTACTAGATTTTCTGGTATTGTTTTAGGAGAATCTAAAGAGATCCAAGTGTGGTGGATATAAACTTGTAGACCTGAAGAAATCAAATGAGCACCCACCAAGTTTTTTGTTGTCCACGGATGGATGGTGGGGTTTTTGTTTCCTTTTCTGAAGCGGACCTATCTCAAGTCCTGTGGGACCTTTTGGGGTGATGATCATGATGACTACTCACGCACCAGAATGAGATTTGTGATTTTTGGATTCATTCTAAGTTTAGCTCTTCTGGGTGCGATTAGGTAGCAGGTAAGTAAGAGTGACTAACTACCACACACTGCACAGGTTTCTAACTTGAGCTTTCTTCTTCACCTCCTTATCATCAATGGGAGCTTCTGTAATAAAAGCATCTGCAGAAGGAATACGGAATATTCATTTTGGGAAGACCAATCACGGTCATCCATCTCAGATTACCTCGGGTATATATGCCTATCACCAAACACATGCCCATGACCAAATGATCAAACACCTATCACTGTTCAGAACACACCCTAAGACCAAATGCAAAGTGAGAGAAAATTGTCTTTGGGATCTTATGTTGTTCCAACCAGTGATATTGTAATTGTGTTCAGACATGGCTGTGGCATATTCCCATTTGTTAAAAATAAGTGTCCAGTACCATTTTAATATAAAAGAAGGGCATATGATGATAAGTTTAAGGTTGTCCCATTCCAATGCACACAAATCTGGAAATATCTTAATGCATGGGACATTAAATCTTTGGTAAATGGTGTGATTTAAGGTAGATTTATAGATTTTGCAATTCATTATGTGAGGGTAATGTGTGGTGATGGGCTTATAGTTGTCACAGTTCAATGCACAGAACAAAAAAACATAAATTTACAAGAAATTATGTGTGTGAGGCTTTAAATGTTTCATTAGTAAGGGTATGATCTAAGACAGATTTTCAAATCCTATAATTCATTATGTGATTTAAATTGTTTGGTGATGGTAGCTGATCTATTACATTGCAAATGGTCCAACATTACCAGTAAAGGGCTAAAACCTTCTTAGCTTACTTGCAAAGCAAAATCAGATTCTTTGTTGTTAGGTGTTTTACTGGGTCGATTGACTCTGGAGCTGTGCCCCAGTCCTGAATCCGAATCCTAATCCAGTGGTGCACAATGAGAGTACAAAACTCTGTTGATTGCCTCGATCGTCTGAAACCCAAAATTCATCATTTCAAGACCATTCCCAAGGTCATTTTTGCTCACAAATACAGCACTCCCTCTGAGACCAACTGGTGATGGCCAAGCCAGACATGGTCCTTCTTGAACTGGGGTGGGGACGGCCCGTGTGTGTTATAGTTGACAAACTCAGTCATAGCAGTAGAGTCAACACCAGCACAAGACAAAAAACTGACTTACTCTGCCTCGCACACAGACTACAAATTTCCATCCCACTGTTGGTTATTCTATTAACTAAAGAGTTAGCAATATTGTCCTAGGGGCATAGGTATTCTCCTATGACCCACCCCACCAGGTATCACATGAAAAAAGAAAAAAAGAAAAAAATCCAAACCATGCTTTTATGCTTGGTAAAGTCTCAGGGAGCAGGCTTTACCAGAATCCAGTCCCCCCTCCCTTGGTTCCACCTTGGGCAGGCCCTACACTTCTGTGACTTCACCAAAACCATTGTGAATTTTGAAACACCAATGAGGCCAGATGCAATATGGGTTGTTGCTGGATATCATGGCAGACTCTCAACAGGGTTTACATCTCTAACATGCTAATGTATAGTCTCCATGAAGCTGGATTCTGAATTGGGGCAGTATTTAGTTTGATGGTATTAACAAGAACCAGAAGCTCGGATTACTAACTAGATCATCAACCCTTTGATAAAATCAACATATAGGTAGATCTCTGTTTGTGCTTGTGTGTATGCAGTGCCGGCTGGAACCAAAGAAAACACACACAATCCCACAGATTCTGGAAGATTCATGAACCCTCATGCAGCCCCTTCAACTACACTTTGACAAGCATCTGCCAGTTGCATCCCATTGTGGTACCAGCTTCAACTACATATGTCCAGCAGAGGCCAGGAATTTGAAATTCCCAAGGTCAATCTAACCCCAGCAACAATTACAGTCTGTGTACTGCCTTGCCCTGACCAATCCATGTGAGAAGTTCTGAAAATGTGGAACTCTCAGTTTGGAACTGCAGTTCCAACAAATGCAACAAAGTGTGCATTTGCAAACAATTTAGAAGAAAGGCTAATCCTGGCATTGGTCCAAATTGAAAACTGTCATAAGATGCAATGCTGTCCCTACAGCACTGCTGCATTCGTGTCCAGAACCTTAGAAGGGGATCAACTAGGGTACATCATTTGAAGGATGTAGCACTTCTGACCTTGTGAAGAGCTCCATGTGGTGAGATCAATCCTTGCAATCTGTAATACCCCCTGCAGTTATCTGGAAGCTGTAACCAGAAAGTCAAGAGGAACAGTGAGACTGTACAGTTTCAAAATATGCTTGAAATCACTTATATACAGCAGAAACGGGAAGAGGATATGGATTCAGCTTCAGGCAGATTTGGTGCATCATAGACTTTGCAGATTCGTTGCTCCCCCTTCCCCTTTCTCAACATGAGCCGAATGGTGGCTGCATGAGCCAGCACATGGCCCCCAGCAGGTTTCTTTGGATCAGCAACAAAGGTTCCTCCACCAGGATCAGCAATCACTGCACCCATACCCCTTTTTCCTTGTCACAGTACAGCAGCAGTTGCAGACTAGAAATGATTGTTTTAACCTTGACTATAGAATGATCTTCATGGGCCTTCTCTTCTGCAATGGTGCCAACAATGTTGGAAGAACACTTGAATCTGTTGGCAAGATTAATGATCAAATGCAGTATATTTGCATACCATGATTGGTCATGAAGATTCCTACATTGAACTCTGCAGCAATCTTTGAGAGTTTTGAGAGCATTTGAGCAAGTTTTTGCTGCAGCAGAACATGAGTCATTAGTCTTCCTTCAAAGAAATATGCAAAGGTGCTGTGAAAAGGAAAATGAAAGCATCAGCACATTGACTCAAATATCAGCCAAGAAGTCATCAATCTTACTGGCACCATCTTATTGGGTCAGTGTTTCTGGAAGTCTAATTTTCATATGTGATAATGCTCGTAAATCCCTTTGCACCTGTGACATACAACTGACATAATTGCTGTAAGTTATATGACAAGCACCTGGCGATCAGCAAGCTCTCCTCGTCCTGTGAAGTCCACTCTAAACAGTGCCATGATAGAATCCACAATCTGTATCACCATGGATCAAAACTTGTTCTCGGTGCTTGAGAACTCAAGCAGCCAGAGGAATAGCATCACTCTTATATCCAGAAAGTAAGCAAGGACAGGAGGAAAAAAAAGGTCAGCAGATAGTAGAGTCCACTTACCACCAGTCTAAAGGGCTCTTCAGCCATCTTAGCAGCCAAGGAATAGAGCAAGTTGGACTGATGCTCAGCTGTGTAAGCACGAGCAAACACAATCTACCATCCATATTACCAAAGTCAGTTGTAGCTGTTTTGCAGAAATTCCTAAATTTTGAAAAGAGACTGGCATATTCTGCACTGAATGGTATTTTGTTAGTTCCAGAAAAACATCCCAAAAATTTAGGCAACATGTTATGGCAAATAGAATGAGAAGGTAGAGATGGAACTGCACCTAAGGTCACTGCACATGTGTACAAGAGAGAGACTTACATTGTCAAGGACAGCAGTTGAATCAAGCCCAAAGCGTTCTGCTATTGGAATGAGGCGCTCAGGCCGGCTGATTTGTCTGGTATTGGAAATGTCTATCTTTGGTCCAAGTGGCAACAACTTTGATGCATTAAGCAAGAAGGAGTTGTGTATAGGATACAATGTTCCCTCTGTATCGATGTAAGCCACCTTCCCATTCCCTCCGTGCATATTCAATGGGAGCTGCACTTGACAGAAATGTTGTAACAAGGCATTTTCTTCAGAGTCATGTGGACATTGCGTCTAGCAGACTGCAATTGTGGAGATTGCATTTAGATCTTCAAGTAAAGGAAAATCACATGTCCATGTTCACCACCACAGTAGGGAGGTTAGCAGGTGGTGCACCTGTGTTGTTACACACAGTGTGTGAGCAAGCTGAGTCTTCCCTGTCCTGCATCAAACAGTTGCTCCAGCAGATTTCATGTCCCAAGAATTGGTGCTTGAAACACAAGTTGGTTACTTCTATGCACTCCTTGATGATGCATGTATTTTGCACTTCTGTATGTCAGATGTAATACCTGAACTCCCCAAACACCTCAGTGATAGCCATTGTCTCAATGCCACCTGAGCATACCAACATCAACACTGTGAGAGAAGTTCGCTTTTTGACCTCAAAGCAGGTCACAGTAACCAAACACAAAGTAAGCAGTGAAGGTAAATGCACTAATGTTCCTGAGATACATGGCTCTGAGTAGAGAGTTATGGAGAAGTAAAAGGTTTCAAACAAGTTGGATGGGAAACCTCCAAGAAGTGTGTCAAGAGCATTGCTTCCAGTCGTGATTCTCACAACCGACTTGCGCTGCCACCAACCAAGTGACAGGAGGATGAAGACTAATAAGGTAATCGAAAGGAACAAAAGGCTAGAACTATGCAGGACTGCACAACTGTACAAGCTTATGAATGCCTATGACAATGCAAGTAATATATATATCTCAGAGCACAACTTAGCAAGGCAATTCAGCTCTAAAGAGAACTCCATGAGTGCATCAAAGATAATCTCAAAACCTGTTCTCTTTAAGATTTAGCAGCTTCTTGATGCATCATGGACTGTTGTATAGACAGAGAGCGATGTGAGTGACACTATATTGTAGAACTAGTTATGTGCTATCTTCCACAGGACAGATAGCTATATGTTTCTGTATACATTTTCCACCTGTATTACAGCCTTACTTTATGTAAGTATTCGTTTCCAGTAACATAGCCAAGGTTCTGCCAACAAAACAAATCTGTCAGGGCAGGCAATACTCAACTTATCAGTGGTTGTGAACAGAATCACTCGTAGGACAGGATTGAGCCACAATTCTGAAGAACATCATGTACTCCAAGATGAACCTGGGATTGGAGATCTGTCCAAGGTACTTACCACAACCTTCTCTGCTGCTTCACATATCTTTTCAACTTTTGCCTCTGACAAGCCCTTGATGTTGCACAAACTCTGCACAAATAAACCAGATTCACAATGTGCTACATTCTGTCAAGGCAGAGTAGGAATAATGCGCTCAGAACTTGGCGCAACAATGAAAACTGGGAAAAATAAATATGGAGAAGTTACAAGTGACAACGGTAGATCTATACAGGGGAATGATGCAGCAACATAACGATCCGGAATGGAAACCTGAGTTGTGCATACCTTTTTCGTCTGCATCATCAGTCCGTTACAAGTGAAGATACCAGCATCCTGTAGCTTCTTGAGATCCCCAGCGTTGATACCTTGTGAGATGACTGCCATGTCGAATTGTCGAGACGTAAAAGGTCTAATCAGGGATCCATCAGTAGAACAATGTGGCACGAATAGGTACTACGACGGTCTACGAAAAGAAAAGAATTAGGAGCTACACAGCTGAAGGCGTGCGGGAAAATGGACATAGACAAGAAGAAAAAACGGAGGAACGTAAAACGACACCATGATAGCGGCGCAGGCAGAAGAAGCAAAAAAAACTACAGGACAATGCCAGAGTACAAACGTTTGTCAACAGCCTCGAAGTAATCCTCCTCTTCTTGATCGATGTCATCGAGGATTGCTTGCCTGCAACAAATAAATTTCTCCGGCAATTGATAGTTGGGGAACAAATTCACATAAGAAGCGCAAATGTGTATAGATGGACACTGACTGAGCGGTGTAACATGCATTTGGACTCAATCATCTCGTGAGCATCAGACAACAGGTTCAGGTTCTGCAGGGCTCGTACATAGTCATCTCTGGGAACAGGGAGACGCCGGAAAGTAATGCGTCGCTCGTGTCTGTCTGGAAGTGCGAGGAGCTCGATTATGTGCTGTAGTTACCAGACCTGCTAGAAGACTGGAAAAGAGCAAAAGCCTGTCCAATGAGAAGATCAATTGTGGAATCAAAGGAGGATTATTTTTTTATGTCGATCGAATTGATATCTTTGTTACTGTGCCATTTTTTTCCTCTCTCCAGACGTACGATAGGAAATCAAGAATCGTATAGGCTCGAAGGAGAGATCACTGCTTCTACTAATCTGAGGAGCTGCCTGCCAAAATGTGTAGGAGGAGACTCCCTAAGCACCTCCTCGACTAAAATCACATCAACAAAAAAATGCACAATTGAAGAGGACTGTGAAGCCTAGTGCCAAACGAAGGATGCCAAGGACACCGCAGCAACGATAATAATCCATGAAAATTGCATTGCTAAATGGAAAACGGAAACAGTTTAATGTTATGCGAGAGGACTGCTGAACCGAAACCAGGAAGCCTTAAAAAAAACGCAAAGAAGACAGGTTAGATTACAACCACTATCCTACAGACAATCTTCAAATCTGAAACTGCGAGCACAAGAAGAATTCACGTGAATCATGACCATGATAAGTGGCATTAATCGCATCCTTGAAGCTTACTGATCGGGTACTGCCAACAGGATTGATTCTCTTCCGAAGCTTACTGCCGACCGGAAACTGCAATAACTCCAAAAACAAAGAAAATGCCCGAATCGGATGCTGCTGCAACGGATTTCAATTCTCAGGCTTACTGCAGACCTGAAAAAAAGAAAATGGCGAATTAAAGCGCTTGCTTGGACACCGGCTGCAATACGGTAGAGATAGAAAGGCTACAATAAATCCGCAGTCTCACGTTCTAGAGTTGTATTTAAAAAGAGGAATTTCCAGACTAACCGCAGAGAGAGAAACTCCACAAGAAACAGTAGTGAGAAACCATTGTCCGCGAGAACCTGCACAACAGCACGAGAACACAAGTTCCCTCCCTTCGTTTGAGCGCCAACCTTTCTAGCGTTGTGCTCGACTAGACGAGAATCGAGATACGTTTTCGTTCGTTCATTCCCTCCTTTCGTTCGTTCGTTCGTTCGTTCGTTCGTTCGCCGAGAGATTATTTTTTGCACATTCACTCCTTCTCTAACTTCTCCAAGGCTGGATGGATGTCAATGACAATTTTCTGTCCAAAATGACTTAATGTGACTAATGTGAGCTCTGGACAATTAGTTGGAATGTTTTCTGAGAGTGCTCTGTAATGTGACTATTTTTCTAGCTTGTTTTGTATAGGGTAAGGAACCGCATTAAGGGTCTTCCTGGATTAAGGGGCGCTTAAAAGGGCCCTTAATCCTGGAAGACCCTTAATAATGAACATTTTCAAATTTAGGGATCTTACAAAAGTGTAAGGTACCTAACACTTTTGTAAGATCCCTGTAATTGCAGGTGCAAAATTCTGTCAGGGGAGGCACTTTCATTACATATAAGAGAAGGGTCTAGCTGTACACCCTTATGGATTTGAGATAAATTCCTGTCGCGAGGCCAATAGGGCTGTGTGGAGGGGCCAGGGGGCCGAAAACATGGAAAGGTCTAAGGCTAGACCCTTTGCATGTGTAAACGAACACCTGATTTTGTTTTGTCCTTTTTTTATCTTTTTCAGAAAAAAATCCAGAAGGCCTAATTGACAGCCTGGCGAGGACCTTCCAGATTTTGAAAGCTCCCTAGACATCTCCATATGAGTGAGTGACGCCAAAATACATTGCAAAAGTCAAGCACTTTTCTATGCTTAGATACTTTTCCAACATGTAGGATCACTCTTAGGTTGCAATCACACCTAGTGTTAGCTAATCCACTAACACCGCTAACATGGACTTGGTAACACTCGACTTCTCACTAACACTAATATTAACCCTATCACAAGTACATTCACACTTGGGATGTTGTTAAGCATTTTTAAGGTTAAGGCGTACTTGCTTGTCATCATGGAGTTGCACCAAAAATCCATGATGGCAAATTACCACCACCTTTTGACCATTTTTTTTTGCCTTTCCCATCAAAGTTGGGGACATTTAGCGTTTTTCTTCCATCTTGCTAGTACTCTACATGCTTGGTTTCATCATGTTTGCACTTGTTGCCTTTGCTCTCATTAGTGCTTTATATACTCGGTCTCATCATGCTCGCTCTCATTGCGTTTCCTCTTATTGTTGCTCTACAAGTCTGGTCACATCACTGTTGTTCTCATTGCTTTTGCTCTTGTTATTGTTCTACAAGCTCGTTGTCATCACACTCACTCTTGTTGCCTTTATTCTAGCTATTATTTTGCAAACCCAATCTCATCACTCTCATGTGTGTCAACATTGTTACATAGTCGTCATTGTCGTTTTGCAAACATGAAGCACTAGGATGTGGTTTGCTAGGACATTGGGATGTTGCATCACCATGGAGCTTTGCCTCCACAATTAGCCTAAGAAATTTTTTTCTTTCGTTTTCTTTATTTCTTCTTCTTCTTCTTCTCACTAGGTCTTTCCTTTTTCTTTTTCTTTTTTGGTTGTGTGTCGTTGTCATCCTTTGGCAAGTCTACGACACTAGGACATGATTCACTCTTCTCAATTGTAAGCTGCATTGTTTTGGAATTCTATTTATGTAATTGGCCAGAGAACTAATCTTTCCCTTGTTTTTAAATTTTTTATTTCAAGTTTGCAACAATTCTTTCTTTTCTTGATTTATGTATATTGTGTGTCATTGTCCTCTTTTTGTAGGTTCAAGGCGTTGGGATGCAGTTTGTTTTCCTCAATTGCAAGTTACATCACTATTCTTGTGCAAGACTTGGGCTATTATGGGACTTTTCCTTTGGGGCTATTGTTGTTATCTTTTGTTGTGAAATCCATCGTTGTCTTTTTGCGACTTTCTTATGTTTGAAATTCTCTAGCTTCAAGCTCTAAATATTTTTCAACTTTAAGCATCTAAACATCTACAATTGAGTTAAGCCTCTAGAGCTTTCTTATTTTTCCTTGAACATGGATAATTTACAAAACAAGGTTCTATTTTTAATAAAGTGGATGTTGTTGTTTCAAATCATGGGTATGTTTTCAAATTACCTGTTCTTTTATCTCTAGATCCAAATTTTTACAATTTCAACCCAACTCCTAAAAAAAATGTAGAACTTTCTTTTACCACAATTATGTTCCATTGTTTGCAAATGTGCAATTGTTTCTTGGTTTTATCATAAGATTTAGGGCATTGGGTGAAATTGATGTGCATCATTTGGTTCTTTCAATCTTTACTAATTAAATACAATGATCATAGATGGGTAGAAAATTTTAGAATGATGAAGCAACTTTGTTTAAAAATGTTGAACAATTGTGACCTCTTTGGTTGAAGGAAAACGCCTAGTATTGAAAAGCAATTTTAGTTGAGATACGAATGTTATGTGTTATTTATAATCTAGCCCACAATGTAACATTTTTTGTTTGTTGTGAGTTGTTTACAAACTGTCAAGGCAACAATTTCCCTTGTCAATGAAAACGTGATAAAGTAGTCCAAAAAGTAATATTGTTGTCAAAAAACTAGGGGCTTCCAAATAAAAGGTACAATAATTAGTAGATAAATTTGTGAAAATAATACCAATTTGTTTGGGTACATTCTCTCTTCACTATTGTCAGCATTGGTTTCAAAAACAAAATTGATATATTATGTTTTCAAATGCACTTGCAAGTACTTAAATTGGACCTTTAAATTTTGCCAATTTGCAAAATGGATTTCAAATCATTGAAAATATATGATTTTTTTTGCAAATAATTGTTTCTATTTTCTTAGCCTTCAATATTGATGTGTTGAACATCTTAATATATATTTCTCAAAAACTAACATAATTTTTAGGGATACTTTTGGGGTATTTTTCCAAGTCCAAATGATATGGTACAAATTCCTCCTTGATGTGTGTATATGTGGTTGCATGTTGCACAATATATTCAAATGTGAAAATGGAATTAGCATAGTTCAATTACTTCACATCATTGAACTAAAGGTTAACACACACTATGAAGGACAACAAAAAACTACTAATGACGAAATGAATCAAATGTAAATTGAAATTCAAGAAAGGTCTAGAGAAACAATTCACAAGGATTTAACTTTATAGCTTGATAGACAAATAAACCTTGCATGATTTGGTAAGTTTGTCATTTCCATCAAAACTGAAACTCTAGCAAGCCAAAATTTCAATTTTTACATTTCAATTTCTGCCATAGCTTCTTGAAAGAATCACTAAATTTTAGTGTTTAATTTCAGTGGCAAATATAATATGGCATTTATTGTAGCAACTTGTAAATTAAAGACAGCTCATGTACATGGCAACCAAGTTTTCTTTTCTTATATGTTTGTATTCATAAACACCAACATTATAACTTCAATTTCAATAAAAAGACATCCACTTTCAAGCTTTAACTTAATTCGGAATACCTTTAATGTTTGGTAATTGCTTCATGATTTGTGATTTCATCTTCTATTGCATTAGTGATAATTGTGTCATTATTGATAGCAATTCACATGAAAACCTAACTCATTAATTGTGTCAAATTGCTTAGGGTTTAAATCATTCCCATGCCCATAGCCATTTGTGTGTTATTGGCAACCTCATCTTGAATTTTGAAGTATTCAATCTATTCTTCAACAAGTCTATTTTGGATCTCCACTCATTCTTCCTCCAGCCTTATACATGTGGCATTGATTTGATCAATAAACTCCACTAGAGTCTTGGTCCTTTCTTTTGTTATTTCCACTACCAAAATTCCTTAGCAATCTTCATGCAAGTTTTTCCTTTAGGTTTAAGGACTAGTAATCCTAGTCGTTTCTAATACCTATTTTATAATCATAGATCTTTTTGAAATATGTTGTGAAAGCACCCCACTTGTCTTGACATGCAACACCATTTATTAATTAAATTGAAAAATGTCCATTCATCACATGTATTGAAATTTTGTTCCATTTTGTAATAAGAGTTTCAAACTTCTCTCTACCATCTATTGTGTCAAGACTTGCAACATATTCATCCTTTTCTGTTTTGACAAATGCCAAAATTTTGTCATGATCCTAATTTGGTTGGTCATGTGTTTTCCTACCTTGGACCTACACATTGAAATTTGTTGTTTGATTGGGGCCTCCTTTCATATTTTTTGTTTTCTTTCGCGCTAAAGACATTGCCTCATCAAGAAAACTATTCATGACAAATTATTTTGCACCTACACACAATTCAAGTAGGTATTTGGTATCGATGTCCAATTCTTTGCATTGAATAGGATAGAATTTGCAACCATGAGTGTGGTTACTAACAAACTTGTTCTCCTATGTGCAAAAGTTCATGTTCAAAAATTTGTTGATCAACAAGCTTCTATTTAAGAAGTGTGATCTTATGACCAAAAATCTTTCACAACATGTTTTTTATTCATGGTATGTTTTCTATTCAAGTATGTTTTGTATTTATGCTTGAAATCCATTTAAACAACAAAATCTACTTACCTTTTTCACTTAGTTTTGTTTGATGGTTGCAAAAACTTGTCCTTGGAAACTCCACTATGGCATGGTGACAATAGTGAAAAAATTGGAGCAAATTTACAACAATCTTGAACAATAGATTTTGTTACTTTTTTGAGCATAACAAAGAAAAGTAGAGCAAAAAGAGAAATAGAAAGTGGCAAAAGGGGGGCAATGTTCAAATGGAGGGGAATGAAAAAGGTCAATAGGGGGGGAAATGAAAGGACAAAACAAAACTCTTGGGAAGGATTTTGATAAGTTAACATTAAACTAAAATCCCCGTTTCACAGCTATTAACATGCAACTCTGTGATAAAATATATTGTTATTAAAGATTTGATGATAAGTAAACATTCAATTAACATTAAACTAACACCAATACTAGGGTAAAATTACACTATGATGGATTTTTTTGGATGTTATAGTGTAAGTTTGTTATGGGTGAATCAAGTATTGTTACATTGTAATCAAATATATTTGAAAATTTTGGCAAAGATGATATGGAAAATCAAAACCTACTATCTAATCTTTCAAATCGAGAAAAGAATTACTAAAAGGATAAATGTTCAATCCAAGGTGGACTTTACAAAGGATGGTACATCCAATTCACAATCCAAACAACCAAAAAATTTATCATTATGGATTTTTTTCTTCTAGTGGAGTTGAGAACTAAACCTACAACTTTTTACTACCACACATTGAAATACCATAACACTTCAAGTGAAAATCAAGCAAGAAAAAGTCTATCAAAAAAAAATTAATTTAAAATGAAAATTTCAAAATCATACAATCCATTTTGATATCCAAATTGATTTTTTCAAAGCCCATATTTTTAGAGATTTTTTTTTAAGGTTTAAATTATGGTGGTATGAACTTGGAAATGGAAAAAACTATGAACTTCAACACCATTTAAATGTTTTTTTTGAAAAATCATTGGATTTGGACTTTGAAAATGGACTTTGAGCTACCTTCTAGTGTAGTTTGTTTTTACCCTTAAGTGGTTGCCAATTAGGATGCCATGTAGATTTTAATGTTAACTAACAATCATGGTTTGAATTCTATAATTTTCTACCACTCCTTAACATTGATTTACCATCATGTGTGATCATATCTTTACTTGGAAATTATATAACTTTTGTGTTCTAACATATTATATTACAAAGTCTAATTTTTAGCTATTGTACACATTACTAATGTTCAGCACAAAATCATTTGTAAAAAAATTAACTAGGTTATATATATAAATGTTTTCTAAAAATTTTGAGAATCAAACATTTGTCCCAACCCTTGTGTCACTATTAAAAATAGAAAATATGAGGTTTACTTTGCATACCTATTTTTCAATTGTTGAGATTTTAGAAGATTAAATTTGAAATTGCCAAGCCTTATTTTCTAAAATAAAATAAATATTCAACAAAAAAAGTTTTAATTATCAACCCTAAATACTAAGCAATATTGAGCTGGTTGCATGCACAAGATACCTTTTGTGTTGTGGGGTTGTACATAAACATTGCAATTTTGTTTTTCATATTTTCCATTACAATTTCAAATGCATGCATAAGTTGGACCAACTATCCCACATGGAAACCTTTCCATACATCACAAACTTCTAATATTGCAACATTTCATTAAAATCCATGCAAAAATCATAAAACAATATGTCCACGTGCAAAATTTTATGGGTTTCAATGTGTGTGTGTGTGTGTGTGTTATATAAATTAACGCAACCCTAACCTTGGGCTTGACCAAAGTAAGGGCTTGCAAAGGTGCAAATCAAAAGTGAAACCCATGAGTCACATTTCATGCTCCCGAGAATGTAGGAGAGTGACGGAATGAAATCACACACTCCCAAATGAACTCCAATTTTGTGAATTAGACTCCCCATGGATTCCCGAATTTTTAAGCGTGATTATAGGGGTCAAATTGCATTGGATTATACCATTGAAAATCTCTTGAACGTAGATGTCTAAAATGGGCTCACATGATCCATTTGGATACTTGAAAACATAAGTTATGGCCAAAAGAAAGGTTGAGAATCAAATTGTCAATTTGACTCCTAACCACTAAAAGTCAAGAATTGCCTTCATTTACTTGCGTGTAAGTGGCATGCAACATATTGTTGGAAAGATCTTGACGAGGGATATAATTTTATTTGAGACCTCACCTCAATTAAAAATCTTCAAAAAAAGTTATGGGCCTCCAAAGTCTTGGGAGTCCCCATTCTAGGAATTTCGGAATTCCCAACTTGGGAGTCCCAAGACAAAATGAGATTTGGGTGTAGGCCTTGTGGCCGGGTGCAGAGAATATTATAAGGGGAAAGGTGGTGGCTTCCCCCAAATCTAGGTCGTGGTGAGTCTTTTGAGTCCGTGTTTGCCCATGGTTCGTCCGTGCACCAAAAGTGCTCCAACTATGCACTAACCAACTTGTTATTTAGTTTTTGCAGGTCCGTGAAAATAATTGACCCGCTTATCATGTGTCTTAGTCCCCATCCCGAAACTCCATTACACCCCTTTACCCCCAAAGTGTTGCGAACCAGGGAGCGTAGCCCAACTCTTTATCCTCTTGTTATTTTCACCTTAGAGTTGCAGTTGAGTCTATCGAGGAGCTTAGGGGTGCGTTACATGGTATCAAAGTGTAAAAACTATATATATATTTGTTTTATATAAATGATGTGTCTTTTTACTTATGATGTTTTGTATGACATTAAAAAACAACGTCTCATCCATTTGAATATTTAAAATATTGAATACATACAAATATCATTCATATTAATCATAACATGGAATTCATGTGATTTTTTATGAACCTATGAAGCCTAAAAGTTTGCAATGTAAATATCATTCCAAAACATGTTTCTCCCTACATGTGTGTGGCTATAAAACTTTTCTTTGAACTCTATTCATTAAAACATTGATGCCATCCTTTCCATTAACCATTGAAATAATACATGACTTGTATTATTATGATTATTCCTTGCCTATTAGTAATTATCTTGTTTGACTTGGCTTTTATCCTAAAAATAAACAAAATCCACAAGGAAGGCAATTTTTTTATTGGGTTTTACATTGGGTAAAATAGTAAGAACATTGCCACCCATGCCATATAAAAGCATGTTTTGGATGTAAAATAATAAAGAGTTGTTGGTTTGGTTAAAAAAATGATGAAAACTTGGCAATTATCAATAAAAGAAAGCACCCAAAAAAGGGGGAGAAAAAGGTACAAAATAAAAAGACCTGAATCTTAGCAATCAAAATATCCTCCAAAAAGGGCAGATCACTAAGGAATGTGAACAAAGAAATTACCCAAACCCCCTCTAATCACAAAAATCATATCAAATAAGGAAAGGGGAAAAACACTTCAAAAGACATTTAGCTTAGAAAAAATTCATTCACATATAATAACAACATGCCTTGAAATAAATGCCACCTCTACTTGTTACAACGCCACCACCCTTTGCCTATAAAATGAATGCAAAATTGAAAGAAGAAAACATCCATGCCTTTCACTATCCATGCCATGTTAGCATTATAGTGAAAAAAATCATCTGTCCATTGATGCAAACACCCAAAGACCTTTGTGGCTAAAAAGATAATCGTGTCCACTGGGTATTGATTGTAATAAAAGGCCATATTTAACCTAAACCATGAATGTTGCAGCAACCTCACAAAATATAAATGCTCACAAAACCAAATATATTCGAGTGATGACAATGTCTACCAATGTATGGACACCATCCATGGAAACCACAATGTGAATCAATCAATGTAAAAACTTAAGCACAATGGTGAAAGAATGTGGGTCTACTCATGTAAAACAAAAAATGTTGCATCCTTCATAATAAACACAAAGGCATCCCACATAACATCATGAAAACCCATCCTCTCCTCACCATGGATGCAATGAAGAAGGTGAATCCCCATAAGGTCCAAAGGCTGCCCACAAATGCAATGTGACAAACCAAGGGCTAATGGATGGGGGAGGACTGATCGAATGTGCAACACAATGAAAAAAATGTTTAAATCCAATTAAAATTAAAGGATCATTGGGTGAATAGAGAGCCATGCATTTGCACCTAGCTGCACACAAAATCCGAAATGTGCCCAATGCAAATCAAAAAGCAAATAAAAAATGATGCTAAAAAAATGGTCATGTAATTTTTCTGAAATGTTTTCCTAAAGTTTATTTGCTCCTTTCTTTACCAACTACTAAAATAGGGATACACATGTCGTTACCACTAAGGCAAAAAGTTTTGGAACCAACATCAAATGGGCCTAGAAAGATAAGGAACATAAATTATTGTTTTTATCGCCTCCATTAAAAATGGGCTATAATCCAACTAGAACCTAGAGGTTATGATTAACGTAACTAAAGCCCAACACCTAATATAGGTTACCAGAACAATGCCTTTTGCAAAAATGAAACCTAAACTTCCACTAGAAATGGGGAAAAAAAATTGTTGACAAACTAGAGGAATTTGAAAGCATTTTAAAAAGCTCGAGCCCAAAAGCCTCTCAAAATTTCCTAATAAGGCCAAATCAAAAGCAAAAAATTAGCATTGAAAATAAAAAAGAAGGGAAAATAATCAAACAAATAAGAAAACCTTTTAATGAAACATTGAAAAAGGATACCAAATGTTATTTAAACATTCCCCAACCGCAAAAACACATCAACATGGTGAACATCCTCACCCAAAGCCTCTTACAAAAAAGATGAAAAAAAGGAACCAAAACCAAAAGGGATGCATAGGATCCTAAAAACTAATGTCACTAATAGGGCAACAAAGACAAGTTGGGAGGGTAAGCCCACAAGGCAAGTAGAAAGTGGCCCAAGCTAAGCATTTATGAAGATGAACAACCAACCCCACAAAGGCCAACTAAAAAGCAAAATAATCAAAGGCAAAGGGATCAACATAGGCAAGGCCAACGATATGGGTGGCATTGGCCAAGGAAAGGAAAATACAAAAGGAAAAATTGTTCAAAAAATAATGCAAAACATAAAAATTGTCACAACCCTACTTTGAGAGAGTGTCAGGATGAAACTCACACTCCCGAAATGGGGACTTGGGAATCCTTCGGGACTCCCAAAACTTCAGAGTTCGATCACAGGGGTCAAAACACTTCGCATTGGGGTGTTTTTTATATCATTGGAAAGCTATCGGAGTTTAAATGTCGAAAATGGGCTTGCATAGGCCATTTGGGCATCCGCAGCACACGTTATGGCAAAAAGAAAGGCCGAGAGTCAAGTTAGCAGTTTGACTTCCGACCACCAAAAGTCAGGAATCGACTCGACCTTGGTGCGTGCAAGTGAAATGCGACACACCATTGAAAAGATCTTGAGGAGAGCTACAAATTTGCTTCAGACCTCATCCCAATCAGAGGTCTGAGCAAAACGTTATGATCTCACAAAGTCCCGGGAGTCCAAACTGGGACAGTTTCGGGCCTCATCCTGGGGAGTCCCGAAACAAAAAGCCATTCAGACGTAGGTGCCATGGAGAGACGTAGAAAATATTATATGGGGGAAAATGGTGGCTTCCCCCAAGTCTGGGTTGTGGTGAATCTTGTGAATCTAGAGTTGCCCATGGCTTGTTCTAGTAGTAAAGGTGCTTTAGAAATTGAACCAACCAACTTGTTGGTTGGTTTGATGCAAGTTTGAGTAAGTAACTAAAGCTTGTTATTCTTCCTAGTCCCATCCCAGAGCTTCAGCACGCCCCTCTACCCCTTCTAGTGTTGAGAGCTGGGAGTGTGCTTCAAGTTCCTCACAATTCCCTTGTTTGAGTAACTTAGGCCCATCTTGGGTCTAACTAAGAACTTGGGAACGCGTCAAAAATGAACAAATGCAACAAGAGCCATGACAAGCCGGTCACCTTGATTTATACCCATATAAAAAAAGATGACAAACAAATCTCTCGAGTGGGATGATGACTAAAAAATAGAGTCTAAAAGGCATAAAAGGAATTAAAAAATGGGAAAAGCTAAAATAATTGGCCTCTCACCATTCAAAGTTCTTGGAACATGGCCTTAAATAAGATGGTGTTGAAAATATTCATTACCTACACTTGAAGCACCACCTAATCGAAATGGACATCGAAAACAATTTGAATACCATGAACTAAAACTTCGCAACCACCCCTAACCACCACACCAAATTGATGTGGCAATAAGTGAAAAGAAAACACATTGCTAAATTATATACATTAAGCTCTACTCACCAATTGATAAAATGCATCATCCACTATAATCAACCAAATGCCACTTAAAGGTTTGGCCAAAGTTAAAAGCCTAATGGCACCAAAAATGTGAACCATGGATTATGGAATGTAGTTTATGGCCACATGGGACTCAACTAATGGAATTAAATGAAACCATTAGTTGAATCTTCAAAATCCCACAAATATTAAAATATCATGTTTGATGAACCATTCGTTGACAAATGGGACATGCATAAAATAGTTCCACATTTGTGTTCGACCGAAAATCCATCAACAAGTCACACTACAAGGAATCTTGTCCATTCCAACCCATGCATTTGTGAGTTTTGACCAAATCAACCATTTTCACGACTTTAGATATGATTGTCCTTGTGGCATTTGGTAAAAACGACTAGTAGTCGCATAAATGACTACAAAGTGGTATGCAATTGCATACACAATTTATATGTGTGACTAATGTCGATTTGGATGAAAAGGAAAATGAAAAATGCACTTATATCATCCATTTTTAGTGGCATCCCATGTAGTTGTTTTTACAACTTGGAAGGTGATTCAAAGGCCATTGGATACCACAAGTCATCTTTTCAACTTGATTTGCAACTATAATTTTTTGTCATAAATGGACATGTAATCAAATGTGAAAAAAAATGAATTGGCCAATGAAATTACTAGATTTAATGATCTAATTATTTTCCTTTTTTTTTTTTTCAATGAATTAACCATTTAATGTGTAGTAGGGTTTGAGGGGTTTGTGAAAATTTCAAAGGACCCATGGCAATTAATGGTATAAATAAGGCTAAGTAGTAATTATTTTATCATATTATTGATATGTGATAATTTTTTTGTATTAATTATTTAATTAATTAAGCTATGTAATTTATATAATTTTACCATTGAGTTTTACCACGGCAAGATCTACATGCTCGTAGAGCAATTTACCTCAATGAAGCACTTGGTGATGAGGTTTACACAGTGGGATTATTTTTCAATTAATCATCGCATGAATAGCTGTAATTCCTTTCGTCAATTTACCCCCTCACTAGATATTACAGTAATCCTTCTCTATTTCCGCGCCCTATTTGATTTGCGCACATAGTGCATCTTCATTTTTGTATCCCTACAACCCTTGACCACATATCTCCCCATCATCGGATAACTTCAAGATGAATGGGTGAACATTCTAAATAATAGCAAGTCTATATCTATAGGAGAAGCCCCAATCAGGAATTCCTTGTTAAGGTGAGATCTTTTGGCAGTCTTTCAAAATGAGGCCGTAGGAAATCTATTTTGGTCCTTGATGATCAAATCTCGACCAAACATCCCGCTTTTTTTGCAGAGCTCCTATGCTTGTCGGCTAAAGTAAAGATAGCTGATCATCTCACTTAATAGTCCACCAATTTTCGAATTTTCAGAAAATTACCACGGCAGGTGTTTGGTATTCCTAAAAAAACAAACATAAAGCACTCAATTATGGATGGCTTCCTTTGTGGTCAGTATCAATTTATTTACTGATGCCAGGCAATTAGCCAAGTCCATTATTCTATCTTTACAAAATTTTATAGGATTTCGAAAATGGTGTCTATAGCTTTATAAACAAAGAGCCTTTTATTCTGCAAATTGATACCTAGTTACTTTTACGCGTTTTCTGAAGTTTTGGCATGAAAATTGGAGTCTTTGCATGCCTTATCCATGGTATGGATTTATTAAATAGGTTAGGGTTTAGGTAGTAAGTAGCAAATAAATCATATGTATGTGGGTTAAGTAATAAATATTTTATCATGTTGATATATGTGATTTTTTAAATTAATTATTCTATTAAGTAGGCGATGTAATTTATTTATTGAATATGCTACATAGTAGGAGTAATTTATGACCCATTTCATATCATACATTTAAATTACATCTTGTTGGTACAATTATGATCTATTATAACCAAAATTGTATAATATAATTTCTTAAATCAAATAGATGTTTGAGATGTGAAAACGTATAATTTATTTTGAAATAATTTTTTTATCATAATTTTAAGTAAAACTTAAGATATTATATGTGTAAACATAATAAAATTTCTAGTTCCATGAAATCAATTAATTAATATGGCATTAATCAATATTTAGAAATTAAAATTGATTATCTAGATTAATCTTTTATATCAGAAGTATAATTAATATAATAAATTTTATTATATTTCTATTATAATTTATTTATGAATCATTTATGGATTATATATGTGAATAAATTATATATCACACATTTTAATTAAATTCTATTGGTAAAATTATGATATATCAAAATTAAAAAATTATAATATACTTTTTAGAATCAAATGAAAGTTTAAGATATGAAATTTATTTATTTATTTGTTACTATATTATCCATTTATAAATCATGTGATTGAAATTTTTTTCATGGAATGGTCTTTGAAATTGTTCAATAATGAAATTCAAATATTTTTCTTTTCAAATTGATTTAATTTTTTAAGAGGAAAAAATATGTTTGTGTACATTATTGGAAAACATTTAAGTTTAAACTTTCATCTTGACATTTGGACAAAATCGTAATGAGATATCAAAGTTCAAAAATGATGTTTTGTGTAATGTTTGAAGTCAAATAGGTTAAATAAAATGCACATTACTTTGTTTTCCACAAAAATGGGGTGGCTTGATGGTAAAGGAATTAATCTCCATCCTTGGGGTTCAAGGATCAATGCTTATGAATGGCATGGTTTGTTGTCAACATTGGAATGTTGGTTGAATATTCCTTACTTACATAGCCAACCTAAGTTAAGTGCCTATTAAGTGACCTTAAGTAGGCACAATAGGTGGCTTATCTAACAATTTAAACTAATTTTTTTAGCTTAACCTATGTAATGACACATGTCAACATGGTACAAGTTGAATTTAATGAAATTAATAATAATAATAAATATTTCTAAAATATAAATAATGCAACTGCATTTTTGAGTTGTGAAATCAGTTGCAAAATGACAATGTCACATAAGTTAGTTTGGATGAATGAAAAGTTCATGTAAGTCGCATCTTTATGCAATTGCTTTTGCAACTTTGTGTCACATATTGTCCTTTGCGACTAGAATTTTATGCGACTTGTCCAAGGCGACTAGGCATTATAACAAGTCACATGTGATAATTATGAGTAAAAATGAGTTGTAAATCCAATTGTATATTTGCAAATTCATTATAGTGTCAAAACAAGGGGAATCCAAATCCAAAGGATGCAAAGCTTGTATCACACCAACAATCTATGATGAAATTGAAATCAAGGCAAGAGGGGCAAAAGCCCTAACAACACATGTAAACTCCTTAGCACACCCAAGCAATAGGTTTCGTCCTAACCAACACAAACAAAGTGCAACAAGAGTAGAATCTAAAGAGGGCAAGGCTACCAACAAAGCTTGGTCCGAATACAAAGATGTCACAAGCAGACATGCCCAAAGAAGATGTTATGCCTGAAATCCTTCCATCATCACCCATGTTCCTATTCACAATGTGCACAAATGTAAAGGCCAAAACTAGCTAAAAAGAAAGCAAAAGAAGAGAGAGCTACACTGGGAAATGAGCAAGAGAAAAGACATAGAAGAGGAGCTCAGGGTCTTGATGTCTTGAAGAACCCAACAGCTACAACTGATCATCATCTCTAATGTCTTCCACTTAATTTCCATAGGTTGTTGCATCCAGTTGCCCTCATTGCAAGTATCAGGTTCTGAAGTTTGATTGTTCACTGAAGTTGGAACAACATGGTGATGGCAACAACAAGTGGAAATTTATGGAAGGAGAGTCTACCGAACTTGGGCCCTGAATTTCTTGTTTTGGGACAGCATATTTGCATGGGATGCAATGGTTGACAAAAGTTACTGCATCACCTAAATCCTATCATGAATTGGCTAGATTGCTTGATTGCTCCCCATGCCACAATCTCCCACTACTGTTGATTGGCTGGATTATTTGATCGGTTCACTTTGTTCAAGTTTGTGGGTGAGGCTTGGGATATGTAAATAAGTAGAAAGGATGTGAGAAACATTGATGCAGACCGAAGTACGTAGTATGGATGGGGATGCCTTTTTCCAACTCACTATGGCTGGGTATATGATGTTATCTTCTAGTGTACACTCAGCCCAACTCACAATTAAGCATTCTAAAGTGTACCTGCTGCACTTGTATCTTTCCATGCCATGTGCAGGAACTTCTTGTGACCCAAGAATATGTAAAGATGTCTGGTCATAAATTTGTGGACCAGCTGCTTCATGTTGCAGCCAGTTCTTGTAGAAACGGAATGAACGATCTCAAATTTTCATTAATTCTCAAATTTGCTGATCATGATGAACCTCTTACTTGATGTCTCAAATGTGCAGCAGGATGCAAAAATATCCAGTAACACACACATGTGCCCTATTTCATTGCTATTCAATCAAGATGTCCCTAGTTATGCCACTGCATGTAGAACTGTAGGGGTTGCACTATTCAACTCTTAATGTTCAGTGAACCTTCACTGATCTTGATTCAGGCCTTATGGAGATTTCTTTGTACTCCTGAGAGTTATGGATCCAGACCATTGTGTCTGCAGCCTGCACCAAGAACTTGGAATAGAAAGACTGAGACATGACAGGCCAGCTTGATATTGAGGTGCAAATGAAATGAAAAAAAGACAGTGACATTGGAAATCTTATAGCATATCATATGCTTCTAGGCCTGCAATGAAATATTTCTGTGACAAGGTGGCTGATGTACCACACCACAGCACCTGTTAACTGCAATTAGTAGCAGTGAACAGCCAAGTAACTGCCTACAATGAAATCTAAGTGATTGATGGACAAACATCTTTGAATACCATTATAAATCTGCTAGGGTGGAAGTGCACTGGATGTTGTTACAATTAGTTGCAATTCAGCTGAGGTTGTCCCTCCCAGAGTCTGCCTGTGTCTTCCATCAGTAGTCATTAGCACTGGTCTTTATTCTGGGCTTCCATCAGTAGTCTTTAGCATTGGTCTTTATTCCCAACGTCAAACTAAAAAAATTCAGTGTTACCATTTGAACTGCAGATTTCCAAATATTCCAAAAGATTTTCTGTTTTCCATCACAGAACTTTGTTCCTTGAATAAAGAATTTTTTGAAAACTACTGCATGTCTGCAAGTAAAACAATTAGTGTCAAAGCTGCCAAGATCTTAATGTAATTTCATGGTGTTCATGCACCTGTTGCCTATCTTGAAAATATGTATAGGGTGAGAGTTTAACAGTGCATAGGTGCATCCCCAAACCTGACATACCACTCGCCCACATGCTTGCTAGTTCTTGTTAAGGTGCAATCAAGATGCAAAATTGTAGCACTGGAACATTCTAATTTCTCTACTTGAGTGAGGAGTGCACAGCACAGGAGTTGGTGTGATCAATAGAAAGCAATAAGAAAACTTATTTTTAACTCAAAATGTGCAGGTTATTCATCCATCACCATGTCACTAATACCTCATCAAGCACCCCCTCAAGTCCAGGCACCAGCTGCTGGTTACCAACATTGACAAGACTTGTACAATAGAACAGATAAGGTTTTTAAAAATAGGTTATCCAATGTCCCTCCTAAGAGAAACACCTAAATGGTTCTACTATGGAAATGCTGAATGACTCCACTACCTGGCATTCCAGGTGAGACCATGAAGGAGTTACACCAAAGGACTGGACAGAGTCATCCCTGCTTGATATGTGCGTGGTCATTGGTACATTTCAGTACATATAATCCACTGAGAGTACAGATAAATGTATCAGGCAAGTCATTAACACATCCTAATGTAGCTCAACAGAAGGTGAAGCCTCTTGTGCATGAGTGGGAAAACTTCTGACCCAGCTTTCATTTCAGAAGGCCTAGCAAAGAGGACTCTAATGCAAGTGCTTTCTGATGGAGAGAAAAAAGCAACATGCACAGGTGCAGGCATACTGAGTAACCTAAACAACCAAGTATGGCATCACACAATACTAGGGGCATCACCTGCCCAGTTACATGTTGCACATTGCCATCGCGTGCGGATGCAATCAACGAGTGGTGCATGCTGCGCAGGTTCTGGATTGGAAATTCCACTGTCTGAAGCCTCATGTGGGCTGTCACCCAGAGATCCCTTGAATCCCTCTGCCAGGACAGTATCTGGAGTCCACTTAGGAGGAACAGACACTTTAATTCTAGTTAAGTGAGGCTGCTGCTGAGACACATCACCAACTGTCGCAACAGTCTTGGCAATGCCATTGAAGTGATATAGATCAAACTGTCTGATTCTGAGAGTATTGTATGAGTCCTTAAGCCCCCCTTTGCTCTTATCAAGCTCCAAAAGTGCCTGCCAAAAGTCATTCCACACCACAATATCGCTGCTGCACAGGGTGTTGAGCACATCTTGATTCATTTCTATGTTAAGGTCCACAAGGATTTGCTGCAAGGCTTCTGGACTAATGAAGCCACCCCCCCCACTCTGGTCTTGGGCATCAAAGGCTTGCCGCACACACGACTCTCTGTCATCAAACTCACTCTCCTCTTGCACTGTGGTGGTGAAGGCAAATAGAATGCTGTAGTGAGACTCACTACCTATCACCCATATGGGCCACCGGGGGCATTTCAAGTAGCGGCCAACTTTGCAGAGGTTGAGTGACTCTAGGAGTGTCAGGAATCCAACTTCAACACTGGTTGGGATTCCTTTCAGACACATGCCACCACCCATGTCCAAATTTCCATCAAACACATTAGGAACAGCATGTCCACACAGCAAGAGGTTCACAATCTCCTGTATCATAACAAAGCAATGAACTGCTTCAGTATATGTACAATGGAAGATAGTTTCACATATAGTTTGGTTGCACTCCTCAAAGAATGTAAAGTTTCTTCAGGTTGAAGAATGAGATGGGTAGAGGATAATGTCACCAGACTCAGATATAGACCTGTAAACCCTAAAGAAGGGAGTTATAGGAATCTTTATATGCTAGACCTTTGAACCAGAAGCTCTGTAATGTAACAATTCCCTTCAATCAACCCTGACATGGCTGATCAGCAATGATAGGTGCACAAGTGGAGGGGACAACATTAGCACTCCAACACCAATCATGCAATTATTAAGACTGTCTCTACAATGCTTCAATAAATACTCCAGGATGAATTACCCTCATGAGAAACAGGGAATGACTGCAGACATACAGAAATGCTAGAGGCATGATAGACCAAGCAAGTGCAGAGGCAGCGTACAGCATGCTTGGTTGTGGGAATGGGTTCCCTCATAAACCATTCTCTCCAACTGAATCCCGGTCGCAAAAGCACATACACACTCCCCAGGAACTTTAGACCTGGACCAGCAAAAACCGGACTTTAGACCCTCAACCCTCTCCAGTTCTCCCTCTACACGCCTCCAAACGAAAGACCAATATGCAAGACCCCATCCCTTCATAACAAATGCTGCTTCTAGCCATCACAACTTTGATAGCTGGATGAATCACAGGAACCACAAAACTATTACACAGCATTGTTCAATTCAAGCATTTGAACAAGATATCCAAGGGGTCTGCAGGCATTTGAGAGCCCTTCCCTCTGCCAAAATGTATTCCAGAGGCATATTCTTTCATTGCACCTCAGCTACATGACCTTAGTCAATGACCTTACCGGTCAACTATGGTTCATCAGATCATGCGCAAATTACTCTTCTGCCAGAAGTCATGGTACACTGAATAGACAGAGGATGATTACCCAGGGTGAAAAATGGTCTATGAAGCCATAGGAAGACTGGTTAGTCCTACCACAATATGCAATAGTCTACTCTTTTAGTCATTGGAAATATTCGCTCATGTCCAAGGAGTTGAGATATCTAGCTTCACAGGCAAATATTTTCAGATACTCTCAGAAATTACTTCTTAAGGTGTCCAAATTTTGCACCCAGCAAGATGGACCAAACATTGTGTGCATGAGAGTTTCCAAAGACAGGGGTTTGTTCTAATTTATGAGCACGCACAGATTCAGGACAGGTGGAGGTGTCAGACCTGAGATGCATGACCAAATGGAGGTGTAACTAGTGGCTGATCAGGATCATCTCTGTCTGTCTGAACAGCATCCTGTTTGAAAACAACCCAGATTCCAAAAAGACAGAGTTCTACCATGAATCTTTTTCTGTCATGTTTGTCAATTGGGCCAATTGATTACCATTTTTGAGTAGCCACATAGTTCCTAGCAACAAATGGTCATTTTACGGCATCACTGGTTATTTGGATTGCTACAAAAAGGAAATTTTGCATCTCACTGATATTGACCTATTTTGTTCTGCCGAAAAGTAAAGATCAGATTCACTTACAAGACCTCTTGATAAGAGGGCTGAGAAAAGCAGTAGGAGGGCACCCATGGGGCTCCTGAATCCTGGCAGCGAGTCCTGAAGCTGCTGACGTAGGGCAAGTATGGATGTCACCTCACAAAATCTCACCAATCCATGCAACTCCTTCCCAGAATCAAGACAGACTCCCTTCAAAGCTTTTGCAATAGCCTAACCAATAATCAACAAACAAGGAAGTTGTTACAGAAGATTCTCAACAGTGAAAGAGTTCCCTGAGATTCTAGACATGCACATGATGATTGTGATCATCTGAGAGTCCAATGCACATGACAACCACCAATGGAGGATGCTGCAATCATAAAGGCCTGATACTTCACCTCTAATCATCACTGTTGAAAAAGACTTAGACTGCCTTCCTCAGAATGCCTCATTTCAAAAACTGTGACAAAACCACAGTCTGAGTGGAGCATCATTTGCTTCTGTAGACAGCTGAAGGACCATGAGGGGTTCATTTCAGTGGCAATCTAGTGTGACATCAAGCTGACATTGTCTGGTTATAACACTGCACAAATCATCGCATCTGAATTCAAGACAGTTAACAAAACAGTAACTTGCTAAACACATTGCATCAGTCTCTTGGACCAATGCAATTGTCTCAGTTGAAGGGAAGATAGACATTTAACAAACCTCATCCTGCTCTTCCTCTTTGATGTTCTGATCAATACATATTCCAGGAATATCAAGCACAGCCACAATAGCTTTCTTTCTGCCTCCAGCACGCCATAGTGTCTCTCCAATAGCATAAACAAGAGCCCTGCAAGAACAGTGCAAAAAAGAAAAAGTTGTCAAACTTTGACACCAACCTGCAGAATTCTGCTGGAAGAATCACAACATCCATAGAGAATTAATCTGATAAGCAACTACAGACCATCACAATCAGATAAGTACATTTTGTAAACAAACCCAAAGATATCTTTCTCTCTTGAAGAATCAATACCACTGGAACCAATTTGAGAATCAATTTCATGTGGGAAGCCTCTCTATTACACAGGGTAAAAACTTGTACCTTGTTCTCTGAGCATGAGAAAAGACAAGTCTAGAATCCAGCACATTGCTATGCACCACCGTCCCCACTGTTGGAGGAACAGGAAAGTGAGTAGGTTTGCACTTCAGATCACTGTCCATGTCATCTTCCAATACAAATAGAAGATACTTGAGGACCAATGCCTGGAGAAACTCACATAACAGAAGAAAACCTTCATTAGTCTACCAACCCTAAATGATACTCAAAAACAAAAATGCAATGTGGCTTCTGACCTGCTCTAGTACAGAAAGGGACCAACACAACCTGTCCACATAATTCTAACAGGAAGGTGTGAGCTCAAAAATCAGCTTGTCCTCAGAGTAATGGAAGGTATATTTACTTATGATACTTGTACCTGTAATGGAATGAAGCATAGGTATCCTCAAATCCTACCACTAAGCGCTAAATCAAATTGGGTCTAAACTGCTAACATAGCCTCCTGGCAATCACCAGTGACAGCTGCAAAACATCTGAGACAAAAGATCAAAACTATGCCTGTCTCAAACATAACTAACCTGAATCGGAGCTAAAACTCCACACGGTCCACCCTCCCTTTGCACAAGCCCTAGTGATGTCTCCAGGTCAAGACTGAACCTGGACAATTGAAAGCAAAACTATCAACAAACAACTGCATAAGTAAAAAATGTGAAAAATACCTCACCTCATAGAAATGTATAACTCTGGAAGAAATAGTAGCAATATAACACAAAACTAAACCCAAAAGAATTGTAGCAATTGAACTCCGCATAGACAGTCATCCAAAGCTCAACAATCAAGAGTTTCTTTGGCATTCACACATTTGGAGAAGGAGTCCATTGTGGTTTCTTTGTCCATTCACATGCAATTTTCTCAGTTCTTAAAGCCAAAACATGTAACCCTCTGTTGCATAGTAAACAACCACAAATGCAAAACGCGGAAGAACAATGTGATGACTTCTACATGCACGTAGCTTGAGATGCGTTAATAAAAAGGAGCCACGAGAGAGAGAGAGAGAGAGAGAGAGAGAGAGAGAACCACCTGAAACCTTGGTGACACCATTGGGCAAGGACCTCTCTTGAGACCTGCTGGCTCCCAAAGACTATAGAATGCAACCGCTCTGCAACAGTTATAGGCAGCTGCTGCTGTCTCTCGTCCTTCACCCTCCTCTTCCCCGGGATCATCATCTTCTCTGCTGCATCTCTAAATGGAAAAAGGCCTTCTGATCTGTCAGTGCCTTTGCCCGTTGTACGAGTTTCAACGGCCAGGGGGGGTGATGCCGTCGTCAGTTTAGAGTCCAGAGATGACTTAATCGAAGAAGGATCCGGGAAGCCTGACGATGAAGTTACTCCCCTCCTCTGTTCCGCCGCGGCAGCACGAAGTTCGCGTCGGATTCGACGGTCGCTCGCCTCAGGGCTTTCCATGGTCCCCCCTTGATCGTCTCCAGGTTTACTGCGCTTTGCATCGGGGGCCGACTGCAGACTCATCCGAAATGCCCGCTGAAGCTCTTCATCGTCGTGGTCCCCCATAGCCAAAACCAAATCGTCGGCGGAATCTATCCTGGCTTTCTTGCAATACAAAACACGGGAGGAGGAGGATGTAGAGACAAGCTTCCCTGAAACTTCTTGAGCTTTTGCATAGGGTTATTGCTATCCACCAAAAATCGCGTGATATACAATCCCGGGAACCTTTTCTCTTCCTACATATCTTTCACACTCCCTCCTGTTGTTATCCACACAATCTCAAAGCCCAGTGCACGCACGCCAGCCATCTCCTATATAGATCGCCATGCTTTAAACGCCGTCACTCCCATACCTTAAACTGTCTTCCTCCTTCTCGTATCATCAAAACCCACAGAATAACAACAACAAACAGGCTTCCTCAAAATCACCGAAGAAACTTTACCCAAAAAAAATCGTCCCTCTGCCGAAACAAAACCTCAAAACCCTCAGCCTGCTGCAACTGCAGCGTGCCGCAGCCAAATGATCGCCGAGAAAACACTCGCCGGAAAAAAAAAAAAGAAGAAGAAGAAGGGGGGCGGGTTCGAAGAAGGCAAGGGGGAGGGGGCGGGGCTCGAACTTCGAAGACGTTGGATGGCGACTCGCGAAGGCGAGGGCAGTGCGTGCTCGGTCGAAGGCGCTTTCATACACAAGAGTCAAGGGGCCTGGGGTTACCCTGCAAAGAACCGGGCGGGTTCCTGGAAAGTCTGCCAGCCTCTTTTACGGCTAAATGGGAATAAGTTGGTTGGCATTACGGCGAAAATGCTTAGAACTTGCTGGGGGAACAATACTTAATTGCACTCTGGAATGGTCGAGTCCCTGCCCATTATGTACTATATCAAGCCCCTGCCTATTACGTTGGGTAATGCATCGTATGAGCCCCAAAATGCTTAGAACCTGCTGCTGGAGGGACAAATGTAAAATACATTACCAATGATCTAAAATGTACTCTGGAATGATCAAGTCCCTGCCCATTTATGTACTATGGAATGGTCGAGCCTCTGGCTTTTATCATGTTGGGTAATGCGCCTGGTGAGCCTGTTAGGACGAGCCAGGCAACGCACCCAACATAATGGGCAGGGGCAAGACTATTCCATGACATTAAGGTCTGGGGTGGCAGAATCAACAATTTTTTTTTTCCAATTCATGTCCAACAGATCACTTTTCGATCATTATCACAAGTCTATGGCCATCAATGGGAAGTTTTTGATGGAAGATTATGTCATATAATCTGGTCATGAAAATGATGTAATCTGCCAACCCAGACCTAAATGTTGGGCAAAGTGACAGGTGAGGGCGCCTGGTGAGCCTTTTAGGGCAAGCTTGGTGAGATGCAACCAACGTAATGGGCAAGGGGCAAGACCATTCCATGGCATTACGGTCTGGAGTGACAGATTCAATGTTTTGGGTAAACGCACCAAGAGCAAGCCTGTTAGTGTGAGCTTGGCGACATGACCAACCTAATGGACATGGGCGAGACCATTCCATGACAGCATTAAAGGTCTCTGATGGCAGATTCAACAATTTTCTACAGAAGTTCATATTCAACAGAGATTTAGATCACTGGGTATTACGAGTGTATGAAAGTCACCAGAACTTATGTCATATAATGTTGTTAAGAAAATGACAATCTCTTCCACCCCTGACCTTAAGGAGCTTTGCTGCAGCATGGGATATTTTTTAGGGTTTGAAGCTCAAGAAAATGACACACCTAATCTGCCCCTCCTGACCTTGACGAGCTTTGTTGCAGCAGGGGATTTGTTTAGGGTTTGAAGCTCTACAGCGGAATTTGGTCGAGAACGCAGGGGAGGATTGATTTCAAGGAGGTTGGTTGTTTGGACGTTTGAGGAAAAAAGTGGGATAATTGAGTGACAGTGTGAGAAGAAGATGTGAGACTTGTATTGGGGTTCATGTGAAGGAGGAGGAGGAAGAGAGAGATAGGAGAGCAGAGAAGGGGGAGTAACGATGTCGGTTGCGGCGGGTGTGAGCGATGCTGCCATCACGGTGCGGGACAAGCTTCGGGGTAAGATAGGGCAGACGAAGGTCAAGCGATACTGGCCCGGGAAAGCTCCAGAATGGGCTGAAGAAGTGGGGCCAGAAGAAGAGGTGGACGTGCAACCTTCGTCCAATAACAAGGCGCTTGAGTTGCACAGAGCTACTGAGCTCGACAGAACATTCTCGTTACGAGCGGAATCGGATTTTTTTCCCGCAAACAAGGATGATGCACGGCTCAAGAGGTTGGCGGAGAGCCGGAGAGGTGACAGAGATGAAGCTGTTGCGCGGCATAGGCAGATCCGTCAAGCGGAGATCGTGTCCACCAGGGAAGAGGACAAAGCTGCTCTGGAAGCAGCCGAATTGGAGGAGGATGAGGATGATGAAGCTATTGTCGAGAGACGGCAGCGCATCAAGGAGCAGCGGTTGCAGAGACAGAGGGAAGAAGAAGCCGCTCTGGAGGAAGAGCTGGAAGATGAGGATGAGGAGGAAGAGGAGTCAGAGTACGAGACGGACTCGGAGGAGGATTATGGTGGCGTTGCTATGATCAAGCCCGTGTTCGTGCCCAAGGCGGAGCGGGATACTGTAGCCGAGCGAGAGAAGCTGGAGGCAGAGGAAGCGGCGTTCCAAGAAGCCATGAAGAAGAAATTGCAGGAGAGAAAAGTTGAAACCAAGCAGTTGGTAGTAGAGGAGATTAGGAAAGAAGAGGAGATAGAGAAGAATCGGGAGGCTGAAGGGGATGGCGGTGAAATTGACACAGATGATGAGACTAATGTAGCTGAGGAGTACGAAGCTTGGAAAGTGAGGGAACTTGCCCGCATCAAGAGGGATAGGGAGGATCGGGAAGCAATGGTGAAGGAGAGAGAGGAGATTGAGAAGCTGCGCAACATGACAGAGGAGGAAAGAAGGGAATGGGAGAGGAAAAACCCTAAACCCCTGGCTTCTTCCAAGAAGAAGTGGAAGTTTATGCAGAAGTACTATCACAAAGGTGCTTTCTTCCAATCTGAGTCAGATGATAGGGATGCTGCTGGCGGGGATGCCATCTACAGAAGAGATTTCTCTGGTCCTACTGGAGAGGATAAAATGGACAAGACTATTCTACCTAAGGTTATGCAGGTCAAGCATTTTGGGCGCAGTGGTCGCACCAAATGGACCCACCTTGTTGCAGAGGACACAACTAAATGGGATAATCCGTATGTGTTTTTCTTGCCCTTCTTTTTCTTTCTCTCTTCCTCTTTGCTTATTACAGGATAGTAGCACCTCAGCACATCATAGTCCTGGTAGGTTCCCATTCCAGCCAGTTCTGATGCATTGTATATACAAATTAGTATGCAAATTTTTAGCACATATATGCAAATTAATCCTCTGACAGTGGAACTATGGTTGTGGATGCATAGATGGACATATAATGACCCTCTTCGGGCAAAGTACAACAATAAAATGGCAGGCATGAATCGGCCTATTGCAAAACCAGCAGGCAGCAAGAAGCTCAAGGATTGGGAGAATGTATAGGTCATGTATCATCAGTGAGAATGGTCTACCAGGTGTATTTACCAGCAGAGGAATCAAATCTGAGTACAACATCAGCCACCTAAAAAAGGAAGTAGAAGCCCTTGTGCATGTTAATATGAATTGCTGATCTGCCATCCTCCTGCATAATTTTCATCAGGGATTCAATGTTGATATATACTTCAAGTCATGAGATGGTGTAACTCACTTTTTCTCAGTGGCACACAGAGTCTGCTCCTAGTGCAGATTATTGCAAGAGCTGCCAAAATGTCCTGATTTTTTGATGATTCAATCCTGTCTTCAAAGGAGAGGAATAGGAGCATGTGAAACCAGTCTTTTTAATTTGTAAGCTGGACCCAATAGAATACTAATTCCTGGTGTGGTGTGTTCCTCCTCATGTGCTCTATGGCAGTATGGTGGACACAGTGGTCATCTTGGGCCATCTCTCCTATTCCACATGGTGATGGTATAAGTGTGGGGCCAGGTTCTCAGTGGGACCCGAAGGCTTGATATGGACTTCACAGTGTTGCAGAAATATTCATCAGCTGAAGTTGTATCTCAAGAGTCCAAACAGGCATGTAACATGAAATGAGAGTGTTCCTCTATTTGATTCTGGGCATTGTAATCAGCTGTCTTCAAGCTGAATGCCATCATATTGGCTTGTTACTTTATTGTCTAATATGGCTCCAGTCCTGCAATCAGATTTCTGTTAATCCTCTATGTTCCACTGGAGCCTTCTAAGATTCTTATGCGGTTGGTGCTAATGTGTGTAGTGCTGTTACTTTCATGATATTAACACTAAGGTCACCATGATTGTAGTTTATACCTGTGAAGGTATGTCCTCCTTTTCTCTAAACCCTTGTCAAATGAGGGCAATAGCTCATGTGGGTGGCTTGTTATGGGAAATTAGGGTGTTTATTCTTGAAGGTATTAGTGGTTTCTTGTTATTCTATCTAGTTGGTCCTCTTAGTTGAAATTCTAAGTCCTAAATGGTTAGGTACTCACAATCCAAAACAACAGGAAGAGTAATGCAATTAAATCAAGCTCAATGAAATGTTGCCAACTGTCCTTGACTCTGAATTTTAGTGGTTTGTTGACATGAGATAAGCTGGAGATGGTGTGGTTATAAGGCCATCACAGGTGGAGCCTTTGACCTAATATACCAGGATTGGTTTTTCACATTCAGTTTCTTCCTCTAGGAAGGTTCACAAAACCACTGTACATCTCCTGCATGCACTTCAAGAACTTGTGACCTTGAATAAAACTTAAGGTGCATTGGTCCTCCTTTTATCATAAAACACTCAGCCACTGATGTTCCATTTCATGAAATGCCCACCAATTGGGTTTCCACAGATGGCTGGCTGTTGTGCTAGTACAACATGAATGCTATTTTCTGATGAGAAGGGAATTATTCTAAAACACCTCCAAAGAAGCAGAATGGGCAACTAGAATCTTCACTTTTGGCTGAGATGCCAAATGAATGTAATCTATAACAAGTTCATTTTCCATACTACGTACCAAGTGGGGTGGATGGCGGACATTCGATTTGCAATTGAAGGGCATAGATTGCATAAAATTAGATGCCCTTTAGTTCAATTTCAGTTCAACTCACTCACACTAGTGTTGTGTGTGTAAATGGTTTGGGACTACATTCCGTGAATGTAAACCTCCTAATGAAACTTATTTACATTCCTTGTAAATGTAAATGTCTAATATCCAATTGCGATGGTGTAATTGTAAAATGTAGAACACAAAATGTGTAAGTGTGCAATCATGTAAATCTATTTTATGTTGTGTAAGATAATGTAAATGTAAGTGTAAACATTAATATATTTATGTGAATTTATGCAACTGTGTAAAATAGTGTAAGTGTAAAGCAAATACACTTAAATGATTTTATATGGTCATGTCTAACAATGTAAAATGTATGATTTTTACTTTGGGGGGGGGGGGGGGGGGGGGGGCGTCTGCTCTTTTTTTTGTCGCCAGGTCAAAATAGTTCCCATGCGCTCAAAAAAACACCTCCGCTAC
>Ga0116227_10002169_pt1 | contig 44825 bp, 34 predicted proteins | sample S1TSphgellanicum_FD_89693 | JGI IMG/M metagenome (GOLD analysis project Ga0116227, IMG submission 89693) | Host-associated microbial communities from peat moss isolated from Minnesota, USA - S1T2_Fb - Sphagnum magellanicum MG | ecosystem: Host-associated > Plants > Peat moss > Unclassified...
CTTGTACGAAATTGGAACCTTGAAAAAGCCTTTGAGAGCGGGGAACGATGCGAGAAAATGTGAACAAACTTAAAAGCATGGAGTGACTATAATGTATTCCAGGCGAAAGTTCTGAGTGCAAGGTATCATGGAAGACACTAACTGAGTTGTTAGCAGACTCTAACAGCCTCGACCGTTAGAGTTTTTGTGCTGAGACTCTAACTGATATCTGCTGAGTCAAGTTCGGTTCACTTGTTATTGATGCCAGAAGCAATATACGTTCGGCGGGATAGATGGCTCAACGAGGTGAGCGGAAGTGTATCAAACCTCGTCGAAGTGCTAGAGAACTAGGACGTATGTGTCGAGCCCACCACCGCGTAGCTGATGCCCGGATTCGGTAAATTATCTTATAATACCGAAAGTAAGCTTCTTGTCAAAAAAACGTTGTAGCGATGACCGGATCGGAGAGAAGAGTGCTCATGCAATCATGACTCCAACAGTGAAGGAGTAAAAGTTGACCAGGAGGACTATGGCGTGATTAGTTCAGAGTAGGCACTCAGGGTCATTTCCATCGCAGTCGATTTCCAATTTTCTGTGCATGGTTGATGTCATAAGCATCATTTTTGAAAACATCTCAAGAGTTCCCATATGCTTACCAAAAAGCTTATTAGAGGTGTGGTGTTGCAGCACAATATCATTGTGAATAGTTTCCAACTGCTGGAAAATGGAGCCCGACCTTCCGTGGAGGTGGGATCCATGCAAACGCTTGAGGCATGATGGTCATGATGTACGGGGGAAGCGGGTTGCACAAAGTTCTGCCCCACAGAATAGCAGGAGTGGCCAAACTCTTGATGACCAGTCCCAGACGATGGTGCAACAAGCATCGGAAGCAGGGAGCAGCGGTGAAACCTCAACCCCTGATCGGACCAGTTCTATTGCGACACCGGGAATGAAGGTGGTCGATCCTGGCGAAGTACTAGAGGTAACTTTGAATCATTCATCTATTTCCGTTTTATTATTTAGTCCTTTGTTCGACTCTTTTTAGTTTGTCCATGTGGTCGTGTGTGTGTTCATAGAATCCAGATTCTTCTGTTAATAACCTCCGGTTCCAGTTTTTTGAAAAAAATTAGAATTAAAGAACTTTTGCTCTTGCCTTTCTCAAGAACCTTCAAGGAAGTTCTAGTTGTTTCATGAAATAACTAGCATAGAAGCATCAGTTAAATTATTTTCAACCCGTTCTTACGTTTTTCTAGAACCAGTGTTACATATTAGAAATGGTCTGAAAATTTCTAATATCAGCTTTGGTTTTATATGAGAGCCAGTCAATGGTAATTTCACCTCCGCTGGTTACATGTACATATAAGCAGATAGATAGCCGGTGGGTATCTATTCCCCTTTTAATAACCTCCCTACGTTGTCTCAGATCCTTCTTCACCCCCACCTAATTGAACCAATATTTGAGCTATGGATACATGTTCGAGTAGCACACATTATCAAATAATCATGAAACTTCCAAATAAGAAACATTGTGATTATTACGTTATGTTATATTTATGAATAATTCGACATCATCAATTGATTGTTGTTTTCCAATCCTCAAGACTTTGGGTCAACAACGCTACTCTTGAATTTGACCCAATACTAGAGGTCAGTGGTGGTGACCTTATTTTTCTATTCAGTCCTTTCAATTTCTTTTTGGCCCTTTTCTTTTGTTACAATCTATTTCATAATATAACCTCAACAAATTTTTTTTGCCCTTGGACTTGAAATCTCTCTGACGTCAATTTGTCCAAAAAAAAACTCATGATCATTCAAGTTAAATTAAAATGTAATTAAACACCCTTCATACTTGTGAAAGTCTTGAATATAAAATGTTGCTCTACAAAACAAATGGGTGACCCTGAAATTTGAAGATGTTGTGTATGAGCTTGTAAGAAATTTGATTTTGTTGGTAAAATCTGTACAACTATGCAAAAATGGTATTTTAGTCAAATATGAAGTTCAAGTTGATTGATTGAAAGAAATAGAATATAATTTTAGCAGATTTTTGGTAAATCATGTATTACCTATTGCAAGTTTACAACTTTGCATTGTAATGAACATGTTTGTTAATAAGCATGATACCATTGACAGCCCAGCTAATCAATCACATATCTTTAACACTACAGTAGATAAAGACAAGTTGATGTGTTGAACAAGTTGTGTCAAGGTCTTGTTTATTTACCACTTGTAGATTAGGTCCATGATTAATCTGGATTTTAATCACATTTTTAAAAACCCAAGGCAAAATTGGCCATCATTTCAAGGCATTGTTTGGGGGAAGAGCACTGCCTTTGAGTGGAGAAAGACAAGTACATCAACCCTTAGCATTGGATAATAGCCTTTATTTTGGTCAAAAAAGTGGAGATCTTAAGGCATTAAACTCTGAATCCCCTAAATTTTTCATTAATATCAATTTGAGCTCAGCTTTGCTATGGACTACCAGTGACAATCAACTATATTTTTATTTATTTATATGTTTTCGTATGGTTTTCAATAATTCATCATTATTTATGTCAATGGCAAATTGAATTTAAATTAATATACATTTCATGGAGATGACAAGACAAATGTTAATTTGTTTTTTCATATACATGTTGGAGGATAAGGGAAAAGAAGTGAGGTAGTTATAACATGGAGGTAGTTATTAACAAAGAAATGTAGTTGAGCTTGAAAATGAGGTAATTATTTCTGAAATTGTCTTTGGAATGGTCCATGGACAACCATACTAAGGATTCCAAAAAATCCCAGGTTATATACTAGTTTTGATTACTTGTCACTGGAATTCATTATCATTAATGGAAATTTATCATACAGATCTACTCTTTGGAAGCGTTTGATCTTTGTTACATATATATATATGAATATGCAAAAATAATAATTGTGATTGAGATATTTTGAGTTTGATTTTAGCCATGAAAACTTTGGTGATTGTTCAATATATGTTCAACTAAAATATGTACAATTTTTTTTTAAATATGAAAAATGACATTAATATGATAACAAATTCAAATCCTTTGACTTGAAAGTTATGAAACAAAAGTTGATACATTTGACAAATTTTGTTGTATTGATTATCACTTGCAGATAGATCCAGTTCATATAGTCTATCCTCCAGATGGAATTTTAAAGAGCCCAAAATTGGTTATCATTTTTTTTCACGGCATTGTCTCTGAAAGAAACATTGCCCATGCATGGAAGGAGACATGGACATCAACCAACACCAGTGAAGGAGGGAAATCTACATTTTGGATAAAAGAATGGTTGCCTAAGGACGTGGGAGAAAATATCCAAATCCTTTCTTTGTCATATGATGCCAATATTTTTGGTGTCAATCATAATGTAACAGATATTTGCAAAAACCTCATTCAAAGTTTGGTGGGGAATCAAAGGTAAAACAATTTCCTACCCAACTCCTTTGTCCCCCTTTCTTGAAAGTACTATGTTCTTAAAATGTGTATTCAAAATACCCTTCCATACTTCAATGTATTCATCAAAAAAATTCATTTTAATCCAGTGTTTTGTTGGTAACCATATATTGCTCAACATATGGTAGTCAAAAGTCATGTAGGTTTTTCGTTTGTAATTTGGTGTCACCTATTCAAAATATTCAAATTTCATTATGGTGTTTCCTTTGTTAAAGTATGTTTAAAATAAAAAGACACATTTTAAAATTAGGGTATTATCTTAAAATGAGGTTGATTGGCTTTACCTTCATTTCATACATTTTGTGCACAATCTTTCAAAACAATCTTATGTAATGTCATGGGTGGAATTCGAATGCAATGGTTACATGTTAATTTGTAATTTCTTATCATAATTTATTTTTGTATGTGTAGATTTGCAAACCTTTGGTGTGCTCCAATCATATTGGTTGGTCACAGTTTTGGTGGTTTGATAGCCAAAAGTTTGGTGGTGGAAGTCCAAAGACGATGCACGAATCGAAGGAGGAGAAATGATCTGGATTTAATTATGAATAAACATTGTAGAAATTTTATTAATAACTTCAATGGGATGGTTTTTTATGGTGTTCCACATGGAGGTGGGACAAAAGAATATTTTACATATTTTAAACAACAATGTCAAAATTTTGATTCTTTCAACAAGATGTATTCAAAAACAGAACCAAACCTACTTACGAATGTTGAACTACTCAATCAACAAATGGAAGACCTTTCAGTGACTTTTGATGAAGACAATCCCAACCTTATTGTCTATGCTTTTATTGAAGGAAAACCCATGAACAAGAATAAGGCAAGTTTTCAATCCAATTACCTTGAATCCTATGCAAATTTTCATTATTTTGAAACCTTTTAAATTTGTGATCAAAATTAAATTTCATTTGTAAACTTCCCCAAATTTTCATAATTTTAAATGTTATTATATTGCATGGTATCCAAAATTTATGCACTAAATTGAAATATAAGCCATTTTTTTCCTATCAATATTTAGAAAGCCATTAAAGAGCAAAATCATGTTGACAAAGTTTTCAATTTGAAATTTATGAGAGTATACTTGCCAACATTTAATAATTTTTCAAGCATGTATTAAGTCTTAAAATGTTGGAATCATGTGCAGGAAGTTCTAGTTAAATATGCATCAGCTCAACGATTATCTAAAACCAACAATTATAAAATTGAGGACGCAAACCATTTGACAATTTGTCAACCACCTACAAAAAACCATATAAGCTATACAAAATTGGTGGAAATTTTGAATCTTTGTTGGCAGGTAAAACATCAACTTCAAATGACAATGGTTGTCATATGTATTCATTATACCATGGAAATGGAACTTATCTATATTGTGTGTGTACAAAATTGTGCAAGATTTGTAATATAATCATACGCAAGTAATTCATGAAGGTTAAATTTTTGAATTATATGTTTGAACAAAACAAATTGATTTTTGTACATTCACGTTAAATTAATAACATTCAAAACTATTTGGAACATATGTCATATTAATATATATCCAAAGAGTAATTATTTTTTACCTTATTTCTTAGCAAACAAAATGATTTGAACACTCATGTTCATGTAATAAAAAATAATCATTAATCCTTATTGATACATGGCATGTATTAATTGTGGCAGAAACCGACATTACTTCCATCACTACCACCATGTGAAGTGGGATTGGAAGAAAAGGCAAAAGATATTAACAAGTCAGGTGAAAAAAAGAGCAAGGTTATTATCACTTGTCGAAATTGGCAAATCTTAAAATTAGAAGGTGTAAGTGAGGATGGAAAAGTGGACATGGCACTACTAAATGTGGAGCAAGCAAGAGAATTATTTTCATACCATGTGTTTAGGGACCTTCCGGAACAGATGCACAAAGGATTTGAAAACATATTTGACAAGATTGTCAAAGCTTGTGCTGGGCTTCCATTAAGCCTTGAAGTGATGGGTGGGTTTTTACATGCTAAAACACACTTGAAAGTTGAAGACCAATTAGTAATTTGGGAAGAGGCTTTACAAAGATTGAATAACATGGAGCCATTGTATGGGGATAAAAATGACAAGCTTTGGAAGACCTTGCAAATTTGTTATGATGACTTGGCAGAAATAGAACGTAATATGTTTTTGGATGTTGCTTGTTTTTTTAATGGTTTCAAACAAAAGACCATAATTCGAATATGGGATGGTTCATACTCTCATGGAATTGGATTATCAAACTTGCAAGATAGATCCCTCTTGAAAGTGCACAAGAATGGAGACATAATCATACATGACCAATTACGAGACATGGGTCAAAAGATTGAAATTGAAGAACAAAAAACTCGATTATGGGACCCAAAGAAAACCTTACATATCTTACAAGATAAACAGGTTGTGACCATGTGCTTTTGTTGTTTTGATTTTGTAAGATTATTTTTCACTTAACATTTATAAATAAATCAGAATAATACATTAAATTCATTGAAATATCTTTTGAATTATATGTCTTGAATAACATGTTTTAATATTCCATGTGACAGGTGGCCAAAACATTAAAACGCATGTCATTAAGGGGAAATGAAAAAAGGCATGCAAGACATGAAAATAGGCATCCACAACATGACTCATGCAAGATTTTTGAAAAAATAGAATCTATACCCAACTTGAGGTTACTTGACATGGTTGAAGTTTCAAGTAATACTACAAAATGTGTCATCAAACCACAATATATAAATTATTTAAAATGGTTACAATTTCAAAACCACAGTATTCAAGAGTTGCCAAATGATTTAAATCAAGTTGATTTTTTTCAATTACGTGTGCTTCATTTGGCAAATTGCTTTGAATTGAAAACATTATCTCCATTTATTGAAAACTTAGTTGCTCTCTTTGAATTGGATTTATCAGAATGCACTCAATTGAAAAAAATTCCTACATCTATCGGCCAATTGAGTATTCTCCAACACTTGGATTTGTCAAAGTGTTTGAAATTGGAAAAACTACCTACATCTATTGGCCAATTGGTTTATCTCCAACACCTAAAATTATCAGGATGCTTGGAATTGAAAGAACTACATATATCCATTGGCCAATTGACTGCTCTCCAATGCTTGGATTTGTCAAAGTGCTTGAAGTTGGAAGAGGTACCTATTATAAACAAATTGAAATTTTCTCTCCAACATTTGGATTTGTCACAATGCTCAAAATTAAAAGAGGTACCAAAATCTATTAATGAATTGAGTACTTTCCAACACCTAGATTTATCACAATGCTCAAAGTTGAAAAAGGTACCAACATCTATTGACCAATTGACTTTTCTTCAACATTTGAATTCGTCAAGGTGGTTACAATTAAAAGACCTACCTATATCTATAGGCAATTTGAAATCTTCTCTCCAACACTTGAATTTGTCAGGGTGTTGGTGGTTAAAAGGGCTACCTACATCTATTAGTGAATTGGCTGTTTTCCAACATTTGGATTTATCACTTTGCATGAAATTGAAAGAACTACCTACAGATATTGGCAAGTTGGTTGCACTCAAACATCTAGATTTATCAGGTTGCTTTGAATTGAGAGAACTACCTCCATCTATTAATGAATTGAAGGCTCTCCAATGGCTAAACTTGTATGATTGTTCAATGTTGAAAGAATTGCCTACATTTAGTGGCATATTGACTGCTCTCCAAAAATTAACATTGTCAAAGTGTGGAGAGTCAAAAAAGCTACCTACCTCTATTGATCAATTGAGTAATCTTAAATATTTCAATTTGTCTAAATGTTTGAAGTTGAAATAATTGCCTATGTTTATTGGCAAATTGACTGCTCTCCAGCAATTAACATTGTCAATGTGTGGAGAGTTAAAAGAGCTACCTACCTCTATTGATCAATTGAGTAATCTTGAATATTTTAATTTGTATGGATGTTCAAAGTTGAAAGAATTACCTATGTTTATTGGCAAATTGACTGCTCTCCAATGATTAATATTGTCAATGTGTGGAGAGTTGAAAGAGCTACCTACATCTATTGGTCAATTGAGTAATCTTGAATATTTCAATTTGTCTAGATGTTCAAAGTTGAAAGAATTAACTGAATCTATTGGCCAATTAACTAACCTTCAATATTTGTATTTATCAAGATGTTATGAAATGAAAGAGCTGCCTACATTTATTGGCCAATTAATTACTCTTCAACACCTTGAGTTGTCATGTTTATCGAAGTTAGAAAAACTACCTACATCTATCGAGCAATTAATTATTCTCCAACACTTAGATTTGTCAGAATGTCCAAATTTGATAGAATTACCTATGTCTATTGGCAAATTGATTACTCTTCAACACCTTAAATTGTCATGTTGTTCGAAGTTAGAAAAACTACCTACATCTATTGGCCAATTAATTGCTCTCCAACACCTAGATTTGTATCGGTGTTCAAAATTGACAGAACTACCTACATCTATTAGTCAATTGAAAGGTCTAGAACACCTAGATTTGTCAAAATGCTCAAATTTGAAAAAGGTTCCTACATGTATTAGCCAATTGCCTTCTCTTCAACTCTTAGATTTGACAAGTTGTTTAGAATTAAAAGAGCTACCTACATCTATTAGCCAATTGCCTTCGCTTCGTGGGTACCAAAAATTGTGAAGGTAACTAAAATTGAAAGAAATGCCTACATATATTAGTCATTTGAGTGGTCTACAATACCTAGATTTGTAAGAATGCTCAAATTTGAAAACGGTCCCTATTTACCAATGTTGTATAATTCTTATTTTTTTACAAACCTTTAGTCCTAGTTATGACTCTTTTTAATTTGAAAAAACCTATGGTTCCAATTCAAAAATTAAAAAAACATTGTTAGGGACTTGGGTCTAGTTCTTCACATTCAAGACTTTCATTTCTCAATTTTGCAAAAACAAATTTTAGGCGAGTTTGGTTTTACCTACCTAAAACATAGTCCAAAATTAATTTTTTTTCTAATTATAACTTACTAACATAGTACAACCACGAAAAAAGTGACCACTTATATCAACTCCATGCTCACCATCCCCCCTCCTTCCCTTGAAACATAAACAAATAAATAAGAATTTAAGAACTTACATCTTGAAACACGTTCCCAAAATACCTACATGCTTAATGCCACCCCCTCCCCCCACCCAACCCCCATATTTATTACTCAAATTTTTATGGGGTTGAAAAAAAATCCCAAAATTAACAACATGTTTACCCCAATCAAAATATTATTATTATTTTTAAATTTTAAATTTTAAATTTTAAATTTTAATGAAAAATCAAAACCTATATAAATTGAATTTTGGGGCCAATTTTAATTTTGAATCTAGTTCATTTCTAGAAATCATGTTATATTCAACTAGTCAATTTGCAACTACATGTAACTGGTTGTTGTTTACAATTGGAATAGTCATGTTTATAACTACGAAATTGCCACCCTATATTTTTTGGACTATAGGGTTTTGTGTGCAATTAATTGTGTACATATGAATTAATATAACTAGTATACATAGGCAAGAACACTTAATCTACTTAGGTTAATATACCTAATGGTGTACATACACTAGAAGAATTTGAAAATTAACCACTAATTTTTCAATTACATTTTAGTTGTAATGGACACATGTGATTGAAATTGTCTATAGTTACCTTGGAAAAGTGCCATAAGATAATCAATCATAAAAGACATCAAATTTTACATATTATATATAATTTATATGATTATATATATATATAAATATAAATAGTATATGTATTATATAATTTCATCTTATGTGTTGTTCACACATGTCATTATTTAGGCTAAATATTCCTTAAAGAATATTTGGTCAACAAACCATGCACTACTAGGGGATGTGGTCCTAGCCACTAGTCATTCCACCCAAATTTGGGTGGAATTAACCTATTCCATTATAGTGGTTTCAATAGTAGTTTTGGATTGCGCTAGTGATTGGGGTTGCGTGGCAAAGGACATGTTGCTAGTATGCCACTATACATGCCTAAACCCCTAGTTCTAATGATCCATTCCACCTAAAGCTAAAGGAGTGGAATGGTTAGTTGACATTTCCACTTCCTTGTGATATTTTAGTTTGATAGGTTTACATATTACTTTGACAATTTACTACCAAAATTTAATTTGCACTATCATTCATCATTACAGGGTGCAATACATGTCACATTCAATATTAATACTCATGGGTGGTGGGTTTATGGTCCCCATATTAATGAATGTCATTATATCTATATTAGTGACTTAAAGGTCACAACTTGTATAGAAAATTATTGTACATTTCATTCAAATCTTGCAAAATTACCACCTTTTTAATGTTTGATCATAATCATTTATCACATTGGAATTCACAAAGTTGAATCCCTAGTAGTTGTTTTACAAGTGGCCTCTAATATTTTAATCATTGCCTATATACATGTTCTGATCCACTGAAGTTTTGGCACATGTCAATTTATTTGCCCACAAGTAGTTTTGGTCACACATAATTAGGTGATTCATACATTATATTTGCTAAGGTGACAATCTACCCTAATCACCAAACACTATGTCATTTGTGTCATGGTGTTAAAGCTTATGTGTCATTAATTCATAATAGCCAATTAGCTTTCACTAAGACTCAAATCATTGCCCCATCTAAATATCCCACACCCCATGAATAAGATTGGTCATTTTGACATGTCACTTTATTGTTTTTCACACAACGAAGGTCACTTAGACAACAAAGTGATTTGTACACTACCATCACTATGGTGACAATCTATGGTTTGCCACATAACAAGGTGGTCCATACAATAATTTTGTTAAGGTGACAATGTGCCTTAATCATTATGCATTATGTCACTCATGATCTCATATCGCTAAGCCTTATGTATCAATGAATCATAAAGCCTAACTTTATGAAGACTTGAACAAATCATCATCCCATACATGCCCCAAACATATGTATCCCCATGCATGCATTAAAGGTTCTTTTTAATTTTGGGTGATATTGGGATCTTGGCCATGTGGAATATAACAATGACTATTTTGTAGTCCCAAATGATTCCACTAAATCACTCTTACTTTTTGCTTTCTCCATGTCTATGAACATGTAAGCTTGCCTATTGAACCCATCAACATGTATGCTTAAGTCAATGGGGTCGATGTAGATTCTATCACAACCCCTGGGATTTTACACCATAACACTGCACAAAAGGCCATAAGGGCAATTGAAAAAAATTTGGTTCCAAATGTGGCCCAATGTTTAGAAAATTTGAGAAAAAATTATGAAATTCATGTGAAATAAATAATGTACAAGATTTGATAATCCCTAAAATATTTCATTAGATGCACAAAATTTTCTTTCAAAATTTGTTAGTAGCATATCAAATGACCCTAAAAAATGATCCTTGGGGCTTGATTTCATCTAAAGCCCCACCTAAACAATTAACTATATGAAAACATTACCTTTGATTATTGAATTTTTTGTCGATTCTCAAATTGTTTCTCCTTTTCTTTAGATATGTTAATAAATTCCAATAGATCTAACACCTTACACATGATGGGGACAACGAAAAGTTGTGTAAATTTCATTAACAAGATAGGCCATCACACATCATAAAGTTTGTTTCAGCATTTAGTGGTGCAAAAAAATATCATACATATGTATTGAAGACACAACCTATAGTGCAATATTTGAAAGGGAATTAAAACATTATGTAAATTTACCTCAACTTTGCCCTATAGGAATTTCACCTATTTGATGTTCTCATTCACCATATCAATGTTTATTACTTAAATCCAACACACTTTTGGATATGCCACATACAAAGAAAAAGAAGATTGTCTTTCATCCTAGAAACCCACATAAAGTCCTTAATCATGTCCAAGGAGGAAGGTATTGTCCAACTATCTAGTACCATGATGTGGTTGCACTATGCAACTATTAGCTTTATTCAAAAACAATATGTCAAAGATTCAAACCTACTATTTATACATTGTTGAAACAATCCACCCATTTTGTTTTGGACCCAAAAAGACTTCTAGGCAATTGGGTGGTTGATTGAATTATGATCTCAAGCAAAACAATTACAAGTGGCACTATTGTTCTTTCAATGTACCCCAACTTCATGATGCTCTAAAGGTAGAAACACAGTAAAAGGAACCACAATAATCAAGGTCATAATCCTTACCAAGGACTACATTTTACATGTGTTCTACATGTATTGGTCTATTAAATATTAAAACTATATTTTAAATGTAATTTTGGGGACTAGATATTAATATTGAGACCAAAGATGACTCATATTATAATAAATACTCTTTTTTTTGGCATGAGGACCTAGATTATAGTCAAATGTATAATTTTATTTTTAACCATGATGACAAATTTTGAATTTTTTTACCATTAAGGATGTTCAAAATAAAAATCAACAATATCCATTAAAAGGACTCAATACATGTGCATTTAAAAATATAAACACATGTGGCCCTTCTTATGATGTATATTAAAGCCCATAATAAATTTGAAAATATTTGATGAAGGTTTGAGTAACAAAAAGCACATTCAAATTTTAAAATCCTTAAAAAGACCTTGTCAACAAGTGCTTTGTGTATGACAAAGGACTCTAATAACATAATGAAATGACTCCAAATTCATAGGAGTCCAATTTCATGAGCACCAAAACACAATTACAAATTGTGGATAAATAATTCATTAAATATAGTTAATGGTGATTTTTCAAAGTAATGTACGTGTAGTTTTAAGCATTATCAACAACTTCCTTGGCTCTTTTTACTATGAATGTACCCCTAAGTAAAGAGGGTTTGCTCACTTTAATGTAACCAATTTGTGCAACAAGGTTTGAGCCAAAACCCTTTGTATTCCTTCACTTATTTCCTTTCGTTGAACATGCCTTAACAAAAACAAAAAATCCATAAAATGGTCTAAAATTTATATTGCAAACAATTAAATGTGTTAATACCTTAATGGTTGTGCCCCTTTCTTTATGCTTGATTCAAACCCAACAACAACAACAACAACAACAATGAAACCAATAACAAATGTGTTCCATTAATCCACCCCCAAAAATTGGGTATATTCAAGATCAAGGACCACAATAGGACTATCACACATGAAAAATTCCTAGACATATGTAATTTCCAAGGTTGATCAAGATTCAAATTTTTACTTATTTTTACAATTCAAAGTAAATTTCTTAGAGAGAACATTCAAATTAAATGACTGATGTAAAATAATCAAACATTTGATAAAAAATTGATGTCCATTTAAACCCTGAAACAAAAATGTTCATGGTTGTAACAAAAGCAAAAATGATTTTAAGGACTTGAAAGGATTATAAAAACCTATTGAATTCTTGAGCTTTTGGACTCATAAAATGTAAAAAGGCCATATTTACTTATGTTAGCCAATAGGAGATTGTGTGAATTAATCTTTACAACAAACAATACCAAAAAAGTTTGGATTTTTTTAAAAAATACTGGCCATTCAGTTAAGGATGTTTAAATTTGGCTAGTTTATGGATTTTAAGGTTGCAAAAAGGTTGACAACATTAAAGCTAAAGCCCATAATGAAAATCTTGTAAAAATATCCAACTTTGTTAAAAAATAAGAATTTAAAAAATTTACCTAGCCTCAAGGACTTTGCCTTTCAAAATCAAGTGTACAATCCTATGTATGGGGAAATGTGTATCCTCATAGTTTATCAACACTATTGATTTTAGGTCTTACATGTATCCAATGGTTCAAATGTTGCAAATTTTTTATCACATGAATGGAAATGATTTACAACATTATCGATTGATATATGATGGGGTTCAACCATTATTTTGTGTACACGCACTATCCAAGTTTCAAGCTCAAGGAACAATCCTAAACTCTTGATCATGCATTATGGAGCTATGCATTTTGGATCCAAGCAATTCTTTGTAATCTTCTCGTTTTGAAACATGTGTTCTCATTAAGCCTTTGTAAATTTTGTGGATGCATCTCTTCATTTAATCACTACAACAAAAGGTGTCCTTGTACGCCAAGTGATTTCATTGGATTTTGAGTGAATTCACTGGTCTAGTGAACACGGACTAATGAACTACACCCATATTTTGTAGTAGTGAATTCTTAAGTAGGTTTGCAAGTAATTTTACAAAATTCAAGCACTCAATGCACATAGGTTTTGTTTCTGAAAGCACCGATGAATATTTTTGATGTCGTGAGGGGTTTTGGGAGCTTGTCACTCATAATAACTACACAACCTAAACAAGCAATTGTACTACTGAAACCTCTTGTGTTTGAGATACAGCCTTTACCTTCTTACATCGATCGCCCAAAACTTGGTGCCTTTATTGTCTACAAACTTCCTTTACAAGTGCATCCTTGGGGTGTGAATTTCATCCTTGTCAAACCATAGATTTATCATTGTAATTTTAAGAACTTTTGTTTTTCTGTGAGGAAGGTGAACTATGTTTTGAAGGCCTATGTGCATATTGGGTGGTTGGTGGATACTGGTTTCATTGGACCAATTGAAGATGGATAGACTTGAAGAGGTGATCTATTTCTTTTCTTGGCATTATGATTTTTCAAGGAACTTGTCAATTTGTTAGTTGCATAAGTAGCAAGTTTACAAGTTTTTCTAAGTTTATGTTTGGTTTACAAGTCATGAAACAACACAAGATCATTCCTAATGTTTTGTAACAACTTGTGCAAACAACTTGTGTTTAAAAGATTTGCTAATATAAGAATTTAGGTGTAGGTCCTTTAGCATATGCATGGGTTTGCTCATGATTTAGGGTTGTGATTTGTTGGTGCTTTTGATGGGGAAATAAAAAGATTCAACAAAGAGATGGATAAGGCATTAGGAAAGCCTTGGAAACATAAGCCACATGAAGGTTGGCAACAAGGGATCGACAATGCAAGTCTAGGGCTACCAAAAAAGAAATGACTACCCAGTGTCAACAAATCCTTGCAAATGGTAATCCTACTTACACTAGTGACATAGAAAGGTTGGCATCTAGACTTGAAAGTCATATTGCACCACTTTTGCACCAAATGACAAGGATGAAAGGCCTTAACTATCAACAATTGGCCATGGAAAAACTTTTGAAACAACCCAACTTGCAAGGTGCAATGCCTGATGTGGTTGTGAATTCAAAATAGTATGAGAAAACAATTGAAATTGTTGACAACATGAGAAGAGGTTAGCAGGGTATCAAGGCTAGTCATAGTTTTGATGAGATGAAAGCCAAAATTGTTGTCAATAGTATGGTTGTTTCAAGTTCTACCCAAAGTTTTATTATAATATGCCAACTCATTGGAGCAAGTCAAAGAATTTTGAGCAAAGGATAGAGCATGAAAATACAACTTGAGGATGGTTCTAGCATGTAATGGGCCTTTATAGCTTGAACAAAACGGAAAGATATAGTCATAGAGAATGTTATTGATGCAGTGGTGGAATTTGAGACAAATGAAACAAGGGTTAATCTAAACAAAAGGGACATCATGAAACACCGCATCATGAAGAACATATGGGAAGACCATACTATTCACTTTCTTGAAAAACCAAAAATACATGTTCTTCCATTTTTCAATTTGATTATTTCTACAATGTCTTGATCATTTCTAGTTTTTTGTTGAACTGTACATGGTCGTCTATGGCTTTTGGATTTGTGGTTGGTCAAATACATCATTTTTGGTCTACTAGACAGGTAGGATTAGTTCAATTTTAGTTCTTTGGGTTTTTAATATATAGATTCTTGTTTTTAAAATGTGTTTACAGTCCCTAAAGTCTACAATTTCTTGTGATTTAATGTCATGACCCTAACCTTGGGCTTGCAACCAAGGCAAGGGCTTGCAAAGGTGTGGGCCAAAAGTGAAGCCCAGGACTCACATTTCATGCTCTTGAGAGTGTAGGAAGGTGTGAGGGAATGAACCCAGATACTCCCAAGTGGGTTCTCATTTTGGGAGTTAAAGTTCCAATGGACTCCCAAATCCTCAAAGAGTGATTATAAAGGTCAAAACTCATTAGATCGGAGGTTTACATAAAAAATTATGGGCCTCCAAAGTCACAGGAATCCCAATTTTGAGAATTTTAGGACTCCCAACTTGAGAATCCCAGGACAAAATGACATTTGGGTGCAAGTCTCGTGTCTAGGCACAGAGAATATTATAACGGGGAAGGTGGTGGTTTTTCGCAAGTCCAGGCCATGGTGAGTCTTGTGAGTCCATGTGTGCCCATGGCACGTCTATGCACCAAAAGTGTTCCAACTATGCATTAACCAACCTGTTGTTTGGTTTGTGTAGGTCTATGTGAATAATTGACCCACTTGTCACTTGTCTTAGTCCCCATCCCGGATCTCCAACAAGCCCCTCTACCCCCAAAGTGTTGCAAACTAAGGAGCATATCTCCACTCCTTTTTCTTTCATTGTTTTCACCTTTGGACTTGCATTTGAGTCTTACAAGGAGTTTGAAGGTGTGTCATTTAAAATCTACTCATTTAAGGGCTACAATCTTAATGTTATAGCTTGAAAGGTTATTAGCAGATTGGACCTTGATTTGATCTAAACTTTCTTAATCATTTGTCTTGGATAAATGGAACTAATGGAATGGAAAATGGGAATCTACTCCTGAAGGGTGTTGATTTCAAATGGTTTCAAGTCCTTGGTACATGAACAAGTTCATTTTTTGTTTATGTAAAATGTACATAATAAAAATTGAAACTTTTTAATTATATACAATTATTGATTTTTTGTGTGCTTCGACCTCTCCATAGTTAAGGGTTACGTATAATCAAGTTTCAAAGTTTTTGATTTAAACCCTCACATGTATGGACCTTGATCTTTTACAATTCATGAAAAAATTCATCAATTCAAGTCCATACTTGATCTTTTACTATTTTTTTAAAACGATGTATTTATAATTTTGATTTTCTAGATGTGATTGAATCCCAATTCACTTAAGGCTTGTAAGCAAAAAACACATTGATATGTTTTCTGGAAACTTACGTGAATTTTTGTGATGAACAAGTTTGATCAAATTAAGGATTACAACTAGTTGTCAAAAATCTTGCAACAACTTCCATGTGCCGATCTTTTTTTTTTAATCTTCATTTGTACTTTGAGTGTGGGTTTAGGAAATGTCTCAAACATTCAAAATAGATTTGAGCAAGTTCTTAGACCCACACTCCAAAACTTGCAGCAAACCATCCTAATCAAATTTATTTTTAGTCTTCAATTGTATGTTTAATGTGGGTTTAGCAAATTTGTCATGAACTTGGTCTGGTAATTTGAATTGTACTAAGTTTTTGTGATGAACAAGATGTTTTATTAGAATAATTTGATTATAATCAACTAAACCAAAAAACTTACAGCAAACCATCTTGATCATCCATGTCTGATTTTCATTTGTATCTCTAGTGTGGGTTTAAGAAATGTGTCATGAACTTGATTTAATTAATTTATAATACTAAACTTTTGTGATTAATAAACTTCTACAGATTAAGGATTAAAACTAGTTGCCAAAAACCCTTGCACAAACCAAAACTAATCATTTAGTTTTGATCTATATTTGTATTTTTAATGTGGGTTTATTCTATCATGAACTTGTTCTAATTATTTTTATGTATTGAATTTTTTGATTAATAAGCTTTATTAAATTAAGTGTTACAATCAATTGTTAAAAAAATTGCAATTTAGACCATCATGATCATCTTTTTTTGGTCTTAATTTGTATTTTCAATGTGGGTCTAGCAAATCTATTATGAATTTCATTTGATTATTCAAGAGTTGTATTGAATTTTTGTGATGAACAAGCTCTACTTTATTGGAATAAATATTATAATCAATTGTAAAAAAACTTGCAACTGAAATCATCCAGGTGATCATTTGTTTTTAATCTTCAAAAATTGTATTTCCAATGTGGGTGCTTGTGTAAGTTATGAACTTTGTTTGATTATTCCCCCTATCCATCGGTGGAATTTTATGGCTATTAGGTCTTGCACAAATTATTCTATCCAATTTTTGATTTGACATGATATGTGTACTGAATTTTTGAGTTTGCATGTGTGATTCATGGTGCCCTAATTTTTGAAACAATTTTAACTATGTTTTGGATTTTAGTTTTACATGTTTGTAATTTTTCAAGGTGATGTGATTGAAGCTCCATTCATCCAACAATCCTTTTGAGTTGTTAAATAAAGTTTTTTAAAATCCCAACATGGATAATATTGGACCTTATTGTGTTTCTTGGATATCATTTGTCATGAATTGCATGGACCTCAAGCTATCAAGTAGTGGCATTTTTGATGCATTATAGGAGTCCATAAGTTCATTCATGAATCAAGACCTTGAATTATGGTATATGAATCCATTATGTCCAAGTACTCAATTTGTAGATATCCTTTGATATCCTTGCTAACTTTGCTCAAATTACTTGGAATCATGTAAGCATTTCTATGCCTCTAGTTCTTTTCATTTATTCCTAAAGATGCAAGCAATACATGCATGAAATCTTTGAGTCCTTAAAATATTTTCCCATTAGGAGCCTTGTTAGGAGTTTCATCTTTAGGGGCTTGCAAGTTTTGAAGTTGCCTTGAAGATATATTCCTAAGGTCCTTGCAAGTCTTGAAACTACCTTGTAAGTATTCCTTTGGGATCTTGCAAGTCTTGAAGCTACAAGAAGGTGCAAGACATTTTCATGAACTAGGATCTCAATGTTATTAGAATATTCTTTTAAAGTCCTAGATAGGATTATTTTGTCCTTGCATTTCCTTGGGGTGCTTTTGATTATTTGCAGTTCGAAACTACTTTGTAATTGTCATTATATCTATCAATAAGGTATGCTAATATAATTCAATTGTATTTTCTAGTTACATTTCTTTACCAAGTTCAGAGAAAAACCTCCATAAATTGGGATTGGATTCATATCATTCCGTACCTTGAAACCTTGGTTTGTGCAAAGGATAAAGGAATTCAACACCTATTGTTGTCAGTACCATACAAAATGAGGGAGCTCAAAGATGGATTTAATAACATACAACTACATGGGCCACACAAAGCATGTACTTATCAATGCAGTGAGGTATGCAATCCACTATCTACCCATGATCAACATCAAAGACCAAGTTGTTTGAGTAGTGAATCAATCCTCAAAGGTGTCATTGACTTTTGGCAAAAGATTGTTTATGCAAAGCCAAAATTTCAAGAATGGCATGCTTTGGATTGTATCAAAGGAAAATGTCCAAATTGTTGTTGTAGTTACTAATGATGCACAAGATAGTGCTAGTTTTTAGATTTTAGTATACATAGAGTGGTTGGACACGGTAGCACAAGAAAAACACGTAGATGCATATGGTTAGATGTTTTTCTTTGGTAGTCAATTTGTTATTGACAAATACTTCAAACAACAAGGTAGGAATCCACACTCATATGTCCAATGTGATAGAGGTGAAACTTACATCTATTCCTATTTAATTAGGGTAGTGAAGTTTTAAATGAAATAGAGGTTTCATAGATAGAAAGGGGCCAAACCTATGTATCGGCTTTCCAAGATTGCTATACTTGAGATATAGTCTATAGTTGAAAATGTTGAAGATAAATAATCTTCCTATTTTTATGTACAGTGGAAGAAATAACTTATTTTGTGGAAATCATTTTTGCTTTGGGTGTTAAGTGATGCTATAGTAGTAGGGAGTAATTTTAATTTTCAAATGTTATTGTAATTAGTTTTAAACTAGGTTAATCACATTTGTATAGTTATAAAAATTAATTATAATTAATATTATTATAATATGATCCTAACTTAAGGGAATAACTAATAGTTAGCCTATCAATTCATTTAACATACATGATGCTTAAGTTTAGTTAAACTACGGTTAACCACGTAAGGTTAATTAAATGTTTAATGTGGCACCTAAGTTACACACCTACGCACGTAAGATAATCTACAAACTTAATAACTAATAGTAGTTTAAAAGTACATATTAAGTAATAGTTAGTAGGTACCTAGAGGTAGGTACTAACTACTTAGTTACATACTTTTATTGTTAGTTAATAACTAGTAGGTAGGTATCTAGTAATTAACCTAACGTTAACTTTAGTGGCTACCTATCTAATTAGTACCTACCTACTACTTATTACAGACCTAGTTATTTAGTACTTTAAATATACATTAACTAAATACTTAACTATTAATTAGGTGAGTAGTTACATAGGTATTAAGTATTTTATAAATACTTAACATTTCCAGAAATAGTTACATAATAATTAATTAATTAATCAATTCACAAATTATTCATTAAATTTTTTTAATCTATCTAATTATTTGGCAATTAATTATAAAATAACATAATTGTTTATTTATTGAATTATTTAAATAAAAATGTCATAATTACTTTAAGAAATAAACCTTTAAAATTCTAGTGATCAATTAATAAAATAACAAATAAATAGGCTTTCAATTGACTATCTAACAAAATAAATATTTAACTGGTAATTCTTAAATATTAACTATAAAAGATCACATTACTAACTTATTAAATTAATTTGTAGATATCAAATCATTTTTAATTATCATTAATATTAAGTAAATAATTTAATTCGTGAACCATTATTTTTAAAAAATTTATAACTAACTAACTAAGTATTAACTAATTATTATTTATTAATTTAAACCATAATTCTTAATACATAAATATTAATAAATATTTTATTTAAAATAAATATTTTATATATAACGAATTTAATAAATTTATTAAGTAAATATTAAATCAGTTTTAATTAATCATTAATATTAACTAGAAAATTTAATATGTGAAGAATTTTTATTTATTATTCATTGGCTAGCTAAATATTTACTAATTAATAGTCATTAACTATTAACCACAACTTTCAATTAAGTAGTCATATCAAATTATTGAAAAATTTCAAAACTAATAAAATATTTTAGAATGATTAAATAAGGCATAATCACATAATAATTATTTAAATAATTAGTTATTTCATAAGAACTAAGTATTTAATATTAATTAATAGTTAATAAATTATTTATAAACTTATTGATTTGTTAATATATTTATTAAGTAATTTCAAATTAACTAATGATTATTTCATTTTTAATTAATTAATATTTATAATTCATGAATAATGAATAAATATTGTATCAATTTATGATTAATTTATGCATGTTTTGAAAGGTTCACTTGTAGTTATATAATATAGTTGAGAAATAGTCAAAAATCAAAATTCACTATTAGAATTCTTATTTTTTCAAATTGACCAAGTTCACTAAATGGATTAGAGGACATGTATTTTTTATTAGAGGCCAAGTGCTTGAATGACAATGGGTATTTTTTGAGTAATCAATTTAAATAGAATGACTAATTTGATAATGAATTAAATTGAACATCTAGTCAAATTAGATGTAAAAATACAACCTAATCAAATCGATTAGTGGCTTAGTCAATAAACCACCCAATCTAATGAAATTAGCAAGTGCCCTAGTCAATAAGGACACCTATTATATTCAATCAATAGGGTTAATTAAGTAGGTTTAATCAAAGTGGCCAATGGCCTAGTCAAAAGGGCCAATTACAAATTGTAATATTAGTTGGGTATTTTTGGACAACATTTAACATTTTGACTATGTTTGATCGATTAGAAAAAAAATTGAAAAATGTAAAAGTTAGTTAATCATAACAAAATGAATAATGACCAAATAAATTATGATTAAATTATATATATAGATATATGGTTTATCTAACTATGGTTAAATTGGCTATATTGAAATTAATTATGTTCAATTAGCCATAGTTTGTTTAGTTGTATATGTTTTAACCATTGTTACTATAAACATAATTAAACTAGCTATATTTATTTTTAACATATTATTATTTTACCCTAATAAAGTTTTAACCATTATCAATAGAACTATAATTTATTTAAAGTTATTGTTAATTTAGCCATGGTTGGTGTTGCCATAATTATTTTAACCATTCTTTTAAGTTATAATTATTTCATTCATGTTTATTTTAGCCATAATTATTTTTTTCATAGTTGATTTTGTCATTAAATATTTATTCATTAGTTCATTTAGCCATATTATCTTTATTAATGGTTAGTTTAGTCAAATTTATTTACTCATGGTTAGTTTAACCATTTCTAGTTTTAGCCATGGGTAATTTTGCCATAATTATTTTAACCATTTTGATTTTGCCATAATTATTTCATTCATATTTCTTTTAAACAGAATTAATTTTTGCATAATTGATTTTGCTATAAAATATATATTCATTAGTTTTTTTTAGCCATATTAATTTTATTAGTGATTAGTTTAGCCAAATTTATTTACTCATGGTTAATTTAACAAGTTTGATTTTAGCCATAATTATTTTATTCATATTTATTTTAAGCATAATTAATTTATGCATAATTGGTTGAATCATAAAATATTTATTCATTGGTTCGTTTAGCCATATTAAATTTATTCGTAGTTAGTTTAGCCATTTCTAGTTTAGCCATAGTTGGTTTAACCATAAAATTTTTATTTTTTAGTTTGGCCATATTTATTTTACTTATGGTTAATTCAATCATTTTTAATTTAGTCATAAAATATTTATTCATTGATTAGTTTGGCCATATTTACTTTACTTATGGTTAGTTTAGCCATATTTGTTCATTGGTTAGCTTGGCTTTATTTACTTTATTCATGGTTAGTTTCATCATATTTATTTAAATATGGTTAATTGAACCATAATTAGTTTACTCATGGTTATTTTTTCATAACTATTTTAAATTTTTGGTTGGTTTAGCCATTATTAATTTAAATAATTACTAAATTTTCCATAATTACTTTAGTTGTGGTTGTTTCAAACATTATTTTACCAATCATTAGTTTTTCCATAATTAAATTTTCCTAGGTTAAATTAGCCACCTATTTAACTTATGTAATGTATGTGGTTAAATAACTTAAATACAATTAACTTATATGTAGGTGTATTTATTTGTACATACCATACCTATATTTCACCTATTTACCTATATTTTGACCTATAGGTAACCTAATTATATAGGTTAGGGTAGGCCATTTATATACCTATGATAAATTATTAGTTGGTTAACTAGTTATTTATCTAAAATACATTAACTATTAGTAATTTTTATTTTAACTTAATTAACACACATATTTACCTTCCTCCTTGTTTATTTATTTATTTATTTATTTAATGTATTTTACATAATTATTTAGGAATAATGTTGTGTGAACTAAAAGGCTCTAGTGTTGTGTGAACATGAAAATGTTTCTCCCTCCTAAAAGTTTGTCCCATATTGTTTGTCATCCTTTCCAAATGATGAGCAATGTAAATAGATGCACCATAAACATCCAAGGCATAAAACATATTTTAAAAAGGAAGGCCACTTGGGATGAGCCAATTGAAAAGACTCAACTTTAAAAGCCAAATTCAAAATGTAATAGGATTTTCCCTACCTAGGTCATTTAGGTGTAGGCTTAATTTAGGTGGTGTATATTTAAGCTTAGTAAAGGTCATAGCTTAGGTTGCCCTAGCTTACTTTAGGCTTTTATAGAGTTAATTATAGGCTAATCATAGGCTTCTAGACTTCGGCCTAAGAGTTTAGGTTGTAATCTCTTAAACATAGGAACCTTAAGAATAAGTATCTAATTTTAAGTTTAACCTAGGTTACTTAGATTTTATCCACATGGCATAACTTAGTGGCCAATGTTTAAATGCCATGTGGCATAATTTTGAATGGCCAATGTTTAAATGAGACATGGCATAACCTAGTGGCCAATGTTTAAATGCCATGTGGCATAATTTTAAATGGCCAATGTTTAAATGATACGTGGCATAACCTAGTGGCCAATGTTTAAATGCCATGTGGCATAATTTAATGGCTAATGTTTAAATGACACGTGGCATAACCTAGTGGCCAATGTTTAAATGCCACATGACATAACCTAGATGGCCAATGTTTAAATGCCATGCGACATAGCCTAGATGGCCAATGTTTGTATGCCATGTGGCATAACCTAGATGACCAATGTTAAATGCTATGTGGCATAGCCTAGGTGGCCAATGTTTTGATGCCACGTGGTTTAACTTGGGTGGCCATTGTTTAAATGCCACATGGCATTTGCCTAGTCAAAATGGTGTTTGATTAATCAAAAAATAATTTGATTGTTATATTAACTAATCAGAAGTATTAATTGAAATGACTAATAAAAAATATTAATCAAAATGATTAGTCAAAAATGTCAACTTAGGCTTGGTCAAAAAGTACATGGCCCAGTCACAATGGACATGTTCAAAATGACTTAAAGGTTTTTTGGATGCCTATCCAAAATGGGTCTTTTTTGACCAAAAATTATAGTAAAAGAAAAAGGAATTCTAATAGTGGTTGCAACAAAGACATTAATGCCTTGAACTACATTTCATCCATCCAACATGCATTTATCATCCATTTTTATGTTTTGTGACTCACAAAAGTAGTTGAACTCAAGAGTTAACAAGTGAACACACCACTTCATGAAGCACAACTATAGGCTATGTCATTTTCCCAGTCGATGTTTCAACTATAATTCAATTGTAGACCCTTTAATTGAGATTTATTTTCAATTGTCCACCAAAAGAGTAGATGCTTCAACTTACTTGGGAGCCCCAAATTATTTTTTTAAGATTTAAAAATCTACAGTTGAAAATGTAGTAAAAAATGACATGAGGTCAAAAGAATTGGTTGAAAAAGGGGGTTTTCTACTAGTGAAAGCTAGAAACATGTATTTGTTTAATTTCAAACGAAAATATTAGTTTGGAACTTAACTCAACATGGTGAATGCAAGGAGGGCCAACTAATGGCTATCAAATTCAAACAATTTTGAATAAAACTTGCAAAATTATTTCCAACTTTTATATTTGCCTATAATGTTATGTGCTACATTTGGGTAAGTTTAAGGACTTGAGGTGTATATGTTTATGTTAACCATAGTATAATCACATATATAACGAAAAGCATCATCTTGATATACAATCTTGGTCTAACATAAATATTCATTTGCAATAAGAAACCAAATACATAATTAATGACCAAAAACTTGCTACCTTTAAATCTTGACATTTCAAAGCAATTTTTATACATCTCATGCAAGTACTTGGTGACCACCTAACAAGGTAAAAACTTCAATTTATCAAAACATTAACAAATAATACAATTTGGACTTAGTAAAATAAAATGACTAAAAGGGTTTTTGGGCATTAAGTCATCATTATATACTAAATAAAATAAAATTATGAAAGCTTGCAAGTTGAATTACTATCAAATTACATAGGTCCATATTAATATGACATATGCAACATTTTAAAAATAAACATAAAGAAATTCAATCATAACAATATTCTTCTTTCAAGTTAAACAACCAAATTGCAATTTAAAAAAAAAAAAAGAGTAGAACTCAAAATAATAATTACACACCAATAATCTCCTTAATTGCATTAAGGTTTTTGTTTGGCCTTAATTACATTATTAGCATTAATCATTATAATGCTATTGATTGTGACAATATTTCTAGCAAGAAAGGAGAATAGAATCAATGAAATGTCAACCCATTGTTTTGGGTTTGCCAAATTGCACTTCCATTTGTTCACGCAACAATCTTGATACAATTTTCTATTGTTCCTTGCTTTTTTTCTCGTTGGCACCTAGCATTGAATATGAACATGTCCAAAATTATCAAATTTTTCATCCTTCACAACTTCACTTTCCGCCCTTCCCATCCCCATAAGACATAATTCCAAATCTACAAGCCTTACTAGAATGAAATCTCCAAGGCCCAAGTCTCAAAACAAAATGTAAGCAACTATCTTCAATGATGGTTGCATGTTTTTAGGACCACAATATGGAACGATAATTGGGTCTTTAAGATCAACATCAACAATGGGGGAATGGCACCTCACATGTGATTAGATTTTCAATTGCTTAAAGGCCAAAAACCTTCCAAGAAGGTTGAATTTTGAATTGGCAAAGGTTTTGACAACTCAAGGATGTTTTCTCAATAATCTAGGTATGGACCAAGCTTTTGAACATAGGGTTCATCCTTGCACATCCCTATCCCCCAAAACTCCATGTATTTAAAATGCCTAATGCTGATAATTTTTTCCTTTTCAATCAACTTGGTGGCATCATTCCTTGATATAGGGTCAAAAGAAACAAGATTTGGAAATCTTTCTAGCAACTTCGAATGACTTGAATCGTCACTTGCCACAATGGAATTGGAGGTCCATCTTTAGGACTCCATAGGGCATTGGTAAAGGACACCTTGTATTGCATAACATGCCACTCAATTGAATTATAAAAAAAAGAAACAAATGCATGTCTCTATGCCCAACCAAGATTTTTGGCCCATCCTTTAAACATCCTTTCAAGACCCAACTTTTGAAGTCTAAGATTTGTTGGAGATCATTCTACAAGTTATCCCAAAGCATTCATCTTTTTCACAAGATGTGGTCTTTAAATGTCATTGTATTTGCCTAGCTATGTTTTTTCTTTTATGTCCATTTTAGGCATTGAATCATGACCCCAAATGGGCATTGGAAAAAAAGAAAGATATTTTGTTATTGGTGTTCTTAGGCTCAATGGCCCTTTATGACCTCCTAATCTTGACCTTGGGAAATTACTTAAAACAAATTGGCTACTCAATTCAATGTCTATTAAAAAACAAAAAAAAAGGACCATATGGGTCCATGTAAAAACTAATAACCTCTCAAAAAAGTTTTAAAACTTGTTCGTTTTTTGTGTTCCTAAAAAGGAATCACTAATGTTCAAAAAGGAACCACTAGTGTTAGTTTCCTGAAAAAAATTTGTTGACCATTCATTAAAAATATTGAAACTTAAATTTTTGTAATTCTAATTGAAGTTTCAAATTCTACATGATTTGGGTAATCTTCTCTTACAAATTTGAAAAAAAAAGGCTTCTTTAGGTGATTTTTATTTTGACGTAAAATTGGATGTGTCTAAAATTTTTGAGGTGTGATGTTTTTAGTGGTATCACTCAAGGATATTTTTGCACACTAATTTGAGGTAAGTCTAGGATAAGAGAGCCAATTTTATAGAGGTGGGCTCGATGGTTAGGAGCTTGTGGCAATAACATAGTGCATTAGTTGGGAGCTAGTTTGTTTCCCCACGTTGGATTATAATAGTCTTGCTAGCATGATAATTATGTGTAGTTGAAGAATCAAGACAAATTGGTTGAAGGAGTTTTGACCATTTTGAATTAAATTAGAAAATTCCAATCATGTGCAAATTAAGTATTCGATACAACATGAAAAACTTGTTTTCATGAAGTTCATGTGAGAAAAAAACTTGGATGGGAAACTATGATGAATGTGAAATCTATTGCACTCCAAAGTTGTAAAACAATAGGTAAATGTCTCAATTTTCAAAATTGAGAATTTGTTTGTTGAGAATTTATCATTTTGATGTAACCCCATGGAAACACACATTATACATAATCTACTATATATGATGAAATAATGCTTCATATAAAGGTTTAAGTCACATTGAAAATTTTCTATTATTTATGGTGAATATTTGGCTTTAATTTGGGATCAAACCACAATAAATATGTTCTTTTTTACTTTATGAAGGTGACTAGTTAGACAGTTTCAAAAGAACTAATAAAAAAATCTTGATACACCAAAGATCCCACAAATTAGATGTAGTCGTGAGGAATTATAAGACATGTTGAAGGGTTTCATGAAATTCCATTATAGTCCAAATCAAGTAATCAAATAATCAACTTTAAAGCACATTAATTCAAATTAATTGCCCAATTATCTAATTAGATGGTGGAAAATAGGGTGAAATTTGAATTAAATGTTGCTCACCCCAAATTTTTGAAGTGGCATTCCTTATATATACAAATAATTATCCATGGATGTGTTTTGAATTCAAGCAAAACTCATTGGTGATTGAAATAAATGTTATATGTTGGTGCTTGAATCAACAATGTTTTGCACCCATTTTTGTGTGATTGGTCCATAAGTCCATAAACATTATAATGTTCAACCATTGGTTCAAGTTTTCAGTTTTAAGATCAAATTGAATTAAAGATCTATTACTTATTTTAATTGATGAGGATTATTAGATTTTGAAATTGTTGTTTTCAGGTATTTGGGGGAGTGAGGACTTTTTTTACAAATTATAAGTAATTAATTTTGATGGTCACATTCTACACCATGAGTTGCATTGGTATTTTTTCAAAACTCTCAATTCGAAGCTAATACTCTTGATAGTATATGTTACAAATGTTGAATCAAAATTCAACTTTTAATTAATTTAGCAAATGATACAATATGATATGATATTATTCTCAATTGATATTATAAACTTAATTTAGCAACACATTTGTAGAATATTTACCAAAACTGTCAAAAACATTCCCAAAACTATTAACAACTCACTTGGAAAGTGGCAAAATCTTTTCATGGAAAATTTGACATGTTGAAGTTTTTCTTAGAAAGCAGGGAACTTCCGACATAATATTTGGGTGGAAAAAGATTTAACATTGATTGGTGGCACATTTGTTAGAAAACTTTGACCGAAAGGCCGATGAAAACCTACCCCAAAACTAACAACTCTCTTGAAATGCAGCAAAATCTTTTCAAAAACAAAATTAACTAAATTTTGCTTCGAAAACAAAGAACTTACAATATAATATTTGAGTGAAAAAAGATTTAACATTGATTGGCAAAGCACATTTATAGCAAAAACTGTCCAAACTGGCAATGAAAACTTGACCCAAAACTAATAACACACACACACACACAAAACAAAATCGCCATAAAAAAAACACAAAAAATTTAGCCGCTGGAACCTGGTAGCAGAGGAAAATAATAATAATAATAATAATAATAATAATAATAATAAAAGCTAGCTAACTGTTGCGCGCTTGCTGCGACGACACGTGAAATGTGCATGCGAAGCTCCGCCAAACGGAACGTCCCGCACGACGTGACGCGTAGTTCGTCGGCCGTCGCCGCGCTTGGATCGCTCCGCCCTTGGCTTGTTGGCTTTTGTAACTACCAGAGCTGTCCAGCCGCATGGCCTCGCATCTCATCGTCTCCACACATGCGCAGACACGATCACCGTGCCATGCACACGTCCCGATCATCAGTTCTCCAATCGTTCTTCTTTTCCTCCTCCTTGTTTCCTTAAGAAAAGCTGATCAATCCCCATACCAGTTGTTCCTTTTAAAACGCACAGTTTGTGAACATTTCGAGCTTTTCTATTGAGCTTTTGCTGTTGTCGTTGTTGTGGGATTTGAGTTCTCTTGTATAGTAGTAGCTGTACTGGTGTTGAGTTTGTCTGTGGTTGTTGTTTTGGGGTTTGAGTTTCTTTTCTGTATTTGATCAATCATGTCGTCCATCGATCAGAAGAGATCAGAGCAGTTGAAGGATCGAGCGCATGAGCTTTACTACAGGGCGCAGCAGAATGCACCCAACTCGCGTCAGATACTGGGGCTTGTAACCCTACTGGCGATAGGTGGTTTGCTGCTGTTGTTGGGAGGGTTGGCCATCACGGGGACTACCGTTACCGCGGTGCTGGCCACTCCCGTCCTCATCTTCTTCAGTCCCATTCTCATTCCGTTGGCCGTGGTGGCCTTCTTCACCATCGCAGGTCTGCTGGGAGCTGGCACCTTCGGCGTGGCCGTGTTGTCCGCCATCTCCTGGGCATATAATTACTACAAGAATCGTCATCCCTTCGGCTCCGAGCAGGTACTGCTTCCAAACACCCATGCATGCATGCATGTTTTGCAAATCTTCTGTTTGTTGTTGTAGATCCACACATGAATGAAACATTAGGAATTTAGGGTTTGATTGTCGATCGCACACACGCATAATTATGCGTGCAGGAGTTGTGATATGAGCTTTTGGAAAACAAAAAAATATTGTACTAATTCTAATGCTCTTGTTGAACAACATGTCATGTCATGGCATGCAGCTGGATGAGGTCCGCCATCGCCTTAGTGAGACTGCAAGCCAAATCAAGGAGAAGGCTCGAGGATACGGATCTGAAGCTAAAGGATTTGTGCAGTCCAAGACGGATACCGGTCTTGCAGCTTGATAAGAGAAGATGATCAAACACCGTTCGTTTGCTAACTACATGCAATATCATTTTCTATGGGTTGATCATCATCATCTTTCATGAGAGCTGATGAGTCGTCATGACCAGAAATTAGGGTTTTGAGACATGGACTTCCGAAAGTTTGCTCCACATTTTTGGTAGGCACGAGAATGTATGGAGTTATAAGAATTTTGTTGATGGGAGTGCAGTTAGCTGAGAGACATGGTACACTACATGTGCGAATTCCTCATGAGACTCTGGTGATGTAAAAGTTTGTGATTCAAGTTATGGTTTCTGTTTCTCTGGTAGAATTTAAACAACAAGCAATCACTTTCTACAACATATGAATGGGGGGATGGGGGGGTCTGCAATATTTTAATGTTGAAAACACTGCAGCAGAGCTTTGGAATTTAGATTGATGAAGGTGGTGAGTTATATATAATGCCTGGTCAACAATTGAGAACACACACACACACACACAATTTGCTCAAGAAGCATTCTACAGAACATGGAATAAATTATGAGCATTTTTGTCAATCCTTGGGATGAAGACATTACATCAGAGAATTTCTAGGAAATAGGTTACACTCAGAAAGTTTTTTAAAATATTTATAAGGAAAACATTTGAATCTTTAAATGATCACTAAAATAATATTTATTTATTTATTTAAATACATTGATCAAGTGCTATAATTTACCACACACATGAATATACATGAAATTGTTGTTTTCTGTGACTATTTTCCCATTCTTGCAACCCCAAAAAGGAAAATATGAGTATTTTGTCACAAATTCCTTTACTTCAAAAAAATGGCCATATTTTCCCAATTTGTGCACAAAAGGGAAATTTCATCACATTTCAGTTGAGTTGGGCAAGTTCTTAACCAGTTTTCTACTATTTGGACAGTTTTTTAAAACCCACCATCAATAATTAATGCTTAATGTCTCTTTGCATGCTCATTACAATGATACGACATTAGATTTTATTTTTCAAAAACACACTGCAGGGAATATGCCAGAACAACCAACCATGCGGGCTTCAAATCCAACACTGGATTTCAAAACAATCTGCTGCTTGCTGCTGCACTGATGTTGCAATTGCATGCTTGTGATTCTGCTTGACTGCATGAAAGTTGCAATAGCCCAACAGCTATTGATACAAACCCAAGAAGCAAAAAATGCTAAGGCAGTGGCATATGGCTTGAAATTGATGCTACCTCCTAGGCTCTCAAGTATCATGGGCAGTGTTTAGACATTGGCAATTTGCATCATTGCAATACACAAATGGAGAAGGGAGACAGAGAGAGAACAGGGACCCTGACAATCAGTATCACTTTACTTGTTACACAACCCCATCAAGTACATGAATTTTTGGCAATCCCCAACACTTTCAAAACAGGTGGTACTAACTACCATCACCCTATTCCAGCTCCCACTTCTCATCTCCTCCACCATTATCTTTTATCACGACCAACAAAATTTCTGAGCTGGTTGGTAGTTGCGCGCATTTCAGTACCATTTAAGGTTTTGCCCTTGCAAATTATCATATTGCAACCAAACCTTTACTAACTTCTGTAACTTACTCCAGCTCAATGACCACCCCTGTACATGTGGTTACAACCAAAAACCCTAAACCCTAAACCCACTTAGAAAGCAATGGCTCGTGTTTACAAAAACACTTGCAACTCTGTTTTGGTCATTTTTGGACAATAACAAGATAATCACCATAATTACCATTGTTTTTTTTTTCTTTTTTCTGGGGGGCATGAGAGTATTTATCAGCATTGGACATTACACAACAAACCTCATTTTTGTCATGGTCTTTTTTGGCTCAGGAAAGTGACCAACCAAGCATCTGTGGCAACAGAAGGAAGGACTTGCGCTTAATCAGGGAAGGAAGGAGAGGAAAGGTGAACTTTTTTTACTTACTAATTTTTTGCTGCTTATTTAAGCGCATCAACTACATGCTCACATAGTGAACTTATGTCTACAGTGGTGATATTGGGTCCCTCACTCGGTGCTACATCAGACCTGTCATAATTGCCAGGTACCCTCAACTTATGCTCAGAGCCACCATCTTGCACCGCATCTTTCACAATAATTGTCTTGTGTGTCCCTGACAATAATTCCTCGTAATCAGTGTCACCCGTTTCCCCAACAACCACAAACATATTTGCCACGTCCACATTCCATCGTGCAAAAAAGTACCTGCAACCATAGATATTTTTCTTATTTCCACTCTTTGATAAAAAATCTTCACATACATGGAGCAACATAACATTGAGGGTTCTTATGAAAGTTGCCTTGAGCCTGACTTCTGACTTCAAATCAGACAAAAAAGAGTTGTAGGGCAAGAAGAGAGTGTGCATAGTGAATCTTTCTTAGTACCTGAGAGCTTGGGAACGGGAAGCCAACAATGGCAGTGCATGAAGGCGAGTACCATTGTGGGTGTACATAACATGGGATCGCAACCCTCTCATGCGCAGGCGCTGTCTGAGCTGATCCACTGGCAGTGCCTGTAACCATCATCATCATCATCAGCATCTCCCATCTCATCAGTTCATGAGCAGCATTACTCCAACTGAAGAGAGTTTTGAAAACATAGATTTCACACTTGGCAACAAGAGAAGAGGTTGAGTGAGTGAGTGTGCACTTACAGCATCAGGCTTTGTGACCCGGTAAGCAAGGCAATGAGGATTACATGCTGTCTCATCCTCAACATAAATTGGGTTTTTGTTCTCAGTTTCCCCATCAGGTGATGTTAAACGGGGCATCGTTTTGCGAAGCCCATTGTAACCCCAGCGGTAGTCAATGTGGGATTGATAGTCAGCATCAGCTTGCAACTCTGTGTCAACACTGGAGTCTGCTGGATAGTAGAGCTCACTTCCACTGCTACAGACAAGTGCATCGAAATCATGGGGCGACAGTCCATTTGATGTCAATGCCGTCACAATTTCTGATACAGTGAGGGCAGAAGATAGGATTAAGCCCATGGATCGCCCACCTGCCTCTGTGCGAATGGTCATCACAATATCTTGAATGATTTTCACCAGCATCTCACTAGGTTTCTGTGAAGAGGAATCATAACTGTCGACTGCAATCACCAAGAGACGCCGCCGCCTTTTCAGCATGTGGGCCTTTGACAGTGGTCCTGTTGTGACGGGTCTACGAGCAGCAGCATCAAAACTCATATCCTCATTCATGGGCTCCAATCGACCACTCTGGGTACTCTTGCCAGATTCATGTTTCCCTCCTTCACTACCAGCACTGCCAATAGAGTTTTCGCCATTTGTGTAGTTGTTTTCAGCACGCAAAGCTCGCTCCAATTCATCAGGGTTGGAGAGTGAAATAAGTCCAAGTTTATCACCATCCACAGAAAGGCGGAGTGATACATCCTGGGCATCACGTAAGGAATCCCCCTGGGATTCATCATCATCTTTTGAATCTTCCAAAGACATGTCAGTCTGCCATTGTGGCTGTCGCATGCGGCATTGAGCAACACGAGTTAGATATGTGCGACAGTGTTCAGGCCATGAGTACTGGTGAATATTTCGAAGCCCATTCTTACGGCACAGAGTCCACAGATTCCTGTCTGACACCAGCTTCAGTAAAGCTCTGGCAATCTCATTGTGATCATGTGGGTCTACCAATAAGCCATTGCTGAGTGTCTGCAAAAGGGAAATAAAAACCACCAGAACCCAATGTTCAAGCCCTAAAAACATCCCATAACATTTTCTTCTCAACAACAACACTTGCAGAAGAAAGAAGGATCATGATGCCATGATCCCCAACAGTGGAGAATCCAGACTTGGTATCCATTTACCCTAAGAGCGTAGTGCCAAAATGCTGGATTTGAAAATTTACGAAACATTTGCAAGAAGAAGGTCACCAAGTTGCAATTGCCATTGACCTAATGCTTTGAGATTTTGTGAGTAAATTTAGTCAACAAAGTATGAAAAAGTTCACAAAAAAAACTCCACAAAACTTTTTTGTCAGCTTGCCAGCAAAATGCAATTAGGGCTTCAGTTCCTATTAGTCCCATAGACTAATGTTGCAAAGAAAGAAAGAAAGAAAGAAAGAAAACCTTATGAATGTCAACAGGACCTCCATTCTTTGTGGCCACCATTGGCAAACCATGTGCTGCTGCCTGTCCACCACCAGACACACACACCCAAAAAATTTCACCATTTCAGAAGCTTACTATTCCCCACGCCCATCCTATCAATTCTTGTGGGTTAAGTGCAAAACCTGTGAAACACCAGTCCATCATAACAGCAGTGCCAGTGCAACTTTTTCCTCAAACACTTCATAATCAAACTCTAAAACTGTTCAAGAGAGCAAAAAACAGCCCCTTTCCTTTTGATGTCTGAGGAATCACAAACCCTAATTGGAAAATCATAAGTCTTGTAAATGGCTGATCCACAAGTGTACCTCAATAAGTGTGAGACCAAATGGCTCCACCAAAGCAGGGTTGATAAAGACACCCTGCACATATATACGACCATGCATGCATGGCCCACATTCAAAAGACAGATTTGGAAAACCCTAATTAGGAAATTGAAAAAAGACAACTGTGCTCTATATATATGCACAATATACACATACATATATACTAGAAACAGAGTGCTGTTTTTTGTTTCAACACAAATGAAACAAACCTTTGTTTTTGCAGCCAGTCGGTAAATTTCAGGTACATCAAACTGCTTGTGGTGCTTTGGATATGCCACTTGCCCATACAGATCATACTTATCAATCAACTTCAATGCCGTGGTTAGAACCATTCCATTGGAACCAGACATTTGGTCGATGTCATCACGATTGCCCATGATTAGTGTCTGCAAGTGGGAAAAATAAAGAGTATATGGAAAAGCGTTATATTGTTTCTACAAAGCTCCTCTCGCTGCAGAATAAATAATGGTTTTGAAACCAGAGAAACCCACTCTTGTACATAAAGGGGCATCATGAGTTTATTGCAGGAGGAAATCTTTGAGGAAAAAAAAATTTGTTTGCTCATAGCTCCATCTTCAGTTCTAATGACAGCAATAGGAGGACGAACTGAAAGTGGGGGGGGGTGTGGTTAGGGTTTACCAGATTTGCCAACTCACGCAAGGGAGCACACTCCCCAAATGCCTTCAGCAATGTTGTGATATTCTTTTTGGGGTCAGGACGTGCAAGCGCCAAAATCATGGGCTTGTGAGGGTTGGTGAAGAATCGCATTATCTGTTTTTCCCACAAAAACAAAACCAAACATACAAACAGAAAACAATTTTTTAAAAATTGCACATACCATCATATTCCCTTTCTCAAGCTTGCAAAACCCCAACTTCTTTCTTCCACAACAACCAAGACAATTTTATACTTACAAATCCTGGGGTCTTTGAAGGACAATCCTATGGCATGGCACAATATGTGGCAGGGAGGTCAAAATGGCACACACCTCATCCCAAATTGGAGGTTTCACACGGGGTGAGACAGGTACAACATTAGTAGCATCACCCGTGAATGCAACCATGTCAATGTCGCCTTCTACGACATCACCCGCATCAGCAACCACCACAGTGCTAAAGTCCATCCCAGGTGGTATCACCTGCAGCCACAATTGCAGTACATCCCAGTGTGTTTTAGCACAACAAGTGATTGCCCAGGAACAAACAACAAGCAAGTTTCTCTACAAGTGGACTGGTGCATGGTCCAGTCCAAATTAGGAGCTTCAGGGGAAAAACTTGATAGTATCTGGAGAATGTTTGCAACTAAATTTAGTTGTCTTGAGCTCAATATGGAAATCCTAAAACAGGAGAGAAGAAATTACATACCACCATTCGGGGCATGTAGCGTCCATGGCAACTGACACCACGTCTGGCCCTTGCTCGTAGCACACGTTTCAACTTGACATCAAATCCATCATACAAGCCCCATTGCTCCTCAATCTCCTGTTTGGTACTGGTGATGACTAACTCAGCTGCATCCAGTGACAACTCCTCAGCTTCAATGCGCCGCATGATTTTGTAGAAAGAGTTGATATCTTCTCTGGACTGACGCCCTTGCTTCAGCAGCTGCTCCAGCTTATTCCTCCCCAATGAATGACCTGTGAGCACCATGGGCACATTCAGAGCCCCCGAAAGCAGTGCCGCTGTGTCCCCAGCATCTGCGTAGTGACCATGGATCACATGTGGCCAAATGGGCTCTCCACCTGGAATCTGCTCACCCAGAACTCGTGCCATGTTCAGGACATGTGCAAGTGCACCATCCACAAACTCTTGAATGTGGGGCCACAGCAATTCCTTCCGCAGGTATTGGTCCCTGTGCAAAATCCCATCAGGTGAAAACCCCACTTTCTGTTATGCAACAAGACTTGTCAATAGAGATATTACATGTATTAGCATGGGTGTGACAACGCCTTGCATGGGTATATGTGAACCGTCACCTGCTTGCCAGAGAGAGAGAGAGAGAGAGAGAGGCTACTGCAAGCTATATATTAATTAGCTCTTGATTCAGAGTAGTATCAAACCTGGGTCCACAAGGAATGCGGACAATGTAAGCACCGCTGCTCTCACCACCATCACTATCATAATTTGATCCAGAACTCAACATTTCAGTGGGCTCTCCGTAACTCCAGTCCACTTCAGGGTCACAAATCTGGCGTGTCAGTAGGTCAACCCGGTAGACTTCTGGCATCAGCGCCAGTGCCCTTGCAAACTCCACCACATACTTCACCTAGTGTCACCACCATAATAGCAGCACCAACCACCCCTTGAGAAGTTTCTTCTAGAAATTACAATCTCTCATAATATCATGCACAAAAAAACAACAAAGTGCTTAAACTTTTGTTGTTCTTTTGCACCTTCAATGTGTGTTCTGGATTTGAAAAAAATTGCAAGGCGGCTATTGAGCCTAGTTGAGCCACTACACCATTTGGTGTATTATTGACAACAAGCATACTGCACCTGTACTTCTAGACAAAATAGAGCTGCTGAGACAACCAACAAAAAAATCAACCAACCTGTCCTCCTGTGTCAGAGTCACGACCAAGCTCCATGTTTTCTCCACGCACCAGACCATGTAAGCTGCAGTAATAAACATGGGACCTGAGTTGTGAGCAAAAATGATTGAACTTGTTATAACATCGTCAACCCTGGATCAACATTGTTTCTTCAAGGGTTAAGGACTTGATCTTGACCACTCTTATCCTCAATTTCCTTCACACAATCTAGGATGCTCTTGAGCTTTCAAACCTAAAAATATTCCATAACTTAGCTATAACACTGACTGATGGACGCTCATCAGGCTTATGATGAAGAGCAACTAGAGAGACCCATCCATCCATCTAGCTGAATTCACAGTCGTAAATTTTTCTAGCATCAAAGTCCAAACCTGCACAAAAGAGATTTCAATTTGCAGATTTTTGGAAGATTTTTGACTTCGTAGGAGACTAATAGCACCTCATTCATCGAGTTACACTTTCTTGCTGAAATAAACTTTACTGAAAAGCATAAAAAGAAAACTTGTCAAAAACATGGAAACATGCAATTTTTTCTGTAATTGGTCTGGATCTTCTTATTATTATTCCATTCTTGCTTATGAGGTAGCACAGCAGCTACCTAACATGTTGTGCTTTTTCTCAACTTTAAAAAACAATTTTCTTTTTCAGAGTTGGGTTTGGCAGTTCAGTTTCAGCAGAAGTATAGACCTGATCAATACAATGTACAAGCGTTTCACCGAAGCTGCTGCTGGCTCTCGATTCACCTTCTCAAGCTTCTTATGCTCCTCCCCATCAGCAGCCAATAAGAGAGGGGCACCATTCACTGCTTTAGGTATACTAGATTCCAAAGCTGTGGTGTCCTTGTTCTCGCCTTCTGACAAGTAATCCCACATCTCCTCAGTGGCAACTTTGCGACCTTGCTCCCGCTCCATGTGTCGCTGTGCCAACCTATGCGCATCTTGCCATTCAATCTGCAAACATTCTCAACAACAACCCCAATTTTGTCCAACTATTGAGTACTATACTAAAATTTGGGACATGGTGCCAACTTTGAAATGTGGGAGAAGGAAAAAAAACACCATATAATCCACAAAGACATTTTGAAGCTCAAGCATTCACTCAAATCAATTTGTCATGTGAGATCCTACAAACCAAGTGTCAGATCCTTCAATGTACACCATCTAGTTTCAACTTCAATGATCACGGAACAATAGACACAGCATACTTAATTCTCAACACCTGAAGAAGAAAGATATGCTTCTTCTCACTCACCCCAAGACAAATACAAAAACAAAAACCAGGAATTAATTCAACAAAGAAGGTAAAAAAACAAAATGGGTTCAGAGTCTTTCAAGAGCAGGAACAAACAAGCTTTCTTTCTTTCACTTACCAATCTCTTCTTCCTTGCAATGTGCCAAATTCGCCAGCACAAGGACTCCATTCGGAGACTCCTCTCCTGTGAACTTCGCACAGATGAGGCCTGTGAAAAATGCCAGCAAATTGTCAGAAGATTCAATAACACCTTGCTTACTTGCTTGCCCACAGGATTGTGCAACTGGAAGTAGGAAAGCCCAGAATTTCTTTCAAGCATGACCAAAAAACCCAGAGAGAAAAATAAAAATAGAAGGGGAGAACAAAAAAAGCATAAATGTCCATAATCCATCCATTGGACATCATACAACATCATGGCCCCTGCATTGCAATGCCAGAGAAAGATGAGGCCCTGTTAAGCTTGCTCGTCACTCTCACCCATCATCAATCAGGTTTTTCCCTGGTTTATTACTCAAGGAAAGTAACCTGCATCCTGCAGAGTTAAATCTCAATACCCAACTGTGACTCTCTCAACTTCATTCCAGAAATTGCAAAACACAATTGTTCACGTTGAACTCATCCCAAGTCACTCCGCACAGAAGAAAATCCAAGCAATTGTGCAGCAGCCACAGACTTCCCTAATTCATTTTTTGCCTAGAGAATTCAGCAGTTTCTAAATCCCCCTTTGCAACACCCATCCTTGCACACATACCCATGCTAGTTCAAATCTGTGAAATTGAGCCAATTGATTTCAGTGTCTACTGTTTTACAGAGACGAAATTTGCCTGGCCACTGAAGAAGAAGAAGATGAAAAACAGAAGGAAAGAGGTAAATCACCCATCATGAAATCCATCTCCCCCACACATGAATTTCCTTCATGTGACCTTTGCACCAATTCTTTTTTTTTTTCATCAAGGGGGCCTTCCCATTTGCATCCAAGAAGGAGAGAACGAGAAGAGAGAGGAAGAAGAAAAGGTAGCATAGAAGAAGGGCAAAGTGTGGAAGGGCAAACAGCAACAACAACAAAAACAACAATTGTTGCAACAACCTTGATCCAAGTCCTGTAGAGTGAGGACTCATCAAAGCCAGTGACTTCATCTACAAAGTACTTGGCAGCTTTGAAGCTATCTTTCTCCCCAACAGATTGTCTCCTGCTGTCATTGATCCTCTCCCCAGTGTCCAGTATGGCTTCCAAGTAGCCATAAATCCACTCATTCCCTGCTGCCATGATGATGATCCCTGCACTGCAACTGCAACCCACAAAACAAACAACCCAACACCACAACACAACACAAACAAATAACACAATCCAACAAACACAACAACAACCCACCACCACCCCCTCTCTTCCTCTTCCTCTTCCTCTTCCTCCCCTCACCAAGCCTTCTTCACAAAACAACAATCTTTCCCCCAAAATTACACAAAAACAAAACAATCTTTCAGCCCAGAATTGCCCAAAAGCAAGACAATTTTTTTTGCCCAAAATTGCACACAAACAAGACAATCGTTTTTCCCCAAAGTTGCACAAAAACAACAACCTTTTCCCCGAATTTTATGTGATGTCCAGCACCCACTCACTCACCCACACAAACACCCAATTCACTCAATCCTTCTTCTTCACCCACACACACCCATTTTCTGGGTTGTACTTAGTTTTGTACCCCACAGTGTTGTTGGTGCTGTATGTATATAAGCAAGCTTCTTTTTTTCCTCTTCTCTCTCTCTCTTTCTCATGCCTCTCTCTCTCCCCCTCTCTCTTGCTGCACAACCCACCTCCTCCTCTTCCCTTCCATTCCCTTCCCCTCCCTTGTGAGTTTTGCCACCCTTCCAAACTAAAATCTAGTTTTTACTACTGTAGCATAATATTGTAGGTAGGTAGCTAGGCTCTCCTCTGAATCTCTTCACAAGGCATACAAAGAAAAAGGTCCGTGCTTGTACCGCATTCTAGGGCAGGAATTGGGTGGGTTGGTAGCCCACCAGGTGTCAAGCAGAAGGAGGTTCATTCCCCACCCAGACAGACCCAGCAGCAACTTGTGGAATATTCCAAGCTGCTGTGGTGGTTTCTTCTTTCTTCCCAGTGACAGAAATTTGGGCAGTTCTTCACTCTCGTGAAGAACCTCCAGTTCCGATTCTAAAAGATAAATTGGAATGGCTCTGGTTCCAGTTCCACACACAATGAAATTGGCAATAGTGGCTCGGGTTCTGAAGAAAGATAAATTCCAGTTTCCATTCGGGTTCCAGTTCTGAAAATGGTTCGAGGTAACATAGATCAGAACTGGTTGTTAACTGCCCATTAGCCCTTTGATTCTAATTTTCTTTTGTTTTTTTCAAAAATTCTAGTCTCAGTTCTGATTCCAATTCCACACATGGATGAATGGGTCCAAGAACCCAGTTCCAGATCTGATTCTTAAAATATTCTGATTCCAGTTCCAGTTCCAAAACTGGCTGTTTGAAAAATCAGAACCAGTTCTGGTTTTGGTTAAAACCCAAACTAGAAACCAATCATGAATGCAGTTCTAAGTTCAAACTCATCAAACCAGGTACCCACCAACCAACATTCATTTCTTCTTCCAGTTTGGCTCATTTTCTTCTCTTCCTCCTCTTCCACCATTTCTTCATCCTCTTTTTTGCAAATGACTTGGGAACACTCTTTTCCATCTTCTAAATGTGAACAACCCTTTTTAATTTGGTGTGCCGATCATTTTCAATTGCTTGCTGGATGATGGAAATCATTTAAAAATTCATGAGGAAAAAAAAACATTTCTACTTTTTTCCAAGAACCATGTTTCATTTCAAGAACCTTCTTCTTCTTCATCATACCCTATTTGTGACTATGGTGAACACTCCTCTTCATCATCAGCTTTTTTTTTTGATGATGGTGTAACACTTTTGTTTATCGTCTTCTTCATTACTTCACAATGGTGTACAACTTTCTTCTTCATCATCATGTTCTTTTCTTGACATGAAGAAGAAGGCTCTTCTTCTTCAATTGTCATCTTTTTTGGACACCCTCCCTTCCCTATCATCATCTTCTTCCTTTGCTTGAAAATGGTGGACACCCAAGGTTGGTTTGTTCAAGTTGCTTCTATTGATTTGCACATGAAATTAGTTGAAAATGCACCCATTGTCAATTATGACTTTCTTCAAGTATAGTCTTACACAAAACAAAGGTCAAAAGAAAAATGTGATGAATAAAATAAGTTTTATTGTTATCATGAGGTGGTTTATCTTGGTATTGTTGTTGGGAAGATGATGATATGGAGGCATGGTCTTCCCAATGTGCATGTAAAAATGTCATCATCTATAACAAGCACTTGAAAAAACAAACATATTTGTTGGATTCAATTATTCACATAATCTAGAAGAATAAGAAGAGGTGAGAGGGGAGGAGGTGAGTAAACCTCATTCTAAATCTATCTTTCCAAAAGCAATGGTAATGCTAGTAAAATGTTTGGGGTTTATTATGGGCTTTGGATGTAAGAACCTAGTCTAGGTTTATTGGGTGTGGGTGAAAGAGTTGTAGGGAGGATGAAAGTGTTGTTGTTTGGTTGGTATTTTATGTGTATTTTATCATCAAGCTAATCACTTGCAAGTGTCCTATTCTTAACACCACTTCAAAACCTTGTGTTTCTTCTTTAGTTTCAATGATAAATCTCAAATTACATATACTTTACATGTATGTGTATACATATACATGCATGCACCTCTATATATGTGAGCACGTAAGCAAGATTGATTAGTTAGGTAATGGATTCACATGTTTGGGACCCATGTGATTTGAGTGTATGTGATATCATCATGGCAAGCTCCTCCCCCTTACATTTTTTCTAATCAATATGTGTGGGGTTCAATATTGGCCAATTTAAGGCTACCTTAGTAGTAGCCTAGCAAGTTAAGCACTTTGATGGCAAATATTCATTTTCTCTTAAGTTTTCGTCATAACATTAAAATTTTATTAACATGTACTTTTAATACTTGTGAAATGCACCTCAATAACAATTTCTCAAAAGTTCTCGACCATTTTTTTTTTCTCCTAATTATTTAGTGCCAAACCTACTAGTAGGTTACTACGGTATTGTCTAAGTCTTGGGCCCTCTTGAGCCCCATTGGAAACTATTTGGAATATTAATTTCCGGGGTACGTTGGTATCTGTGAACTTCCTTTTTCGAACATGTGTGTCTCAATATGCTCTGCAAACCACGGTTTCAGAACATAGTGAATATTTCATAGAATTTTTTTCATCCGTCCGGGATATATGTAGGAGATATATTCTAGGTTTTGGCCACAAGTGAGAGTATTTTTGTGGGCTGAAAAAGGGGGGAAAAAAAGGGAAATCTGGGTGACGAAAAACTTGGTAACAGATTCCAAAGTTTCCATCCCATTGTACATGGAAATGGAAAAAAAGATTTTTATTTTATTTTTAATTCTCAATAAATATGTGAGTTTTTTTTTTCTCCCTTTTTTGCAATTTTCTGACATGAAGAAAGGGTTGGCAAATATACCCATTACTTCTGTGTTGCAATAAAGGGAGTGGAAAAAAATATTTTATTTTATTTTATTTATTTATTTATTTATTTATTTTGCACATAGAAAAAGCCTGTGTGAATATGCTGAATATGAAAAAATATTATAAGTGGGATGTACTAATGGTGGCAACAAAAAAAACATCAACAACAAAAATTTGGAGGCTAAAAAAAGCACCATGTTTGCCCTAATTTTCAAATTAAAAAAAATTCATCTAGGTTTTGGGGTGCCTTACCCAAAACACCAAAATCCTATAATGACTTAATCCCTGGTGAATTTAGGGTAAAACACACACACACACACACTTGGTGCTTTTGTAGGTAGCTCATTGTCAGGTAGGGAGGTAGGAGTGTAGGGCTTCCTTAATGGCAGGTAGAACCAGAGGTAGAAATTAGTGTTTCCAGCCAACCCTCCTTTTTTGTTTGTCTTTCTCATGCTTTTCAATTTGCTTTTTGGGTTTGGCCTTTTGCATAGCCCTTCTTCCTTCAGATGTTTCATGATTACACCTAGTGGCAAAGGAGAGTCACATATTCCCCAATTGGATGATAAGGTCTCCAGGTTCAAGTCTCCTTGGTCTAAAGGGGAGGGGACTTACCACTCAGATGGATTTGGGCATGATCCATTTGCATTGGACACCCAACCACCCTAAAAGTTGCATTGTGACCAAATCATGCTTCTTATACAAAATGATGCAATTTTAAGAAATTTTTTAGTGTATTTGGAGGGCACCTTCTAGGCATAAGATTCCTCTCTCTCTCTCTCTTAAAGAGTAAGCATAATATCTTTCATTTTAATCTAGGAGTTGTTAGATCCATCCCACTCCTAATGAAGGAGTAGGCACAAGAAACCTCAAACTTCTTATGTCTCATGATTTACATATGTTTAGCTTTGTGATAACCTTCACATTGAGCTATACCATTTGTAAAGCTCAAGGGTTTGGGATGTGGGATGCTCCTTAGATGCAAGGCTCAACTTTGCTATCACCTTGTCCTAGGCCCCTTATTTTGGGAATGCCCTCTCCTTGGGGCTTTATCTTGCACATGACCCACCATTTATGAGATTTTGATGACACAAAGCATCCTCATTGGATCCAGGCATCTTGTTATGAAGGGTTACCCATGACCCTCTTGCTTAGGGTTTGTAACGGATGAGGTTAATAACCTACACTTAATGAGGTCTCGATATCCCAAATTGCCAATCCATGAAAGGTATCAATGACCTCTTGCTAATTATCTAGTCCTTGTCAAAGTTGATGAACTCTCATTGATGTTTCGAGGCGGAGATAATTTTATAAGTAACTTAGATGGGGTCAACATTGTTGATTATCATTCTTGCTACTACGAGCAAATTGTGATTTTATCCTCCTTCCTACGGGACCTGGTGCAAAGCAAATTGCATTTCAGGTCAAGGTTATCAAGATGAGCATCTTCCTTCTTTTGTTGATGTGCTTGATAGAAAGTAGATGGAACCTCTATATAACCAAACCAACCACGTGTGCGTTGCATATTGTCTCATGCAACACCTTTTCACATACAACATGGTCATGGGATCTTTAAGATACTAGGTAGCGTTTATCATGTTGTGCTTCAACAACAATCAAGTATCAAATGAATTCAAGCTGATTGACGTGCTTAGGAAAATCAAGCTGATTGATGTGCTTAGGAAAATCAAGCTGCTGATTGAATAAAATCACCCAGATTGAATAGTTAGGAAAACTGCTGATTGCTGGTTTCTTTGTCAGTCATGTCTAAAAAAAGTCTTGCACATTGTTTGTAATAATATGAGGATTGTTGGGCAGAAGAAATGGGCAATGAATTTAGAGGTTAACCTCTAAATAGGTTAACCTCCCTTGAATTTTGACATTTCAAACATATAAGTTCTAAAAAATTCAGCATTTCCAAAAATCATTTAATTACCACCAACCTGAGAAGGTACTGTGATGATAGGGAAAAAATTAGGTTGAATGAAGAAGAATGAAGACCATCAATAAAATTTCCTTACTTTGCAGATACACAGTCTTTGAGGGTGAAACAAGAGCCCAAAAACATGATTACTTTGCTGATAACTCTATTATGTATTGGGTTTTTTTCTTTTCTTTTCTTTAAAGACACTGAAAAGGGCTGGCTCGGTTTTCTTATCATGATTACCAAATGTGGGAATCCTCTCATTTGGGATGCACATCTTCTAAAAGAAGAGGTGATGAAATCAGATCACTTCCTAGTAGAATCAATTGAAAGCCAAACCAATCACTTTTGGTCACCACCCTCATCTTCCTAAGCTTTGGAGTCCACATGGCCTCTCCCACTGCCAAAAGAATCTTCTGTGAACGCTTGGGGGGGGGGGGGGACTAGGGAACTGGGAGGAAAAAAGGGGGCCCCCAAAAATTTTTTTAGGAAATATCTTAAATATTTTCAAAA